>ERZ1027208.592-NODE-592-length-13468-cov-7.643033_pt1 | contig 13468 bp, 11 predicted proteins | sample MGYA00520867_ERZ1027208 | MGnify/ENA primary metagenome ERZ1027208 (study PRJEB33311, sample SAMEA4378413) | marine metagenome | biome: Marine biome; feature: Fjord; material: Water | collected 2014-07-20T08:00:00Z/2014-07-... | depth 75 m ...
GTTAGAGCCTACCTCACAAATACACTGAATGGCTGCGGTAATTGCCGCCATGCCGGAAGCCACGGCTAAGGCGCCTATGCCGCCCTCCATCGCCGCGACACGCTGCTCAAGCACACCTACGGTTGGGTTCATAATGCGCGAATATATATTGCCCGGGACTTTAAGATCAAATAGATCAGCCCCATGCTGGGTATCGTCAAACGTGTAAGAAGTGGTTTGATAGATAGGGACGGCGGCCGCTTTGGTGGTGGCTTCGGATTCGTAGCCATGATGCAGCGCTAGAGATTCTAATTTCATAACAAGAGATACCTTTCGATACAATCCGTTGACCTTTCCATTACGGTAAGGTGTATACACTTAACCCTAAATGCCTACGTGAATTGTGATTCCATAATCGTTGCGAGCAAGTCGACAAAAACCGCTCTCGGCGCCATCACCTAGAAGATACACTTGACCTTCTCGTGAGGCAGAGCTCATTATGCTTCAAAAAGGTGCGTAAACAAGGGCAATTAGTGACAGTTTTGCCAAGCCGCGTACCAATTTTTATCACTGACACACCACCATAAAAGTGAGATCGACATGTTAGAACACAAAATCCCACCACCGCTGATTACTTTGATCGTCATCGGTGGAATTTATGGCAGTAGCAAGCTTGCGCTAGCCGACTCTCTCGCAATCACTCCACCACTGTGGCTCGCAATAGTATTTGCCCTTATAGGCTTGGCAATAATGCTGTCGGGTGCACTGGAGTTTCGACGGGCAAAAACCACCGTTAATCCGCTTAACCCAGAGCAAGCGACAGAGCTGGTTATTAATGGCGTATTCAAAAGAACCCGCAACCCCATGTATCTAGGAATGAGTTTGATCATCGCTGGGGCTACGCTGTTGTTCGGTAACTTGATTGGGGTTGGTTGGATGATGGGGTTTATGCTCTACATTCAGGTGTTTCAAATTCGCCCCGAAGAAAAGGCCATGAAGAAATTATTTGGTGAGCAGTTTGAGCAATACTGCAAACAAGTAAGACGCTGGGTTTAAGTCCAGCGCCTCTCGCTCAAGGCTTTAGTGAATTAATTTTTTTTACGAGAAAAGAAGGTCTTGAACACCCCAGCCAGAGCCAACAATATGAAGATGCCAAACTTCTTTAAAAACACCAGTGCGATAGCGATAAAGCCGGTTTTAGCGATAACCTTTCCCGCCACCAAAGCGCCCAAGCCATAAGCGGCGACCTGATCGAGATCGGGATTGAAATCTGCGTAGCGCGCGCCATCGTCAAACTCAGCCAAGGCGAGTACTGTCTCCAAGTTTTCTTCGATCACCGTTTTTTGATTCATGCCGGCAATAAAATTCAACACTAATACGCCTTTACGCCCCAACACACGAATATTGTAGTTGAGTGTGTGCGACTCTTGTTCACCAAACTTAAGCTCTTTCGCCCAGTGCATTTTGTGAGTGGCGGTATCGTAAAAAGGCGCTGCAGCCCAGCCGACCAATTCGATCGCCTCATAACCTTGACTCATACGCGACTCGCTGGCGGCCCGAGTGTCGTCTTGCATTTGCTCTAATAGCTCATCGTAATCGATGTCGGCAGCATCCTCATCCGAGACATAACCATCCTCTTCATATTCAATGCTAACGCCCCAAGAGCCATCATCAAATGGTGTCATACCCTCAGGAAACAACATGCCCAATACATTTTGCCCTGGTGGGTTGCCCCACACTTCAACCAACACGGTTTCGGCATCTTTACTGTCGAGAAAATAAAAGCTCTCAGGTACATTTAACACAGCACCCGCGGCATCGATTTTAATCTCTCCGGTTTGAGGGGTTACCCCATCCCAAACGCCTTGAGCCCATGCCCAATATTGCTCCTCATCTGACAGCACTTCTTCGGTTTGCGCTTGCTCGACCACCGCGTCCATCGCTGAACCATCGGTAAGCGACTGTTGAGCCAACGCCGAATTTACTAGCGACACCGAAATCATGGTTGCGATCAACAGCGAGACTGATACCATTTTTTGAAACATAAACTTATCCTTGTTATTAAGGCTCTTTACGAGAAAGGGACTAACCGCAACTGCGGCGAACTTAATGATGAAATGTCATCCTTGATGAGGAGAGACGAGCACAAAAAATCACAGAGAATGAATTAAAAAAGAACTCTATCGCAAAGATCTTTACGTCCGCGCAACATTCTAAGAGCTACCACTGCCCTGCGGATCAAACTCAAAACTCGCCAATCACTCGCCAAACAATAGCAAACTTGGATAGCGGAAGACACACAGAGTGCCGAGGAAATAGCATTAACAGCCAACCAACACCCGCTCGTTAAAGAAAATCAAACGCTAAAGTTGCTCAACTTTTCGCCTAAGTGCTGCGCTAACTGCGTCACAGTACGACTAGACTCTAAGGCGCTCGCAGAATAATGGGTACACTGATGCGCCAACTGATCAATACGCTTAGCGCTCTGCCCCAAGCGTGCCACCACCTCTCGCTGACCATCACTGGCGTGCTGTATATCGGTAGAGCGCAAACTAATCGTATTAATACCATTCAAAATGGCTTCAAGCGAGTCGCCGGCAATTTGCGCCTGAGTCACCGCATCGGCAGTCGCTTCAGCCCCTCTTAGCATTTGCTGAGAGGCCGACGACGTGCCTTGCTGTAAGGTCGTTATAATGTCTTGAATCTCTTGAGTTGAAGCCGATGTGCGGCTGGCCAACTGGCGCACCTCATCGGCAACCACCGCAAAGCCTCGCCCCTGCTCACCTGCTCTGGCGGCTTCAATAGCCGCATTCAAGGCGAGCAGATTGGTCTGCTCAGCAATCGATTTAATCACCTCTAAGACAGTACCAATGTTGTCGCTATCGCGCTTAACTTCATCCATTTCATCGGCTGCTTGCCTGACAATATTGGCCACCTGATTTATCGCCGCAACGGTTTGCTGTACGGTTTGATTACCGCTAGAGGCCAACTGCTGAGCCTTTCGACTCACGTCATCGGCCGACTCGACATTGGCCAAGACCACATCAGCAGACTCTTTTACTTGCTCCATCTCAATCACCATGTTTTCAATCTCGATGTTTTGCGATCGACTTTGTTGAGTGCTCTGTTCGTTGACTTCAAGTAACTGATTGGCCGCGCCGGTCATCTCCAACCCCGTGTTTTGCAAGCCCTGCATAAGCTGACCGATTTCGGCCATCATGCGATCAAAACGACGACCCATATCGCCAAACTCATCTCCCTGGGGTAAATTCGCACGAATCGATAGGTCTTTACGCTGCTCAATGTCGGTAATGACCGTCAACAGCCGGTGTATGCGTCTAGTGATTCCGGAGTTAAGCCACCACCCCAAGCCAACCACAAATACCGTCATCACTCCAACGGCAATCATCAATAAGCGAACGCTATCGGTGGCCACCTTATCGGCTTGCTGGCCGGCCTGAGTTGCCAGCACTTCTTGAACTTGGATCAGTTCATCGATCAGATTTAGTACTGGTTCTACGGCTGGATACAGCTCCAAGTCGACATAATTACCCATGCCGTAGCTCGATTGCTGTTCGATAAAGCCCGCTAAGGCCGACATAGATTGGTCTGCCAACAAGATTGCCTGAGGATACTTGTCGAACACCGACTGCTCTTCTGGGCTAAGCTCACGGCTAAGAAAGCGCTGCCACTCCTGATTGAGCGCTATTCGGGCGGCCGCCAGAGATTTTTCAGCTTCTTGCCAAAACATCATTTGGGCGCGAGTTTTATGGGCCATATCGACAAGGTTTTGATTGTACTGGCGAGCGATCCGCTCCAGCTGTAATACAGGGGCAATCCTCTCTTCGGTCAGCGCCGTCGCGGTTCCCGACACCTTTTTGAGAGAGTTTATGCCCAGCAGTGCGATCGCCAAAGAGGCAATCAGAGGAACGACAATCAATAGAATCAGTTTCGTGCGAACTTTTAGCGTCATAAGTGAACCTAGTTAATTTCAACCTTGATAGATCGGTTGAATTGTCGATTGCTAAAATGAACCTTTTGTTACAGTGCTTAGAATCTTTGCGTCTAATCCTTAGTGACTAATGAAAAGGGCGTTTAGCGGGTACGAAAGCGATCAATCACACCTTAATCTGACAAGCATTACGCCCAACCGCAAAATGCGCGTATACTCCATCGTTTGCCATCAATTGAGAGCAGCTGTTTTCTGTGGATACAATTTACGTTCGCGGTGCCCGCACCCATAACTTAAAGAACCTCGACCTCGACTTGCCGCGAGACAAACTCATTGTCATCACCGGCTTATCCGGCTCGGGGAAATCCTCGCTAGCGTTCGACACTCTCTACGCAGAGGGGCAACGTCGCTACGTGGAGTCGCTATCCACTTACGCGCGCCAGTTTTTGTCGTTGATGGAAAAGCCCGATGTCGATCATATCGAGGGCTTGAGCCCAGCGATTTCAATTGAGCAGAAGTCGACGTCACACAACCCTCGCTCCACCGTTGGCACCATTACTGAAATCTACGATTATCTGCGACTGCTATTTGCCCGCGTAGGCGAGCCTCGCTGTCCCGTTCACGGAGAGCCACTGGCGGCTCAAACCGTCAGCGAAATGGTCGATCAAGTGCTTGGCTTTGAAGAAGGCACCAAAATTATGCTGCTCGCTCCGGTCGTTCGAGACCGAAAAGGTGAGCACTTACATACCTTCGACCAGTTGCGTCGCGATGGCTTTATTCGAGCCCGTATAGATGGCGTTGTGGTCGATCTCGATGACACCCCCGAGCTCGACAAAAAAAAGAAACACACCATTGAAGTCGTGGTAGATCGCTTTAAAGTTCGCGATGATTTGCAAATTCGTCTGGCGGAGTCTTTTGAGACAGCCCTTCAGTTGACCGACGGTCTGGTCACAGTGAGCTTTATGGATGGCGGCGAAGCCGATCAAACCTTCTCGGCCAAACACGCCTGCCCAGTCTGTGAGCACTCACTGACAGAGTTAGAACCAAGACTCTTTTCGTTCAACAACCCAGCAGGAGCCTGCCCGAGCTGTGACGGTCTTGGCGTCAGTCAGTTTTTTGATATTGATAAAGTGGTGCAATTTCCGGAAGCTTCACTGGCCGAAGGCGCAATCCGTGGCTGGGATAGACGCAACCTGTATTACTTCCACCTGCTGCAATCGCTGTCGACTCACTACAACTTTTCGATCGACACCCCTTGGCAAGAACTCTCAACAGAGTATCAACAAGCGATTCTCTATGGGTCGGGCGATGACGTCATTAACTTTACTTACACCAACGACAAGGGTGATGTTTATCAGCGCAACCACACCTTTGAGGGTGTGATTAACAACATGAACCGCCGCTTCAAAGAGACCGAGTCTCAGAGCGTGCGGGACGAGCTCTCCAAATACGTCTCTAGCCAGCACTGCCCTGAATGTGACGGCACCCGACTGCGCAAAGACGCTCGCAATGTATTCATTGACGAGCGAACCCTGCCAGAGATTACCGACCTTCCCGTCGGCGATGCTCACGCGTACTTTTCCGGCTTAGAGCTACAAGGCGCCAAGGGAAAAATTGCCGATAAAATTCTCAAAGAACTGCGCGATCGATTTAGCTTTTTGGTGGATGTGGGGCTCAACTACTTAACCTTAAATCGCAGCGCCGACACCTTATCGGGCGGCGAAGCTCAACGAATTCGTTTAGCCAGTCAAATCGGCGCCGGCCTAGTTGGGGTTATGTATATATTGGATGAACCCTCTATCGGCCTGCATCAACGCGACAACGATAGACTGCTTAAAACACTGATTCATTTACGAGATATTGGCAACACCGTGATTGTGGTCGAGCACGACGAGGATGCCATCCGACAAGCCGATTACATTGTCGATATTGGCCCAGGCGCCGGCGTACACGGCGGCGAAATCGTCGCTCAAGGCAGCCTTGATGACGTGATGAACAACCCCAACTCTCTAACCGGGAAATACCTCTCCGGCGACGTTAAAATTGAAGTACCGCCAGAGCGAACGCCCTACCCAGAAGACAAACAACTTATTCTCGAAGGCGCCACCGGTAACAACCTTCAAGATGTAACGCTGAAAATACCGCCGGGATTGATGACCTGTGTTACCGGTGTATCTGGCTCAGGTAAATCGACACTGATCAATGCTACTTTGTATCCTTTGGCCGCAACCGAACTCAATGGCGCCACCACGCTAACGCCTGCGCCCTATAAGAAACTGCACAACATGGATCTGTTCGACAAATGTGTCGATATTGATCAGAGCCCGATTGGCCGTACACCGCGATCCAATCCAGCCACCTACACCGGCATTTTCACGCCTATACGCGAATTATTTGCCGGTACTCAAGAATCTCGATCGAGAGGCTACAAGCCCGGTCGCTTTAGCTTCAATGTTAAAGGCGGCCGCTGCGAAGCCTGTCAGGGTGACGGCGTCGTCAAAGTTGAGATGCACTTTTTACCCGATGTCTATGTGCCTTGTGATACCTGTAAAGGCAAACGCTACAACCGCGAGACTCTCGAAATAAAATACAAGGGTAAGAACATTCACGAAACGCTTGACCAGACGGTAGAAGACGCACGTGAATTCTTCGATGCCATCCCCTCCATCGCCAAAAAGCTGCAAACGCTTATGGACGTAGGCCTTTCGTACATCCGTCTTGGCCAAGCGGCCACAACGCTTTCCGGCGGTGAAGCTCAACGCGTCAAACTGGCCAAGGAGCTGTCAAAGCGAGATACCGGTAAGACGCTCTACATTCTCGATGAACCCACCACCGGCTTGCACTTTCACGATATTCAGCAACTACTAAACGTATTGCATCGATTGCGTGACCACGGCAACACCGTGGTGGTTATTGAACACAATTTAGATGTGATAAAAACGGCCGACTGGATCGTAGATTTAGGGCCCGAAGGGGGCAGTGGAGGAGGACAGATTATTGCCATCGGTACACCGGAGGATGTCGCCAACAATGAGGCATCGCACACTGGGCGTTTTTTGAAAGAAATGCTGTAATGCAGCAGATTACTGACCTACCACTATCGCTTGGTGGGTCTATTCTTTATCACTTCTCGGCCACTACGACGCTCTAGACGACGAGTCCAGTCCGCCTCATCCTCTTCACGGCATCGCTCCTCAGTATCAAAGATAACTTGTTTACCCAAAGACTTAAATCTTACTCCCGCCTTGAGTAACTGGGCCTGAATTCTGCGCTGTAATAGCTGAGTGTCTCCACACTGTACCGCGTCTTCTAAATGTTGATCGGTACCAAAGACGCAAGTAATCAATAAACTGGCCGGGAAATTGGTATAGTTAGCTTGATGGGTCAACCATTCAAAGCCCTCCAAATTACCTAACGTCTCTTCACAAACTGCAGTGAGTACTACACGGATATTGTTATCAATTTTCTTTTGAGTTTTACTTTTTGGATTACTCATAAATACTCTGGAGTTTTTTGGTTATCGTTTGGTAGAAAATATCGCGATACCGATCAAAAAAAAGGCGCTAACCGAAGTTAACGCCTCTATTCGACCGCCACAAAAAAGCTGTTACTTCACAACCTTCAAGCTGGGTCTTTTTGTTTCAGCTTTGGCCTCTTCCACCTTCTCGGGCTTGGTCGGTTCAGGAGGCTCGGGGTCACGATCAGGCTCTGACTCAAAAATCATGCCTTGACCGTTTTCTCTCGCGTAAATACCTAAGACGCTGGCACTCGGCACATAAATATCCGTAGGAATACCACCAAAACGAGCATTAAAGCTCACCGATGCATTTTCTATCGCCAAACTCATTACCGCACTAGGGGCGATATTTAAGACAATTTGCCCATCTTTGTTGACGTATTGCAACGGCACTTCGACGCTAGGTCCATGAGCGTCAACCAACAAGTATGGAGTGCAATCGTTGTCGACAATCCAATCGTATAACGCTCGGATCATATAAGGACGGCTAGACGTCATGCTCACGGAATCAGATTCTCCCAAAACGCAGTTTAAATACACCTCGATTAGAGGCGCATTTCCTTTTCCATTTCGGTCAAGCTTTCTTGGAAAGACTCACGGGCAAACAAGCGCTCCATGTAATCTAACAAGGGCTTCGACTGCTTGGTATTAGGAACTTCTATTTCCAAATCCTGTAAACGCCACAAGATTGGGCCCAAGCAACAATCAACAATCGTAAACTCTTCACTCATAAAGTAAGGCATTTCGACAAAGATTGGAGCAATGGTCAAAAGACTTTCTTTCAATTCCTTGCGAGCTTTAGCGGCAGCTTCTTTGTTTTTACCATTGACGATGGTATCAACCAGTGGGCTCCAGTCTTGCTCGATGCGATGCATCCACAAACGACTTTGTGCACGAGCGACAGGGTAAACAGGTAATAGCGGAGGATGCGGAAAACGCTCGTCCAAATACTCCATCATTACCTTGGTCTCGTACAACGATAAATCGCGGTCAACCAGCGTTGGCAAAGCATTGTAAGGGTTTAATTCAGCGAGTTCCTCTGGCTTGTTTTTGGGATCTACGTCGATAATATCAACGGATACGCCCTTTTCGGCCAAAACAATACGCACGCGATGACTGTAGTGATCGCACGCATCAGAGAAATAAGTCATTGAAGAACGTTTGGCAACAACGCCCATTAGCTTCACCTCAATCTATAGAATTTATAAACACAAACGGGCGGGGTGTCTTTTGACAGCCCGCCCGATTGCAAGAATCCAACGAATTAGTGGATTTCTCTCCAGTATTCGCGGTTCAGCAAATATACAAATACAAACAGTACACACAAGAACAGCAGAACGTAAATGCCAATGCGCTCACGCTCGACCGCTATAGGGTCTGCTACATATTCCAAGAAATTAACGAGGTCGTAAATCGCCGCGTCAAATTCTTCTTCGCTCATTGTACCTTTGGTATCACCAACCTTGAGACTACCACACGGGTTCTCAGCAATTGCCTCACCAGTGACACTATCGCGCTTGATCTTACCATGGCTGTCAAGTACCGGCCCTGGAGCACATTCTTGCAAGCCCTGAAGCTCCAACATGGCATGTGGCATCGCCACTTTATCAAATACTCGGTTGTTCACGCCTGTTGGGCGTGAATCATCAGCGTAAAAGTTACGCAGATAGGTATACAGCCATTCTGGGTTGCGGGCACGCGCCACCAGGGTTAGATCTGGAGGTGTTGCACCAAACCAACCTTTAGACTGCTGCGCCTGCATGGGGATTTCCATCAGGTTACCAATCTTGTCACCATCAAAGACAAGATTTTCCATCATGATGTCATGAGGGATATCTAGATCATCGGCAACGCGACCATAACGAGAGAACTTCGCTGAGTGACAGCCCATGCAATAGTTAGTGAACCACTTGGCGCCGCGCTGGAGAGACTCTTTGTCTTCTAGGTCAGGCACCATTTCATCGCAAGGCATTGAACCACAGGCAAAAGCACCGCCTGCCGCAACCGCTTTGATAGGAACGACAGTTAAGATCACGAACAACGCGAAACCACCAAACACCAACAGCTTCGGCAAGCCTTTAGCCTGAACGCGCTCTGGCTCTGGCTCAACGCCGTCTTTGGCGGTTAACCAAGGCGTTGCGGCAACGAATACTGCCATTAACACACCAAACACAGTCAATACTGCAGAGTGATACTCAACCGCAGTAAAGAACGTCAGGTAGAGCAACTGCAAGCCAAGCAACAACGAAATGACAACGTTTACTATACCGGTCTGCTTGCGCAGTGGGTTGGTGTACATTGGCATCTGGATGAAGTAAGCAAAATAGTAGACAGTCGCCAGCTGAGACAAGATGGTGCGCTCAGGGGTTGGAGATTTAACACCCAAGTAACCCAGAACAACAAACATGGCAGCGAACAGCATCAGCGATACACGGGGCATAAAGCCTTTGTAACGCATCGATTTCACTGGGCTCTTATCTAGCCAAGGCAATACGAACAGCACCGCAATTGCGCCGCCCATTGCGATTAGCCCCAAGAACTTAGCGTTCAAGACCGAGTTAATATCGAAGGTCACAGCACGCAAGATCGCGTAGAAAGGTGTGAAATACCAGACCGGAGCGATGTGTGCCGGAGTCTTCAGGCCGTTCGCCTCTTCAAAGTTTGCATACTCTAAGAAGTATCCACCCATCTCAGGCATAAAGAACAGAACAAAACAGAAAACGAATAGGAAGACCGTTACGCCAACCAGATCGTGAACGGTGTAGAACGGGTGAAAAGGAACACCGTCTTTAGGGATACCGTTTTCATCTTTGTTTTTCTTAATCTCAACACCATCTGGGTTGTTTGAGCCCACTTCGTGCAGCGCCAAGATGTGCATAACCACAAGCGCTAAGATCACGATCGGCAAAGCGACCACATGCAAAGAGAAGAATCGATTCAGCGTTGCACCAGAGATCAAGTAATCACCACGGATCCACTCAACCAAGTCGCCACCGATATAGGGGATTGCCCCAAACAGCGAAACGATGACCTGTGCACCCCAGTAAGACATCTGGCCCCAAGGCAGCACGTAGCCCATAAAGGCTTCGGCCATCAAGGCTAGGTAGATGGTCATACCAAAGATCCAAACCAGCTCGCGTGGCGCTTTATATGAGCCGTACAGCAAGCCGCGGAACATATGAAGATATATAACGATAAAAAATGCCGAGGCACCGGTGGAGTGCATGTAACGCAGCAACCAGCCGTACTCAACATCGCGCATGATAAATTCAACAGAGGCGAAAGCCTCTTCGGCACTTGGGGTGAAGTTCATGGTCAACCAGATACCGGTCAACAATTGGTTCACAAGAACCAAAATAGAAAGAACACCAAAAAAGTACCAGAAATTAAAGTTTTTCGGAGCGTAGTACTTGCTCATGTGGGTTTCCCACGCGCTTACCACTGGTAAACGTGCATCGACCCACCCGACTAGATCAGTCATCCATTTCATGTTTAAGCCTCCTGATCCACACCGATGGTAATCACGGTGTCAGAGTCGTATGAATGCGGGGGAACTTCCAAGTTGATAGGTGCTGGAACGCCTTTAAGAACGCGACCCGCCAAATCGAATTTGGAACCGTGGCAAGGACAGAAAAATCCACCCATCCATTCTGCGCCACCCAGATCAGCCGCACCCACTTCGGGGCGGTACATCGGAGCGCAACCCAAGTGCGTACACAACCCGAGAAGAATCATGAATTCTTCTTTGCCAGGAATGGTACGAGCTAAACCTTTTACATATTCAGGCTGCTGCGGCTCATTGGATTGTGGGTCGCGAACTTTATCGTTCATCTTTTCCAAATCGGCAATGGTTTCGGCGGTACGACGGACCACGTAGACAGGCTTACCGCGCCACTCTACAACAATCATTTGGCCAGGCTCGATACTTCCGAGGTTAGCTTTAACAGGGGCACCAGCGGCTTTCGCCTTGGCACTCGGGTTCCAAGAACCCACAAAAGGAACGGCGGCCCCAACAGCACCAACAGCACCTACCACTGAGGTAGCGGCTGTTAGAAAACGGCGTCTTCCTTCATTTACTCCGTCACTACTCATGACGATCTTCTCCCATAGCAGCGTCGCTGTCTTGAATTATCGACAAAAAGCCTACAAAACAAGCAGTAACTTACTGAATTCCAAAGGTTTACGGTTGCTTCAGACAGATTTTAAAAATCGCCACAGTTTAAAGAACTTGCACACCCCTGACAAGGCATAACCATTTGTCACATAAGGGTATTCGGAACTTAGGCGCAAAAAAAAGCCCAGATTGAGGACAATCTGGGCCAAGATTTTTGGCAGACGCTTCGGAAGGCATCCAAAGCGTGTGCAGAAACGAATTAACGCTTCGAGAATTGTGGCTTCTTACGTGCTTTACGCAGACCAACTTTCTTACGCTCAACTTCACGAGCATCACGAGTTACATAACCCGCCGCACGCAGAGCCCCACGCAGGGTCTCATCGTAAGACATCAAGGCACGTGTCAAACCGTGGCGAATTGCACCAGCCTGACCGAAGCTACCGCCACCTTTAACGGTGACTTTGATATCAAATTTGTCGACCATATCGACCAGCTCAATTGGCTGACGAACGATCATACGAGCTACTTCGCGACCGAAGTATTCGTCCAGAGTCTTATCGTTAACAACGATTTTGCCACTACCTTGAGTAATAAACACTCGAGCGGTGGAAGTTTTACGGCGTCCGGTACCGTAGTATTGTGTTGCAGCCATTATCATCCGCTCCTGATTATACGTTCAGTTCTTTAGGCTGTTGCGCAGCATGTGGATGCTCAGCGCCAGCGTAAACTTTCAGTTTTTTGAACATTGCACGACCTAAAGGACCGCGAGGCAACATGCCTTTAACGGCGCTTTGAACGGCGCGCTCAGGTGCTTTTTCGATCAGTTTTTCAAAGCTGATAGACTTCAGATTACCCACATAACCAGTATGGTGGTAATACATCTTATCTTTAGCTTTGTTACCAGTAACGGCTACTTTCTCAGCATTGATAACGACGATGTAATCGCCAGTGTCAACGTGAGGAGTAAATTCTGGCTTATGCTTTCCGCGCAGACGGGATGCGATCTCTGCAGCCATACGGCCGAGAGTTTTGCCTTCTGCGTCGACTACGTACCAGTCGCGTTGGACTGATTCCGGTTTGGCACTATATGTCTTCATGTTGTTTGCCTTCGACGTGTTTTAAATACTTACCTTCCCCAAAAAAGGGAGCGCGGATTATAGAGACCAGAGAAGGTAAAGGCAAGTGATTCTGAAGCCGTACTGCCGGCGAAGATGGGGCATGACCAAAGGGGCTACACCCCCTTTGGTCATCATCTAGCCATTAATCACCAACCACTAGCTACTAATGCTATGGCTTGTGGGGCTCGGCTAGGTATTCGTGGCTCTGCATCTCTAACAAACGGCTAGTGGTGCGCTCAAATTCGAAATTAAGCTTGCCGCCCGAGTAAATTTCGGCCAGAGAATTCTCCGCCGAAACGATTAGCTTGACGTTGCGATCGTAGAACTCATCAACCATATTGATAAAGCGACGCGCCTGATCGTCTGTGTCGCGTCCCAACGCGGGGATATTTGCCACCAATACCGCGTGATACTCACGGGCCAATTCAATGTAGTCGTTCTGTGATCGCGGGCCATCGCAGACCGCCATAAAATCAAACCAGACCACATCTTCGGCCTCGTAGCGTGCATCGATTGGGCGCCCCTCTACCTCGATAGACACATCCGCCCTAATCTCACCCTTGTCGGGCACAAGACTCTCAAAACTCTTCAGCAGGCTTGCATCGGCAGCCTCATCCAACGGCGAGTGGTACAGCTCCGCCTGCTCGAGCGCTCGCAAGCGGTAATCAACACCACCATCTACATTCACCACCAAGGTATGCTCATTCAGCATATCAATCGCCGGAAGAAAGCGCGCTCGCTGGAGGCCGTCTTTATATAATCCATTGGGCACGATATTCGAGGTAGCC
>ERZ1027208.593-NODE-593-length-13462-cov-8.233758_pt1 | contig 13462 bp, 10 predicted proteins | sample MGYA00520867_ERZ1027208 | MGnify/ENA primary metagenome ERZ1027208 (study PRJEB33311, sample SAMEA4378413) | marine metagenome | biome: Marine biome; feature: Fjord; material: Water | collected 2014-07-20T08:00:00Z/2014-07-... | depth 75 m ...
TCACCTTTATGCTAAATTTTCTTTAGTATAATTTAGCTTAATGCAAAGACATCCATTTGTGATATTCTGTCTATAATATTAAGAGCGGAATTTATTATGACATTTGAAGTGCGGCAATTAGACGATGTTCCGTTTACTGTGAAATTACCTGAAGTATTAAGGTCTCTCCGTTTCCGTCTGCAATTGTTGTTCCTGCTCGTCGCATTGCCAGCGGTCATTATGATTGTGGTGTTAAATTTGCAGGAACGAAAACGCCGAATTGACGAGTACAGGTTGATCGCACAGCGCACCGTTGAGGATGTGATCATCACCCAAGCTGAGCTAATTGAGGATACACGCCGTTTCTTAATAAACTTGTCGCACGTGCCCGCCATTCTTGATCCTGCAGACCCACATTGTAGCATGTTTTTGACACAAACACGGTCACTGACACCCAAATATGTTAATCTAGGCGTTCCACTGCGAGACGGAAAGCTGCTGTGCAGTGCCATGCCGCTTGCGGGGGCTGTAAACGTTGCGGATCGCCTTTATTTTCGCAAAGCGATTGAGCAGCAGACCTTTTCCATCGGGACATTTCAATTGGACCGTGCAGCGCAGGTTACCAGCATTAATTTTGCATATCCTGTTTATGAAGGAGCCAGCCAAACGGCACCGATTGGAGCCGTTGTTGCGGCACTTTCGTTGGATTGGTGGAGTTCAAAGCTTGAAGTGGCGGACCTGCCGGAAGGTACGGTGGCGTACATCGTAGATAGTGGTCATAATATCATGGCGACCTATCCTTATGACGGAAGTCTGATTGGAAAATCTCTGACTCATGTTGGGTTGGCCTCAGATAGTGTCGAAACTGATGAGCAAGAGATCGTTTCAAAACATGACGATGTGCGCCGTCTGTTTCGGCAGAGCATGCTGACCGATGGGAACTTGCACAATAAAGTTTACATGAGTCTTGGTGTGCCAGTGGATATGGGTATTCAAGCGGCCAATCGACGTTTGACGAACTACCTGCTTGGCCTAGGTGCGGTGTTGGCCGCAGGCTGGTTTATTGCTGCACGTCTGATGGAAGTAAGCGTGTTTAACCCTATTCGAGCAATGAACCGCGAAATCCAAAGGATGGAACATGGGGGAGCGTTATCAAGACGTGAGGAACAAGACGCAGATGATAAGCAGGTTCAGGATTTTCAGGGTATCATGCAAAGTTTCAGGAATATTTCTTTGAAGCGACTGAGAGTAGAAGAAGAGCGAGATACCAAATCCAAAGAGATGGCCGCACTGATTGATGCGTTGCCCGATTCTTATTTTCGTCTCGACCGAGAGGGCACGATTATGGAATGCCGCAGATCCCTGCTGACGGATCAGTTCCTGCGCCCCCAAAGGCTTATTGGCCGCAAAATGTCGGCAATGTTGCCTTTGGACGCGGGCAAGCTGTTTGACGAAAAACTCAAGGAGCATCTTAAAACCCGTGAGATGATAACTTGGGAAAGTGCATTTGAGGTGTCAGGAACGATTCAGGAGTTTGAGGCACGCATCTGCCGCATTCGTAATCACGACGAGATTGTTCTTGTCGCCCGCAATATCACTGAGCAAAACCAGGCATTAAAACAACGCGAGATCGCTGAATCTCGTTTGGAGCGTATTATCGCGCGGCTTCCAGGTGCAACGATGAGCTTGGACATGACTAATCTTGAAAGCCCTGACATTATCTATATCAGTTCTCAATCAGAGGCGATCTGGGGGTACACACCCAAAGAGATATACGCGGATCCAAATCTGTTGATATCGGCGCATGATCCCGATGACAGAGAAGACATGATCAAGAAACTGTCTGATACTGCGCGCGGACTTGGTACGTTCAAAAGACGGTTCCAAATTACAACCAAAACCGGAGAGCTCAAGTGGTTGGAAACCCTTACAGGGGCTTCCAAGGTGGAAGATGGGGGCGTGCATATAGACGGGTTCGTCCTTGACGTGACTGCGGAAGTAGAAACCCAAACACAGTTAGAAGAGCAAAGAGAAGTCGCTCATCGGGCGCAAAAGCATGAAAGCATCGGTCAGCTGACGGGAGGTGTGGCACATGATTTCAATAACCTTCTAGCGGTCATCATGGGTAATCTGGAGCTTTTGCGGGATGATATGACAAGCGAAGATCACCTAAGCATGATCGATGCGGGTATTCAGGCCACCAAACGTGGTGCTGATCTAACCCGCAATATGCTGGCCTTTGCTCGCAAGGCGCGGCTGTCTCCTGAAGTGGTGAATCTTAACCAGTTGGTGAATGAAACCCGCAACTGGGCTGGCCGCACACTGCCCGCGAGCATCTCGGTAGAGACCACTCTTTTCACAGGGTTGTGGAAGTTTGAGGCTGATCCAAGTTCAACTGAAAGCGCGCTGTTGAATTTGATATTGAATGCGCGTGATGCCATGCCGAATGGTGGCACGTTGTCTTTGGAAACAGCAAACGTTCAAGTCGATAGGGCCTTTAGCGATAATCGAAAGGAACGGCTGGAGCCGGGTAGATATGTGATGCTGGCGGTCAGTGATACGGGGGAAGGTATTTCGTCACCTACTCTCTTGCAGATATTCGAACCGTTCTTTTCGACCAAACCGACGGGCAAAGGATCGGGGTTGGGCCTGTCTATGGTGCAGGGTTTTATGCTGCAATCAGGGGGAACCGTTCATGTCTCCTCGGATCTTGGAGTCGGGACAAGCTTTAACTTGTATTTTAAGGCTCTAACGGAAAAATTAGAAGTCAAACCGCGCGGGCAGATGGCCCCTGAAAACGGGTTGGCGAATGGACGCCGCGTTCTGGTTGTTGAAGATGAAAGCCCTGTTCTAGCTGTAATCGTCGCAACATTGGACAAGGTGGGATATGATGTGACTTCGGCTACTACCGGGGATGAGGCGAGGACCATTTTTGAAACCTCCCCTGACTTTGATTTGCTGCTGACGGATATTGTGATGCCTGGGGCCCTACAGGGCACAACGCTTAGCGAGATTTTGCGCGAACATGCGCCCGACCTCAGCGTGATATTTATGTCGGGATATGCGAATGAAGAAGCATTTCGAGATAAGGGCATTCGTCCAGAAGACATCCGTCTTATGAAGCCTGTCAGACGTGCCGAGTTATTGGCGGCCGTATCGAGATCCCTAGACGGGTAGCCCATAAGATGTCGATGATTTGAGGGTGCAGTCAGGGACTAGAGAGCCTCTAGTGCCTCGGCTTCCTCATGCAGCAACGTCGTCAGGTCTTGTTTCCCAATCGGCTTGTAGACATTACGGCCAACAGTCAGGTTTCGTGCTTGAGCAATCATCTTGGCTGCCAAAATTGCTGCATCAGTCCCACCAGTGATGAACCGTAGCCTAAGAGGTCGGTCAAGCTCGGCTAAACCCTCAATCGCTTCAATTCCGTCCATTTCAGGCATGTTAATATCAATTAACAAGAACGCAGGACCGTCGCCTGTTGCTAACCGCTCCAACAGAGCACGACCATTTTCGCACGTTTCGACCTCCCAGCCGCCACTGCTGGCTACTCTGGCCACATATTTTGCAAAATCGGTATTATCGTCTGCGATATAGAGCTGGTTCATGAGATCACCCATCGTGTTCACATGATGATAAATACTACTATGACGTGCGCAATGCGAGGCAAACATGAAGAGAATCCGCTACGTAATGTGCAATTTAAAATCTCTTTTTAGTTGCGTAAAGTGCCCGATGTTGGAACACTTTACGCTGAGTACACAGTTGGTTTACGTATCATCTACGTAAATAGGCATAAGGATTAGGAGGAGATTAGCTCGGAGAAGGGAACCAAAGCCCCTTTTGTTTTGATAACCTGAGCCGCGCATTGCTGGGCCACAAGGATCGCGTCAGGCGTTTGTTTCCCGCCTAGAAGTGCAGCTAAATATGCGCCGTTAAAGGAGTCACCCGCAGCGGTTGTGTCGGTGACGTTATCAATTGCGGCAACGGGAAACTCTGTAAGCTCACCATCTTGAAGGTGAACTGTATTTTTCGGCCCATTCTTAACGACAACATGCCCTGCACCCAGCCCTTCATACCGGCGTGCCGTGACTTCTGGATCAGCGTCACCGAATGTGTTGATCTCATCATCGAAGCTGGGCAAGACGATATCCGACAGCGCCGCTGCTTGACTGATCACTGCGCGCATGCGCTCTTTATCCTGCCACAGGTGGGGCCGGATATTTGGGTCGAATACGATGTTGGCTGTCGATTTTTTGCGTGGCCTTAGATTGTCTAACAGCAGCTGGCAGTCTTCCTCTGGTAGGATGGCCAAGGTGATCCCGCTGAAATAGATGATGTCCGCATTTTCGATCTTATCCCACAGTGCTTGGGCATCGTTCATCATGACCCGGGCGGCGGATGTATCCCGCCAATAGGTAAAGCTTCTTTCGCCGTCGTTGAGGTGTATTGAATACAGACCGGGCCTGCGGTCCGCAAAGCGCGGAGTGTTGTCGCAATTTATGCCAGCGCTTTGCGCAAAGTCGATCAGTTGATCTGAAAGCGGGTCGGTGCCCAGTGCGGTGTGAAATGCCACTGAGCAGTTATCAGGCATGATGGCTCGAGCGTACCATAGCGCGTTAAATACATCGCCGGAAAATCCTTGCCGCCAAAGCCCTGCCCCCGCCGAGGACAGTTCTACCATGCATTCTCCGATGCCTAAAATTGAAGTCATGTCAGCTCTTTCAGAAATCGTGTTTCATTTGGATTGTGAGGTAAGCGCCGTAATCACACCGTTAAGTTCGGCCAACCCCTTGAGGCGGCCAAGATAGGAATACCCCGGATTGCTCTTTTGATCACCTTCGAAGTCAAGGAGGTGACCATGATCTGGGCGAAAGGGGAGGTCAGAGGTGTTGTTATTCAGTTCCTTAGCCATCAGTTCTTTGACGACGTCCACCATCTGAGTGCTGCCTTCAAAAACCGCAGCCTCATGAAAACTGCCATCGCTTTCACGTTTCACATTACGTAGATGGGCGAAATGGATGCGGTCGCCGAATTCGCGGGCCATCTTTGAAAGATCATTGTCAGGTCGTGCACCTAAGGAGCCCGTGCAAAAGGTTAGTCCGTTTGCGGAGGTAGGGTAGCTATCAAGCACAAAGCGCAGATCATCTGCTGTTGAGACACAGCGCGGCAATCCAAACAGCGGCATGGGCGGATCATCAGGATGTATCGCAAGGCACACTCCCAACTCTTCGGCGATGGGCATGACCGCCGCCAAAAAAGACTCTAGATTTTCACGAAGCCCAGCATGGGAGAGCTTTGCGAAGCTGGCAATCCCATCGCGAAGTTGATCGAGGGTAAAGCCGCTGCCGCTGCCCGGTAGGCCCGCGATAATGTTGCGCGTTAATGTGGTCTGTTGCGCAGGTGACATCGTTGCAAATTCGATGTCTGCCAATGCTATAAGGTCGGCAGGGTAGGTGGCACTTGCATCGGGGCGCTTGAGAACATGAACGTCAAAGACAATGAAATCAATCATATCAAAGCGCAGGGCATGGCCACGACCTTCGATGTGATGGTTCAGGTCGGTGCGGGTCCAATCTAGCAGGGGCATAAAGTTGTAACAGATGGTTTTGACGCCTGCTTTAGCAAGATTGCACATGGTCTTGATCCATGCGTCAACTTCGCCAGTGGCCTCGGTCCCTTTCAGTTTGATTGCGTCAGGCATCCAGATGGACTCGCAGACGTCCCACGTAAGGCCACTGTCGGTAATCATCTCACTGATGCGATTGATGTCGCGTGCAGGCCAGACTTCGCCGGGGCCAAAGTCGTGCAAGGCAGTGACGATACTTGTCGCGCCTGTCTGCCGGATTTGGGCCAATGTGATCGGATCATCTGGCCCAAACCAGCGCCATGCAGCCTTCATGGTTGCACCTTTCTTGTTCCCGAAGTGATCATTTGAATGTCATCGGCATAAGTGTACGCGGCAACCATAGAGCGATCTCTGGGAAGATGATGATGAGGATCAGGATCAACAGCATCGGTGCCAGGATGATGCAAACATCTCGCATCACGCTGACGACGTTCATTCCGCCAATGGCTGCAGAGATCAGGAGGCAGAGGCCGTAAGGCGGTGTCACCAGACCAAAGGCCAATGAAATGATCCCGATGATCGCAAAGGCAACAGGATGAATCCCAGCAGCAGTCGCAACAGGCAGCAATACCGTGCCAAGGATGATGATCGTCGGGATAGCATCAATGAACAGACCAAAGAACAGGAACAGCGCAGCAATCACCAAGGACGTGCCAATGACACCAAATTCGCTTGCTGTCATGGTTTCTACTATCAGACGCGGCACGTCATAGAATGCCAGCATCCAACCAAATGCAGATGCGGTTCCAATGGCGAACAATGAGATCGAGGCAAAGCGGCCCGTATCATAAAAGATACCGCCGAGGTCCTTTATCGTGACCGTGCGGTAAACGAATACTCCGAGGATAAGCGCATAAGCCGCAGCGATGATCGCGCTTTCTGTTGGGGTCACGATGCCACCAACGATACCACCAATTACGAGGATCGGCGTCAACAGAGCCAGACCGGCACCTTTAAAGGCGCTCCAGAACTCGGGTAGGGTGGGTTTTAATGCGATGGGGTAGTTGTAGACCTTTGCATAACCATAGACCGTTGCCATAAGGGCAAAGCCAATCATCAGGCCAGGAATGGCACCTGCTAAGAACAGCGCACCAACAGACATTTGCATCACGCCACCCCAGACAACCATCAAAATGCTAGGCGGAATAATGACGCCCATCACGGATGAACATGCGGTGATCGCAATGGCAAAGCGGGTGTCATACCCTTCTTTTACCATCGCTGGGATTAGGATTTTGCCACAACCAGCCGCATCCGCAGTGGAAGATCCGGAAATGCCTGCAAAGAGCATGGAAACAGCAACGTTCACATGGCCCAAACCGCCGGGCATCCAGCCCGTTAGCACGCGCGCCAGATCAATCAGCTTTGCAGTAATCTTACCCGAGTTCATCAGGTTTGCAGCAAGCAGGAAGAACGGCACGGCAAGGAGAATAAATGAGTTATAGGACTGGAACATGCGATCCAGAATGATGAACGGTGTGAGGCGGATATCCATCATGACAATAGGTATCGTCGCAATGCCCAAAGCAAATGCAACGGGCACGCGGATCAGAATCAAAAACAAGAAACCACCGACGAGAATGGCACATGCGACACCTGTAGAGATGATCATTGCGAAGCCCTTTTATTTGTTTTGTAGGCAGCAAATGCCTCATACATGCGGTAGCTGCTAAAAATGGCCCAGACAAAGCCCGCAAGTGGAACAGAGATGTAAATCCAGATTAGATTCGCCTGCAGCATGACAGAGGTTTGGATCGAGCCAATCTTGGCATATTCAATGCCATACCATGCAAACAGGACCGCAAAGATGCCGATGGAACAATGAACAACGGCCTTTTGAATAAAGACAGGTAGGGGGCGTTTTGCATCAGCAGTGATAACCACGTCAAAATGCGTGCCATCCCAGACTGCAACCATTGAGCCAATCATAACAACCCACACAAAAATGAAGGTCGCGAGTTCTTCGGTCCAGAGATAGGTGGGGATAATCCCAGTGTAGCGGGACAGGACTTGCATCCCGACTGGAATCGCCAAAGATGCCATAAGACACCCCAAGAGTATGCGGAGACCTTTGCAGAAAGTCTCGAGAGAACGCCCAATCATATCGGTATTGCCTGACGGATGCGGAGCATTTGCCCCTGAAAAGTAACGGGCACCCCAGACTAGGGGTGCCCTACGCCAGCTTACATGCCGCGCACTGCTTTGAGCAGGTCAGTTGCTTCGATGTCTGCAGCAAATGAGTCTTGTACAGGGATAACCATCTCGAGCAGCTTCTCGCGGCCTTCAAATTCCTGAACTTTAACTTGGCCTGCATCGACCATTTCTTGAAGCTTCAGGCCATCTTCGCGTGATTCCAGCTCACGACCGAATGCGCCTGCTTCGCCGCCTGCTTTCAAAACCGCGGCCTGTAGGTCTGCAGGCAATTTGCGGAATGATTTGCCGCTCATCACGATTGGACGAACGGTGATAGTGTGTTTGGTCAGTGTAACGTTTGGTGCAACCTCATAGAACTTGAGGTTTTGAATGCTGGCTGCTTCGTTTTCAAAGCCAGCAATAACGCCGGACTGGATTGCGTTATAAACTTCGTTATAGGCAATCGCAGCAGGAGCTGCTGTCAGCGCAGAAAAGATTTGCGCCTGAATTGGTGCGCCCATGACACGCATTTTGTGACCTGCCAGTTCGTCCAGATTGCCGATAGGCGCGCTGGAAACCAAGTTGCGCACGCCGCCACCAGTATACCCGATGATCATGATGTCCGCGTTTTTGGCAAGCTCTTCTTCAAGCGGTCCAAAGGCTGTGCTTGAAAGAACGGTGTTCCAGTGGTCCAGATCACGAAACAGGAATGGCATATCCATCAAAGGAATGGATGGGGCAAACTTGGCCATGTTGGATGGGGCCATGATCGTGTAATCGATCGCAACGCCTTGCTGCAGGAAGTTGACGTAGTCTTTTTCTACACCCAATTCGCCGTTCAAGCGCAGATCAAATTCTACGTCGCCGTCATAGTATTCGCCTACAAGTTCAGAGAACTTGACCATTGTTTTTGTGAAAGCATGGTTGTCGTCAAACATGCTGGCACCGCGCAACGTCACGCTATCGGCAGAAGCCGTCGTGACCGAAGCCGCACCCAGAACAGTCGCGAGCGCAAGGCTCATTGTCAGGTGTACAACTTTCTTCGTCGCAATATTAAAAAACGCCATGTAGTTCCTCCCAGAATCTATGTTTACGTTCAACAAACCCGTTAAAACGTCCAGATTTTTTGTAAATCTGGGGTGAGATAAGCTTGCTCTGACGTGTTCGTCAAGAAAAATGCTGACTAGTATGGTACTTTTGTGTTATCAGGTTTGTGCAAGGTGACATGACACGTCTGCGGATAGCATAGCTGTATGTAGCAGGAATACAGGGGCTGCTGTCTGGATTGATGTGCTAGAAATGCAATTGTTGAAGGAGACCGGCTTTCCTTTTAAACGTTGGTTCAAACATGTCGCTTTCGCACCTGAATGCGGATCGAAAAGGTATCGGAATAATAATGATCGCTCACGAAACATTTGAGGACGCTAAACGGCTTACGACGACGGAAGAAATATTCCGTCGACTGAAATCCGACATCATCTCCTTGCAGCTTCCCCCCGGATCCAAAATTTCAGAGGTCGAAGTGTCTAAGGCCTTCAATGTATCACGTCAGCCTGTTCGAGAAGCGTTTATGCGATTGGGTGAGCTAGATTTGTTGGAGATTAGGCCGCAAAGGGCGACGCGCGTTCGCAAGATATCACATCAAGATTTGCGCAACACACGGTTTATCAGAGCTGCTCTTGAAGTAGAGATTGTGCGGGTAGCCTGCAAAGTAGCTACGAAAGAAACCCTCGCTCTGATCCAAGGGAATCTGCACCAACAGCAAGTTGCGGTGGAAGCTGGGGATGGGGATTTGCTGCACGAACTTGACTATCAATTTCACAACCTGATCTGTGTTGCAGCAGACCGTTCGCTCGCTTTCAAAACCATTGCTGACATCAAAACTCATACCGATCGCGTTTGCATGCTCGAACTGTCAGACGCTGCGGGGAGACAGGAAGTCCTCGAGGGTCATACCGACATATTCAACGCAGTGTGTGAGGGTGACGAAGAGACAGCTGTTGAAATGACTCGCATTCACCTCAGGCATCTTGATTCGACATTGGCCAGCGCTTGCGAAAACTATCCCCTGTTCTTCGAAGAATGAAGTTCAGTAAGCCGCAAGATTGACAGGGCTTGAATACTACCATACCAGTTTGAGCCTGTAATGGGCTCAGTACGGGCCTGTATAAATATGCAATTCGAGGGCTCTCAATGGAATTTACTGGAAAAACGGCAATTGTGACTGGTGGCGGTCGCGACATCGGCCGCGCATGTGCTATTCGCCTTGCCGAGGGCGGCGCCAATGTCGCAATCAACTATCATTCAAGCAGCGCTGGTGCTGAATCTGCCGTAGCAGAAATTAAAGCAGCGGGCGGCAACGCCTTTGCATTGCAGGGCGATATGACCAATGCGGCTGACGTGGCACGCTTGGTGTCCGAAACTCAGTCTCAGTTCGGTGCAAGCATCGATGTGCTGGTACACGTGACTGGTGGCTTGGTTGCGCGCAAGACAATCGCAGAAGCTGGCATCGACCACTGGAACGCAGTGATGGACCTGAATGTTACATCCTTCTTCTTGATCACCAAAGAAACAGCACCTCACATGCCAGCAGGCAGCAGCATTGTTTCCTTCGCGTCCCAAGCGGGCCGTGATGGTGGTGGACCAGGTGCCGTTGCATATGCTGCGTCCAAGGGGGCTGTCATGACAATGACACGCGGTTTGGCTAAAGAGTTTGGTCCAAAAATTCGTGTGAATTCAATCTGCCCTGGTATGATCGATACTGATTTCCACAACACTTTCACCAAAGACGAAGTGCGCAAGTTTGTTGCAAATGCAACTCCGCTTAAGCGCGAAGGTGTACCTGTTGACGTTGCCAATCTTACGGCGTTCCTAGCGTCTGATCAGGCCGCGTTCATGACGGGTACTTGTGTTGACATCAACGGCGGCATTCTCTTCTCGTAAGGGACGGATTGACCTTGGATATTTGAGCTGCTCCCTTAGTCATAAGACTTACGGAAACTACTTCAGCAGGCCGCATTTTGGTGGCCTGTTGATCACCCAAGGATGACTCGTTGATCCTGAGACGCAAACGAGCGCTGGATCAAAGTGCGATTTGGCCGCCATTTTTGATACGTTTAAGAACTACATTTGTCTGCGCGCTGCGTACGGACGAATTGCGGTACAGGACTTCTTCAAGGAAGATGTTGTACGTCTCTAGGTCTTTGCACAAAACCCGCATTTGATAATCTGCGGATCCAGTTGTCGCAAAGCAATCAACGACTTCGGGACGTGCGCCTAGCAACTCGGATAGGGCGTTCACGCCGTCAGAATCGTGCCTGTCCAGTTGCAGGTGCACAATCGCCTCAAAATCCAAGCCAGCACGGTGCGGATTCAGAGCTACGGTGTATTTTTCAATGATACCCGACGCATCAAGGGCATTGATTTTGCGCCAACAAGACGAAGCCGATAGGCCGACCTGTTCGGCGATTTGGGCGTTAGGTATTTGACTGTTTGCCTGCAAAAGATTGAGAATCTTCCGATCAGCCGTGTCGAGAAACTTTGTCATTATTGCTGCCCATACTGAGTAATTTTGCCATAAATTATGATCTGCATAAATAATTTTGACCAAAATATCCATGCTGTTTGAACTATCCTTACGAAAGATATGTGAGGAAAGCTACCGTGAACAAACTGGCCGCCATCAACCATTCTTATGCACTTGATGATCGATACGACAATCAATCAGGGAGGGTGTTTTTAACGGGAACTCAGGCATTGGTTCGTATCATGCTGGATCAGGCCGCGCGCGATTCCGCCCAACATATGAACACGGCAGGCTTTGTATCCGGTTATCGCGGTTCCCCGCTTGGCGCGCTTGATAACGAGCTGTGGCGCAATCAGTCGCGGCTGGATGCCAACAAAATCACATTCATGCCTGCCATTAACGAAGATCTGGGCGCAACGGCCGTGTTGGGCGCGCAGCAAGTGGCGCTTGATCCAAATGCTGGCGTTAGCGGCGTCTTTTCGATGTGGTACGGCAAAGGACCAGGAGTGGATCGCTCAGGCGATGCACTGAAGCACGGCAATGCCTATGGCTCGTCAGAAAAAGGCGGTGTGTTGGTTGTCGCTGGCGATGATCATGGCTGTGTATCATCTTCAATGCCGCATCAGTCTGATGTCGCGTTTATGGCGTGGTTCATGCCGATGTTAAATCCTGCTTCGGTTGCAGAATTTTTGGAGTTTGGGGAGTACGGATTTGCCCTGTCTCGGTTCTCAGGCGCTTGGGTTGGATTCAAGGCCATCTCGGAGACTGTCGAGTCTGGGCAATCAATCGATCTGAAAGCAGATCGGACATTTGTTACACCCGATTTCACACCTCCGCTTGGTGGTCTGCATGTCAGATCAACAGATTTGCCATCCGCTGAAATCGAAAACCGGATCGCGGCCAAGTTGCAGGCCGTTGAGGCGTTTGTAGATGCCAACCCCATTGATCGCGCGATTTACGATCTGTCAGAAGCGTCGTTCGGATTTGTCACCACGGGCAAGGCGCATCTTGATCTAATGGAGGCACTGCGGTTGCTGGATTTGGACGAGGACACCTGCCGCACCTTGGGCATTGATGTCTATAAGGTGGGTATGGTGTGGCCCCTTGCGCGACGCAGTGCGTTGGAGTTCGTCAAGGAAAAAACCGAAATCCTGGTGATCGAAGAAAAACGCGGAATTATTGAAAGCCAGCTCAAGGAGTACTTCTACGACTGGCCAGGTCACAAGCCAAAGCGGATGGTTGGCAAGCACGACGAGGCGCTTGAGCCGCTGATCCCTTGGATTGGAGAACTTACGCCAAAGCAATTGGTCCCCATTATTGCCGCGCGGCTGGATAACGTATTCCCGGATTTGGGATTACGTATGCGGGCGCAAGAAATCCTGCATGCCGCACCGCCTGTTCTTTCGGTGCCTGGCGCGAATAGAACGCCCTTTTTCTGCTCAGGTTGCCCGCATAACACCTCAACAAAAGTTCCCGAAGGCAGCACTGCGGCATCTGGCATAGGGTGTCACGTGATGGCCAGCTGGATGGGCCGCAGTACCGTCGGTTTTGCCCAGATGGGCGGCGAAGGAGTGCCATGGGTGGCGGCATCATTCTTTAATGGTAAAAAGCACCAGTTCCAAAACATTGGCGAGGGAACGTGGTACCATTCGGGATCATTGGCCGTCCGCCAAGCGATCGCTGCCAAAGCGAACATCACATTCAAGGTGCTGTTTAACGATGCCGTTGCGATGACGGGCGGGCAGCCCGTGGATGGGCCGATCAGTGTCCAGGCAATTGCGCAGGCAAGTCGGGCAGAGGGAGTAGAGCGCATTGCGCTGGTGTCTGATGACATCGGCAAGTTCAAGAAATCCGAGTTCCCATCTGGAATCAGTTTTCATGACCGCAAAGATCTTGATCCGGTTCAACGAGAGCTGCGTGAGGTGCCTGGCGTTACGCTTTTGATATTTGAACAGACCTGCGCCACCGAAAAACGCCGTCGGCGCAAGCGTGGCACGTTGGAGGACCCAAAGAAATTCGTGATGATTAATCCGCTGGTTTGTGAGGGTTGCGGCGATTGTTCGGTGGAAAGCAATTGCCTGAGCGTCGAGCCCCTCAAGACCGAATTTGGCACCAAACGTAAGATCAACCAATCCAGCTGCAACAAAGATTTCTCCTGTGTGAATGGCTTTTGTCCCAGCTTTGTAACGATTGAGGGA
>ERZ1027208.594-NODE-594-length-13450-cov-12.631430_pt1 | contig 13450 bp, 13 predicted proteins | sample MGYA00520867_ERZ1027208 | MGnify/ENA primary metagenome ERZ1027208 (study PRJEB33311, sample SAMEA4378413) | marine metagenome | biome: Marine biome; feature: Fjord; material: Water | collected 2014-07-20T08:00:00Z/2014-07-... | depth 75 m ...
GCATATGCGTAATCTGAATAGTATAAATATTTAAATAATCGAAGCAGCACCACTTTATCCTGCAGCGAATCATTTGTGGGAGGGCGCTTGCGCGCGAAAACCTCGTCATACCAGAAGTGAGGGACGAGCTATCTGGTATCCATTGATGTTGGGCATATGCGTAATCTGAATAGTATAAATATTTAAATAATCGAAGCAGCACCACTTTATCCTGCAGCGAATCATTTGTGGGAGGGCGCTTGCGCGCGAAAACCTCGTCATACCAGAAGTGAGGGACGAGCTATCTGGTATCCATTGATGTTGGGCATATGCGTAATCTGAATAGTATAAATATTTAAATAATCGAAGCAGCACCACTTTATCCTGCAGCGAATCATTTGTGGGAGGGCGCTTGCGCGCGATAATCTCATCATGCAGGACGCGAGGAATGAGCAGATCCAGTATCCATTGATAGATTCCGTAAACAACAAACTTTACGACGTAAAAGCAGGGTACAGATAACAGGGTATTAAACTGAATACGCCGTAAATACTGGTCTCGTTGGTTTTATCTGGCAAACACGTCACGACATATACGCTTTCTTAAAAAGCGTCGCACTCATTTAGAACAAAACAGATATCTTTACGACGTAAAAGCCGGAAATTTATTAGTACCGACTGATAATAGGTAGAAAGTATGGGTTGGTATAAAGATCTTACGAATCAAATACTTAAGTTGCGGGTAAAATTTAGCCAAGACGTCTTTTAAGGTTGTCCATATTTGACCTAATGCCTTGTAGGCCTCATGATTGTTGATTATAAAATTAAAAACCGGCAAACACGTCTCGTAAAAAGCGTCACCGGCAAATACGTCTAAGCGACGTATAATAAACTGTTAGGTTTCTGAATGGGCACTGAGATAGTTATTATTACAATGTGGCAGCTATGCATTTTGGTGTATTCGGTAGTTGTGCGCATAGTTCGTTTGGCTGTAACTAAAAGGTTAATTGTTCAGCAGCAGATGCACCCTGTGTATAAATACCATGCAGTCTTTGTACTTATTATTTCATTGCTTCCATCGCTATTGTTTTTGTGGGCAATATCTGATGATTATGGCTTTGTAATTGGTTATATATTAATAATACAAACACCGATAATATTATTTACTTTATGGGCATTAATGCCATTATGTAATTGGCTAAACCTAACCAAGCGTTCAACACGGACTCCGTAATGCTGTCACCTTTTTCGCAAAAACACGCAAAAAAGCCGCCATCATTACTGCGCAGGTTAACGCGGCGTTATGTAACTAGGAGAGTATTGAGATGGAATTAAGGTTTATTTCAGAAAAAACTATAAATGGGTTGAGTACTAGAACTGATAATGCAACTGAGATGGATCCAAATAAAGGTAAGATTGGGGCTTTATGGCAAACCTTTGATGAGACTGTCCCTGTAGATTATAAAAATGGTGAAAGAGTATACGGCGTATATTCAGATTATGAATCAGATCACACTGGACAGTTTACTGTTCTTGCTGGTTTTGACGGCGCCTCTTTTCCATCTAGTTCAAACCTAGAATCAAAAACCATTCCTGAAGGAAATTACCTTGTATTTAAGTATAAAGGGGAAATGCCTCAAATAGCTATTGATGCTTGGACAGAGGTTTGGAGTTATTTTTCTCAAGGTAAAGTGGAACATCAAAGACTTTACTCAACTGACTTTGAGTTTTACCCAAATGGAAACGAAATAGAAGTTCATATAGCGGTTAAATAGTTACATAACAAGAAATTAAACAAGGACAAAAAACAGTTGGCTTTTGCTCCTGCGTCGCTAATTTTAGCCAACAATTTTTTTCCTGTTAATTAGGCGTTATATGTCAAAAGGAGTTCGACTTTGTTCTTAACCTTATTTGTTATCTTTCTAATATTGGTTTTAGTGTTTGAAGCAAATATAGCTTTTATAAACAAAAAAGGTCTCTCCTTTTCCATCAAATTTACTATCGTTTTTATTGTTTTTTTATGCGCTTATAGGTTTTATTTTGAAGGCTCTGATTATGCTAAAGAAACAAAGTTGTTTACGTTACTACTGGTTTATTTTATCCATTCTTTTGTGCCACTTAGCTTAACTTGTGCTTTAGCGTGGTTTACTCGTGATTATAAAAAAACAACTATTCACATAATCGCAATAGTGTCATCATTAATTCAAACTGCTATATTTCCATTTTTTGCGTTAATGACAGTTTTTTTTACTGGTTTAGATTGCCTATAACTGGCATATAACAAGCTAATTAATAAGGACAAAAAATAGTTATTTTTGCGTTCCTTAATATTTTAGCCAACCTTTTTTTGCCTATTATTAGCGCGTTAAATGGACTTCGATATGAAAAAATTATTTTCATTGTTAATTATTCTATATTCCTTCGGTGCGCATGCTGGTGGAGTATATTCGAGTGATTCTTTAGGTTTTGATATAACGCTAGCTGAAGAGTTCGTTATTCAAGATGGTGCCGCAAAAGTAAAAGCAGTGTCTGAGGGGGGCTCAAAGTTGTTTGGCGATGATTATGACCCAACCAAGGAAAGCTTTAAGACAACAGTGCTATTACTAGCAAAAACTCAAAATAGTACAGCTAGCGTTACAATTGCCATACAACCGATTACTTTAACCCCGGGTGTAAAAACGGGTGAAGATTACCTAAAAGGTGCTAAATCATTTATGGAAAAAGGAGAGGTAAAATTTAACTTTCCTAAGCCAATTTCTAAGATTAGCTTTGGAGGAACTGATTTTTATCAATTACTAACAACTTTTGACCTTAATAATACTAAATCAAAAATTGAGTCTTATTCTAAGGTAATTGAAGAAAAGATCTTGAATTTTGCTTTTACTTGCAGCACCCAAGAATCCTGTACCTTGATTAAAAAGACTATTAAATCTGTAAAATTTAGATAGAAACAATTTAACAAACAAAGGCAGCGGATAAACCGCTGCTTTGAGCGTTAACCATAATATAGGGATGATTATGATGAGCATCATAAAAATAAAAAACTGTCTATTAATTCTAACGGTATTGATTTCTGGTTGTGCAGGGTTTCAAAGTAACCAGGTATCTTATATAAGTCCTGATTTAGATTTTTTAGTTAAGTCTGAAACTATGACATATTCTATTACTAAGGACTCTACATACGGTGCGTTAGGTGTTTTTGATGATGCACTAATTTCTGAAATGAGTAACTACGGTGGTCGTTAAAAAAGAGTCCCACTCCAATAAGTGGAGTTCCGCATCTAAACATAAATTTAACCTTGTCTAAAGACCCTTTGGCTTTATTGGCGGCAGCGTTAACTGGCTTTACAGCTTATATCATCCCTTCTTGGGAAACTTCAAATTATAAATTAACAGCTAACTTTATAGATGCTAGTGGAGCTGAGCAGTATTATGAATTGAGTGATGAAATCGTTTTGGCTCAATGGCTTCCTCTAATCGTCATCTTTCCATTTTCTGATCCATTTTCAGCTGAAGGAAAAGTTATCGGGAAAATGTATAACAATCTTGCTTATAAAGTATCTAAAGATAGTAGTTTAACGAATCAGTTATCAAATCAAGATACTCTTACCCAGTAAATTGTGCTCAAGCTATGGGCGCAGTAAACTAAGCGCCGCTTAGCATGAGCGTTAAATTTTTACAGGAGTTTATCGTGAGAGTATTTTCACTATTGTTTTTAGTTGTTATTTCAAACTTTAGCTATGCACATGATGCGGCTAAGGTCCCCTCGTTAGGGTCGTGGTATAAAGATCTTGATAAGTCAGTTAGCGCGTGTAAATTACAAAGTTTATATAAGGTTAAAGATATAGGTGTTTTAAATATTGTAGAAACTGACTTTGGAATATATGGGGCCTACAAAGGAAACCGTGTCGTTGTTAAGTGTATGGCGCGTGGTGAGAAGAGTACTTTATTGGTTATGGTCGCAGGGAGTGATCATGATTCGGTAGAAGCGATTAGAAACCGCTTGGTGAAAGTTATTATTTAAGGCTTTTATAATAATGGATACCAGATAGTTCCCTTCGGCAGGCTCAGGACTGGCTCACTCACTTCTGGTTTGACGAATAGTAAATATTCGTAGAGTCTAAATAAGTTTTATACACTATTCTCTCAGACACAAAAAAAGCGCAGCCTTTAGAGTTGCGCTTTTTTGTGTCTAAGACCAAGACCAATACCAAGACTTGGACTTGGACTATGACTAATTAAATCTAAAACCCCGCAGCATACCTTGCACGATAACGTTTAGTTAACTTCTTCAATCTAACCTGATCGGCTATCAAACTAAATAACGGCGATGAATTCAGTTTAGGCTGTTTGCCTTTGCCGATTCTTTGCAGTTGGCGTTTGGTGATGGCCATGGTGGCAATGCTCCCCATGGTTTTATTTTTCCAATTAACTATTGGTAATCTGGCTTGTGCCTTGGGTTCGGTTTTCCATTGCTTAGGAAGGGTAGGGCTAAACGCCAGTGCGCGACCCATGCCGATCATATCGACACCTGCGTCTATTACGTTTTTCGCCACTTCAAGGCGGTTGATGCCGCCTGTTGTCATAATGGGAATATTGGCGTGTTGTGCAATTTCTTTGGCGAATGTTAAAAAATACGCTTCACGTTCTAGGGTTCGGCCATCTTGTGTAATGCCTTGCATGGCTGGGCTTTCGTAACTGCCACCCGATAGCTCGACTAAATCAATATTTAATGCTTCAAGTTGCTTAACAACGGCTAGGGCGTCAGCGCTATCAAAACCGCCACGCTGAAAATCAGCCGAGTTTAATTTCACTGCAATGGCGGTGTCTTTTGGCACCACTTTTTGAATGGCTTGAATTATTTGATAAAGAAGGCGAGCTCGGTTTTCTAGGCTACCACCCCATTGGTCGCTGCGTTGATTGGTAAGGGGTGATAAAAATTGTGATAACAAATACCCGTGGGCAGCGTGTACTTGAATACCATCAAAACCCGCTTCTACGGCTTTGCTGGCGGTAGTGGCAAAGCGTTCAATCAGTTCGTTAATTTCGTTTTCGGTCATGGCCGTTGGTTGGCCAAATAACGTGCTGTGTTTGCCCATTTCTAATGGAATGTTAGAAGGGGAAAGCACTTGTCCGCCCATGGCGGCATACACTTGGCGCCCCGGGTGATTAATTTGCATCCAAACATGGGGGGTATTTTGCTTTGTCCCATTTCCTTTTGCACTGAGTGCCCATTGTTTAAACGGCTCTAGTGGTGTGTCTTTTTCTAAGGCAATGCCACCTGGGCCTGTCATGGCTCGGTGGTCCACCATAACGTTACCCGTAATCAATAAGCCGCTGCCGCCATTGGCCCAGGCGTCGTATAGCTTAAAAATGGCATCACCGGGTAGATGACCTTCAGCAGCCATGTTTTCTTCCATGGCGGCTTTTGCAATCCGGTTAGGCAGTACATTGCCATTTGGCAGTTTAAGGGCAGAATAAACAGATTGGGTCATGTGGCTTCTTTTATTTTGTTATGTGAACAGAGTTTGACTTATATGACATTAAACTATGCGAAATCAAGCTAATAAGCGAAACCTGTTGGTCATTCTTGCTAAGATAGACTGTTTCAATAAGTGGCATTCAGACGCTACACTTTATTTACGCCACTTAACCTTACTGTAAGGATCAACATGTGCGAACTGCTTGGCATGAGTGCCAACACACCCACCGATTTATGTTTTAGCTTTACCGGGTTAACCCAGCGTGGCGGACACACAGGCCCTCACAGTGATGGTTGGGGGGTGGCGTTTTATGAAGGCAAGGGTGTCACCAGTTTTCACGAGTCTAGCGCCAGCTGTTCATCTGAAGTGGCGAACATGGTGCAAAATCACCCAATAAAAAGCAAAACGGCCTTATGCCATATTCGCCAAGCGAATGTGGGGCAGGTATGTTTGGCTAATACACATCCATTTACCCGTGAGTTGTGGGGGCGCAACTGGGTGTTTGCCCATAACGGTCAGATTGAAAGCTTTAAAGCCCGTGAAGGCATGTACGAACCCATTGGTGATACTGACAGCGAAAACATATTTTGCGACATGATGAATGCGGTTCGTGAAAACTTACATCGTGATGTGCCTGCAACGGCATTGGCTGAAACCTTGGTCGAGCTGGCCACTGAGTATGCTAAGCAAGGGGTGTTTAATTGCTTGTTAAGCAATGGCGATTGGTTATTTACATTTTGCAGTACAAAGTTAGCCAGTATTACGCGCCGTGCACCATTTGGCCCGGCACAATTATCCGATGCGGATGTGGTGATTGATTTTGCCGCCGAAACTACCAACAAAGATGTGGTCAGTATCATTGCGACTCAACCGCTTACCACAGATGAAGCTTGGAATGTTTACCAACCCGGTGAATGGTGTTTGTGGCAAGAAGGCGAGGTAATGGCGCAAGGTAGGGTCACTGCTAAGCTGGCAAAAAGCCAATTAAATACAGCATAACAAATATTGATATTTGCGCTTGATACATGTGAGTGCGATAGATTAAACAAATAACAAATGACCAATAGGTGTTTATGAAAGTCAGTACCCATATTTTTATTGAGGCACCCTTAGAGTCTGTTTGGCATGCCATTACCGACATAGAGCACGCCCAAGAAATGATCACCGGCATCATTGGCTTGGAAATCCTAGAACAATCTGAAAATCAGTTAATCGGTTTAAAGTGGAAAGAAACACGATTGATGTTTGGTAAAGAAGCCATTGAGACCATGTGGATCACGGATTCAGTGAATCATCAGTTTTATCGCACTCGAGCTGAAAGCCATGGCTCGATTTACATTTCTGAATTAGCGGTGCAAGCAAAAGACAACGGCACGGTTTTAACCATGAGTTTTTCTGGCAAGGCACAAACCGCATTTATGAAATTTATTTCAGTATTAATGACCCCTTTCATGAAAGGATCAATGATTAAAATGTTAGATAAAGATTTAGTCGATATTAAACAGTTTGTAGAGAGTAAGGCGGCACATTCCGCGTAAAGATATGATTGATACCAGTAATGAAAACAAAGACAGGCAAGACCTTACCCAGTTTGATGAAATTTGGTTGTTTGGGTACGGGTCATTAATTTATAAAGTGGATTTTCCATACATTGCAAAATGCGCAGCGTCTATTCGAGGTTGGCAGCGCCGGTTCTGGCAAGGCAGCCATGACCATAGAGGCACACCGGATAATCCGGGTAGGGTAGTGACATTAATTAATGTTGATAAACAATCAGGCGCATTGGCAGATAATCAAGCCTGTGTTGGCATGGCCTATCAAGTAACCGCTGAAGTGTTCGAACACCTGGATCACCGAGAAAAAAATGGCTACCTTAGGCATCAAATTTCCATTGATCTTGAGAATGGCATTCAAAAGCAAGGTTTGATTTACATCGCTGATGAAGCCAATAGCGCTTTTTTAGGGGACGCGTCAGCTTATACAATTGCTCATCAAATATTTAATAGCCGTGGTCCAAGTGGTGAAAATAAAGATTACTTACTTGAATTGGCCTGCAGCCTTAGATCTTTGAAGGCAGAAGACGATCATGTTTTTGAAATAGAGCGCCATATACATGGGTTAATCAAAACAGCATCTGAAGTGCCGGTTTAAAAGCATTGCTTTAATCCAGTCTGAATAGTTTATTTCTAACCGACAGACGATACAGCTTAGGGGTTGACCCCATCTTACGTTTAAATATCTCTGAAAAATAACTCACGTCTATACTCGACATAATACATAGGGAGTATTCAGATCTAAAACTTCGTAGATTTGATAATCGGCTTAATACGTTGTTTGTATTAGAAGTTTTTACCTAGGTAAAAATAGAATGTGTCTACATGGTTATGGGCATTACCGAATCCAAAGGCAACAGGGCCTAGAGCCGTATCTATTCCGAGGTAAACTGAACTGGAGGCAATAAAATCACTGTGATCAATTTCTTCACCTTTTTGCCATACGTTACCAGCCTCAAGGCTTAAACCTAAATACAGTGGGTATTGATTCATATTTAGGAGGCTTCTACCTAGATCAAACTGGTATATGCCGGCTCCTAATGCCTTTTTAGCGCCTACTAATGCATTCTTATGGAACCCTGAAAGGTTAAGGAAGCCCCCTAGAAATGAAGTGTATATGCTTTCATTGTTGTTTTCGGTAAATGTTTCTGAGTAAGCCGCTTTTCCCACAAAGGCATGGTTACCAAGTTTGATAGCACTTTTCCAATTTAAATTTATGGTCAGTGAGGAGATGCTTCCTTCGGTTGGGTCTTTTGTGATGATCGAATGGTCATCAACATCTTCATTACGTAAAAAAGAGCTGAAATTTAAATATGTTCCCTGTGTTGGAAAATTAATGCTATCAAGGGTATCAAATCCAAATTTTAAGTAACTACCATATGTGAAATAATTAATTGAACCTCCAAGCAATATGGGTTCATAAAATTCACCTTTTTCGGCCGTTATGCCTAATTCTAAAAAACCTTCCTGAATGTAGTTGTATCCCAACCCTTGTGAAATAGAGTGGTATTGTTGATCTATAGGTATGAGAAGATTATTTTCAATATAAATATTCCATGCAAACGATTTGTAAATATAGCGGCTGCTACTATAAAAATCTCGGGTTTCATTAAGTGGCATATAAAATTCGGTGTCAAAAGATCGCTCTGTGCCCATTTCAAGTTCAGAGCGTAATTCTCCTCCATGGCGGGTTAGATTCCCAAGTGTATAGGCAATGTCAAAATTTAAATCTGAATTGTTATCAAGATCATCTTCCCAGCCAATACCAAACTCTAGAAAGTTTGGCCCCCATGATTTTTCTTCTGCAACTATATGCAATGTTTTATCTTCGTTATGTATTAAGGTTTTAGCTTCTACACGTTGAAATTCATCAATAGAATAAATACGATCTATAGCTTCGTTTATACTGGTTGCATCTACCCTGTTTTTTAAATCTAAATTTAGTTTATGTAATATGAGTTCGTCAGAAATATTTGATTGTTTAGATAAAGTGATGCGGTTTATTGGTTTTATTATTCGGGTTAAAAGACGGTTGTGACCATCTTTTAATTGCAATAAATAGTCGTTGTAAGATTCTTTATCAATGCTTAGAGATGAAAGCTCTTTAGATTGTTGATTGGCTGCATTTTCGCCTCTTTTTAATGATTCTTGTAAGATGCTCCAATCAGTTGTAGAGAGGCCTTCAATATCTGGTTTAATTAATAAGTCGTGTTTTGATAAATTCGATTTCTGTGTGACGGTATTGTTATTGGTTAAAAAGCTTGATAGCTGATCTATTATTGATAACGTATTTTCTAATTCTTCTTTCTTTTGTAGTTCACTGCCAATGTCGACGGCAATAATGATATCTGCTCCCATGGCGCGGACAACGTCTATTGGGAGATTTTTTGTAATGCCGCCATCTACCAGTAATAGCCCGTTAATTTCTTCAGGAGCTAATGCTCCCGGAACACCTGTAGATGCTCTTAATGCTGCAATCAAGCTTCCATTATCGATTGTAATGGGTTCATAATTAACAAGATCAGTTGCAATCGCCCTGAAAGGGATAGCTAGGTCATTAAAACTGATAAAATCTGGGTGTTCACCAAAAGCTTGGCGTAATATTTTTGTAGCAGACTGCCCATATAGTAAACCGCTGGGAATCTTTAATTGATGTTCACTGATGCCCATTTCTAATGGAATATTAAATTGATTACTTTGTTGTTTGATTCGCCAAGGTAAATTTTCTCTAGGAATGCTGTCTGAATACCCATCTCCCCAAGGAGTTCCAAACATGATTTTTTCAATTTCTTCTACGGGTAGGCCTGTTGCATACATGGCACCAATTACCGACCCTATACTTGTGCCGGCAATGTAATCAATGGGTATATTGTGTTCTTTTAATACCTTCAATACTCCAATATGTGCGCCGCCTTTTGCGCCACCACCACCTAAAGCTAGGCCTATCTTTGGTCTAGCGATCGTTACATCACTTATAATAAGCAGTGAGAGGCATATTAAGAATATTTTGATTCCATAGGTTTGTCGCAATTTATCGCACCATACTAATCATTATAATGGAAAATACCCTTGCTCAGTGAACATACAAAGCTTGCTGCGCATTTTAACACTTAAATCGAATTTATCGATCTTAAAGTTTTTTATTGTGTATGTAACAGGTAGGACGTTTTAGGTCAGTCACCGGAGTAAATATAAATTGCGTTATTCTTAGGTTACTTTAATACCATCGCTTACTGGATTGTTTAGTCTAACCTAAATAATTTATTTCTAACCGACAGACGATACAGCTTAGGGGTTGACCCCATCTTACGTTTAAATATTTCTGAAAAATAACTCACGTCTTGATAGCCCACATGGGTAGCAATATCACCAATGCTCAAATTGGTTTTTTTTAATAATTCTTTTGCAGCGTCTACCCTAAGGTCTTGAATATATTGTTTTGGGGTTTGCTGTGATGCATCTTTAAACCGCCTGTTCAGGCTGCGCACACTTAAATCAAATTGATGGGCTAGGGCTTCGATATTTAGTGGCTGATCATAATGGTCTTGTAACCAAGCCTGAACCTGAAGAATGTCTTCATAAGAGTGGGCTAAGGTTTTTTCATATAAAAAAGCACTGTGCTGAAATGAATTTCTAACCTCATTAGAAAACTGGCTTTCAACGTGTTGTGCAATTCGCTTATCAAATAACAGCTCGATTAAATGCACGGTTAAGTCAGCCACGGCATTTAAGCTGCCTGCGCAATACAGGTTGTCGGCTCTTGTTATGAAGTGTTGTTTTTGCAATTCGATGGCAGGGTACTTACTTTCAAAGTGCTTAAAGTAAAACCAGTGCGTGGTGGCGGCTTTTTGGTTAAGCAGTCCTGTTTCGGCCACAAAAAAAGCGCCGGTACCTGCCCCACAAATAATACTGCCTTGTTTATGTTGTTCAATTAGCCAAGGGATATAGGCGTGATAGCGTTTTAAATTGTGCCTAGGGTTTCGCCACATAGACGGCATAAAAATAAGCTGGTATGGGTCTTGGTTAATGATTGTTTGTGGGGTAATTGAAATGCCAGCCCCGGTGGTAACGGGTTCTAAATCTACTCCAAGAGTGACAATGCAATAGTCTTCGTATTTTTTATCAGACCCTTGAGCGGTTTGAATAGCGGCTTGCAGCATTTCCATTGGCAGGCTGATGCTTGTGCCTAAGGCTTGGTCGTATAGGGCGATGGCAATGCGTTTCATAAAACTGTCTTTAAAAGGCCGTTGTACAGGTTGTGGCCATATTACCAGTAAACATGTCCTTTTAGCCATAATGCATTTTTGGCTTTGACTCTATGATGTGCGGCAACAGGGTCATCACGCGCTTAGCTCACTTGCTTACTGCACGTTCATGATCGAGCGTTACGCTTACTTAGGAATACAAGAATATGAGTCATCTTCCCGTGATTGTTGGGTTTGGAGGAATCAGTCCAGCAGGGCGTTCATCATCCCATCAGGCTTACCGTCGTATGGTGTTTGATGCTTTATTAGATGTGCAGCCAGAAGCGGTTCACGAGGCTTATACAGACCTTGCCATACTGATGGGGCTGGTCACTTTTGTTGATGCTGGTTATCAAGTTAGTCGTCCAACAAGTATTGAAACCCTGACACAGGCCGAAGTATACAAACGCTATTCAGCCTTAATAAATGAAAGCACCTTGATTCGAAAAATTGAGAAAAGCTATTTAGACGTAGACGCTGCGCCTTGGCATCAAGCTACGGATATGACTGGTGAAAACAATGAGTCCATTACGTTTGAATTAAAAACCAGTACCTTGCCAAAACCCTTACCGGAAAATTGGAGTGTGACTGAGATTGATAAACGCACAAGCCATGTGAAGGTGTTTGGTAGTACACCCATTCTATTGCCATCTACTCGCGATTTTATTGTGAAAAGTGCAGGGCAGTTACCTACAGGTATAAACTTTTCAAAACGATATCCTGCACGGCATCACCCCCGTGGATTGCAAATGACGGTGTATGCCGCATCAGATGCCATTCAATCTTTGGGCATTGAGTGGGAATCTGTTTTAGAGCGCGTAGCCCCGGATAAAATCTCAGTGTATGCCAGCAGTGCCATGAGCCAGCTTGATGAAGATGGCAATGGCGGCTTAATAGGCAACCGCTTAAAAGGCAAAAAAGTGTCGTCAAAACATTTGGCGTTAGGATTAACCGAAATGCCTGCGGATTTTATTAACGCGTATTTATTGGGCGGCCTTGGCAGTACGGGTGGTAACACAGGTGCCTGCGCCAGTTTTTTATATAACTTAAAAATGGGTGTTGAAGACATTCAGCAAGGCCGCAGTCGGGTAGCTATTATCGGAGGGTCAGAAGCCCCCATTACATCTGAAGTAATAGACGGCTATGCCACCATGGGCGCATTGGCCACCGCTGAAAACTTAAAAGCGTTAGATGGTGGTGTGGATCAAGCTAATTATAAAAGAGCGTGCCGCCCGTTCAGTGATAACTGTGGCTTCACATTGTCTGAATCGTCTCAGGTGGTGATTTTATTTGATGATGCTTTGGCCATGGAATTATCAGCCAATATTCATGGGGCCATTGATCAGGTGTTTGTGAATGCCGATGGCCATAAAAAATCCATATCATCACCGGGCTTGGGTAATTGGATTACGGTGGCAAAAGCGTTGGCATCGGTGCGAGGTTTGTTAGGCGAACGCAGTCTTCAACGAAGTTATGTGCATGCACATGGAACGGGCACACGGCAAAACAGAGTATCTGAATCGTCTATTTTAAATGAAACGGCAAAAACATTTGGTATTAAATATTGGAAGGTAACAGGCATTAAAAGTTACCTTGGGCATTCAATTGGAACATCTGCCGGTGATCAGTTAATGGCGGCACTGGGAACATGGCAGCATGGTTTTATTCCAGGAATCACCAGCATTGATCACATTGCAGATGACGTGCAGAACTCCCATTTAGATATTCTCATGCAGCATAAACAAGTTAATTCATTGGATATTGATGTGACGTTTTTAAATGCAAAAGGCTTTGGGGGGAATAATGCAACCGCCAGTATCTTAGCGCCGCACATTGTTAAGGCCATGTTAAAAGGCAAGTATGGCAGTGAAAAAATGGCGGAGTATGAAACGTTGAATGCCGCCGTATTAGAAAAATCGAAAGCCTACAATCAAGCGTGTTTAAAAGGGCAGGATAAAACCCTGTATCGGTATGATTATAATGTTTTACAAGGCCCTGATATTGAATACACCAATAAAAAAATAACCGTACCAGGCTGGGGCAGGGCCATTAATCTAGAGTTAGAATCGCCGTATGTGGGTATGTTGAAAATAATTGATTGGTAGAGCTTTAAAATAAATTGGCCAGAAACTGGCTTCGTACGAAATGAGATGGACCCGTCCCCATGTGCCATGATTAAAGTGAAAGCTTAA
>ERZ1027208.595-NODE-595-length-13437-cov-7.992228_pt1 | contig 13437 bp, 10 predicted proteins | sample MGYA00520867_ERZ1027208 | MGnify/ENA primary metagenome ERZ1027208 (study PRJEB33311, sample SAMEA4378413) | marine metagenome | biome: Marine biome; feature: Fjord; material: Water | collected 2014-07-20T08:00:00Z/2014-07-... | depth 75 m ...
AGCGTATCGACGATGGAGGGCAGCATGTACAATGGAGCGGACAGTTCTGGAAACACATAAAAGAGACAAATGAATGAGGCCGTAAGCAGGATGAGCGCGAGGATAGGTAAGTGTACACGGCGCAGGGTGGCTATTGGTCCCTGCCCCAATGACCTAGAGGCCGCATCCATATTCACATGCACCATCGCTTGCCCACCTTCATAGGCACCCAACGCAGCAGCCAAAAACCGGACCATATACGCAATGATCAGCAACCAGATTGAGCCTGTGATTAGCAATCCAGTAGAAATATCAAATGTGCTGCGCATCCAAGCATCCAACGCATTATCAAACGCAGCAAAGGGCACTATCAAACCCACGGCAATCACACCGCCCGGTACCGCATAGCCCAGACGGGCAACATAGGCGGCACTTTGCGACACCCGCCCACTGCGCATACGTTGGAAGAAACCCACGCTGATAGCTGCCGCCACCGTGACAATGGCCGCGATGGACGCAAGCGTGGCAGAGTTTTTGATGAATCCCAGATAGCGCGCACTTAGCAGGTTTTGCTCTGATCCCAATCCCATCGAGAACAACACACCAATCGGCAATATCGCACCAAAGATCACTGGCACAGCACAAAGCGCCATTGCTAGTCCAGCTTGCACTCCGTGCAATTTCAACGCGGGCGCTGCTTTAGCGCGCCGTGCGGGATCGTGGTATTTGGCATCCCCGCGTTGCAGACGCTCCAACATCGCAAGCAGCAAAGCGAAACTAAGTAGACACATCGCAAGCTGCGCTGCACCCACACGGTCAAACAATGAGAACCAACTAGTATAAATGCCCGTGGCAAAGGTCTGGACGCCAAAGTAGGCAACAGTGCCGAAATCCGCGATTGTCTCCATCACTGCCAACAGAACACCACCAGCAATGGCTGGACGCGCCAAGGGCAGACTTACTTTAAAGAAGGCAGCCCATGGTGACGATCCCAGCGCGCGTGCAGCCAAAAACGTGGTGCCGCTTTGCTGCAAGAACGCAGCACGGGCCAGCAGATAAACGTAGGGATAGAGCACAAGAATAAGCATCGCCGCTGCACCACCCAATGAGCGTATTTCTGGAAACCAATACTCACGTGGGCCCCAACCTGTCACCTCTCGCAAGGTCGTTTGCACAATACCGGGATGATCCAGAACGTGGGTATAGGCGTAAGCCAATACGTATGCGGGAAACGCGAGCGGAAGCACCAACGCAATCTCAAACATCCGAGCACCCGGAAAACGCGTCATCGTCACCAGCCACGCAGCACCAACGCCAACCGCGAACGTACCGACAGCCACAAGGACAACCAGCGCCAGCGTGGTGCGGGCATAATCCCCCAAAACCGTACCGGCCAAGTGCTGAACGGTTTCTGTCCCACCCGACAACGCGGCAAGCAACACAGCCAACATCGGAAGGGCACATAGGCCAGCCACAACAAGCGCGACCCACGAAAGCGCGCGCGCGCCATCGCGTTTTTTCGTGGAAAGAGGGGGCGTCAGATGGGCCATAGCCGTATGTCGACCATTTTACTCAGAAAGGGAAGTACTTCGCACCAACCGATCAGTCGTAAGTCCGTTGATCTTCGATCACCAATCCATCTTTGGGCAAGCTCCCGGGTGTTACCACTTCGATGCGACCTTTGAGCTTGAGAAGCTGACTCACTGATTGCGCGTAGGCATCTGCGTCAGGTGAGGCGCTCTCGATATGGACAGTCATCAAGTCTTGCTCTCCCTCACGGGTGGCAATCACACGGGCACGGGTGACCTCGTCATGATGCGCTACAAGGGCGGCAACCTGTTCAGGACGCACAAACATACCTTTGATTTTGGTGGTCTGATCAGCGCGACCCATCCAACCTTTAATACGCATATTGGTCCGGCCGCATGAACTTTGCCCAGCCATGACCGCGCTCAGATCACCTGTCGCAAATCGGATCAGGGGATAGTCGGGATTAAGTGTGGTTACGACAACTTCCCCGACTTCACCCTCAGGAACGGGGTCGCCAGTACCGGGCGTTACGATTTCGATGATTACGTTTTCGTCTACGATCATACCTTCAACAGTAGAGGATTCGTAGGCAATATTACCTAGATCAGCGGTGGCATAACATTGCAGGCAGGTGATTCCACGGGCAGTGTACCAGTCACGCAAGCTAGGGAACAGCGCGCCTCCACCTACAGCTGCACGGGTGATCCCAAGGGTCACACCCATTTCATCCGCTTTTTCCAAAATGATCTTTAGGTAGTCTGGCGTGCCAGCATAGGCAGTTGTTCCAATGTCACGCGCAGCGATAACCTGCAGTTCAGTTTGACCAGTACCCGCAGGTAGAACCGTAGCCCCAATAGCGTGGGCGCCACTTTCGAAAATCATGCCTGCTGGTGTGAGATGGTAACCAAAACAGTTTTGAACAATGTCGCCCGCCCCAATACCCACAGCATGCAGGAAGCGGCCCATGCGCCACCAATCAGGCGCATTGGAAGAAGGTTCATAGATTGGGCCCGGAGATTGGAAAACATGGGAAAATCCATCCGCGGGTTTGGTCGTGAAACCGCCAAACGGAGCATGTGCGGCCTGCGCCTTACCCAAGTCGGATTTACGCAAAACAGGCAGAGATGCCAGCGCATTCACATCTGTGATGCTTGAGGCGTCAATATCAGAAAGCGTATCGGCATACCCACTCAGCGCCTGTGCGCGGGCGATTTGAGCAGGGAGCGCAGCAGCAAGGTCTTGCGCGCGCTGATCGGAACTACGTATTTCCAACTCGTCGAAATGGGTCATGATTCTCACTCTGCTTATTCATTCGTTATTGCCAAAGCACTGCTTTGACTACTAAATCTATCGCTCTAAACCGACACGCCAAACAGCCAACCCACCAAGGCGGTCACCGCCATAGCCAGCCCACCCCAGAACACGACACGCACAGTTGCCGGCAACAATGCGGCGCCGCCCGCCTTTGCACCCAATGCTCCGAGACCCGCTAGGGCAATCAGCGTTACCACCACAACGGTTGGGATCAGCACAGCCTGCGGAGCAAGGACCGCAGCGATCAGCGGGATTGCCGCAAAAACACTAAACGTCACTGCCGATGTCACTGCCGCCAACAACGGTTGGGCAGCTTGGGACTCGCTTAGGCCTAGTTCTTCGCGAACGTGGGCCGCTAACGCATCTTTCTGCGTCAATTCCCTGGCAACCATTGCGGCGGTTTCAGGCGATAGGCCGCGCTCTTGATAGATCTCGGCTAGCTCCACTTCTTCCCCAACAGGATCATCAATCAGTGCCTGACGCTCTCGCGCAATATCAGCAGCCTCTAGATCAGCTTGAGATGAAACGCTGACATATTCGCCTGCGGCCATCGACATGGCCCCCGCCGCCAAACCAGCAGCACCCGCTATAAGCACCGCCCGCTCGGATGGATCGGCGGCGGCAACCCCAACAATGATGGATGCTACTGAAACGATCCCGTCGTTAGCCCCCATAACTGCTGCACGTAGCCACGACACACGGTCAACCAGATGGGGATCATCCGTATGTGCCGAAGCGCCCAACTTAGGACAGCCAGCGCTTGCGGCGGCGATAGCTGCGCACGTCACGGAAGCTCTTGCGACCCTCGTCAGACATGCCCAGATAGAACTCTTTTACATCCTGGTTTTCGCGTAGATCTTTTGCCGGGCCGTCCATCACAACTCGGCCGCTTTCTAGGATATACCCGTAGTGGGAATAGCGCAGCGCGACGTTTGTGTTTTGCTCAGCCAACAGGAAGGTCACGCCTTCTTTTTCGTTGATCTCTTTAACGATCTCAAAAATTTGTTCGACCAATTGCGGTGCCAAACCCATTGAAGGTTCATCCAGTAGAATCGTTTCTGGGCGGCTCATCAGAGCGCGGCCAACGGCACACATCTGTTGCTCGCCACCGGAGGTATAGCCTGCTTGGGATTTGCGGCGCTCACGCAAGCGCGGGAAATAATTATAGACCATCTCAAGGTCAGCGGCGATTGCAGCCTTACCGTCGGTTCGCGTGTAGGAGCCCGTCATCAGGTTTTCTTCTACGGTCAGGTGCTCAAAACAATGACGCCCTTCCATTACCTGTACGACACCTTTTTTCACCGTCTCGGCAGGATCCTGATGTTGGATCAGACCGCCACGATACTTGATTGAGCCCTTGGTGACCTCACCGCGCTCAGATGCCAACAACCCCGAGATCGCCTTGAGCGTCGTCGTTTTGCCTGCACCGTTACCGCCCAGCAACGCCGTGATACCGCCCTTTGGCACGTTCAGGCTCACGCCCTTCAGCACAAGGATCACGTGGTTATAGATCACTTCGATGTTGTTCACTTCGAGCAGATTCTCGACCTGCACATCGGTGGTGGTTGCGTCCAACATGTCCTTTGTACCCTTCTTGAAATTCCTAAATTCTCTGGCCGCCACTCATGCAGCGGCCAGAGGAAACGCGGCTTATTTACAGCCAGCTTCGATCTTGTTTTCTGCGGCATATGCTGCAGAATCTTCTGTGATCAACGCGCTGATCACATCCATGTCGCTAGGTGCGAATTCAGAAATCAGGCTCCACGTTTTGGTGGTCGCATCCCATTGGGTCACACCAACAAGACCGTCACCACCGTGGTTCTGACAGGAAACGTTGAACTCAGGACCAAAGTTTGGCAGGCCAAGGGCCGCCATCTTCGCTTCGGTCATTTCCAATGCTTCCATGCCATCACGCATCATTGCCGGTGTGATATCCATTTCGCCGTGGATCGCCTGAGCGGTTTTCACAGCCTCGGCAGCCAGCATCGCCGCATACAAACCACGGTTATACAGAACGGTACCGATCTGATCGCCCGCGCCTGCTGCGTTACCTTTGTCTACAACATGCGCTTTGATGTCGTCGAACACTGGGAAATCGGACCCAACACCGTGGAATGTCAACGCCTTGTAGCCGTTTGCCGCAGCACCAGCCGCCAGAACGTCATTCTCGGAACCGGACCACCAGATGCCAATGAAGTTTTCCATTGGGAAGCGGATGTTTGCAGCTTCTTGAACCGCTACTTGGTTCATTACGCCCCAGCCGTACATGATCACATAGTCAGGCTTGTCGCGGCGAATCTGCAGCCACTGGGACTTTTGCTCTTGGCCAGGGTGATCTACTGGAACACCTTTGAACTCAAAACCGTGCTTGGAGGCCAACTCTTCGAGCGTGCGGATTGGCTCCTTGCCGTAGGCAGAGTTGTGATACACGAGAGCAACTTTTTTGCCCTTAAGATCGCCACCGTTTTCGCCCAGCAGATAGTTGATCGCGCCAGACGCACCATTCCAATAGTTCGCAGGGTAGTTGAACGTGTGGCTGAATACTTCGCCGTTTGCAGCAGATGTACGGCCATAGCCCATTGTGTGCATCGGAATGTTGTCAGCTGTGGTTTTTGGGATCAGCTGATATGTGATGCCCGTGGAAAGCGGTTGATACACAAGCGAGCCTTCGCCCTTTGTGCTCTCATAACATTCCACACCTTTTTCGGTGTTATAGCCGGTTTCACATTCCAGCACGCGTGTCATCACACCGCCGATACCGCCATCACGCTCGTTGAGCATGTTGAAATAGTCAGCATAACCATCTGCAAACGGAATGCCGCCAGCAGCGTATGGGCCTGTGCGATAGCTGAGTGATGGGAACACAAGATCCGCCATGACGGGGCTTGCTGCCATAAGGGCCGCTACGGCCATTGTACCTAGTTTATATTTCATCGGTGTTTCCTCCCTTGGATTTAATCCGATTGGTCATCTTGAACGGGGTTCTCCCCGTTTCCGTTTTCAGTGGTCGCCCCGCGTTAGTGCGGGAAGGGCCACAGTCTTAGTTTCTCTTTGGCCACGCGCCACAGCTGGGCAATGCCGTGCGGCTCAGCGATCAGGAATACGATAATCAACAGGCCAACAATCACCAGCTGCAAATGCGCAACAATATCTGTGGGCCATCCCAGCCAATCCACACCAACAACTTTTAGCGCAACAGGCAGCAACACAAGAAACGCCGCCCCCGCAAAGGAGCCAAAGATGCTGCCCAATCCTCCAATGATGATCATAAAGAGAACAAGGAATGACTTTGTGATGCTAAAGGCTTCGCCAACTTCGACGGCACCAAGATAGACAGCGAAAAACAATGCGCCAGAAATCCCGATAAAGAAGGAAGATACCGCGAAAGCCGTCAACTTGGCACGCAATGGATTCACCCCAATAATCTCTGCCGCGATGTCCATATCACGGATCGCCATCCACTTGCGGCCAGCTGCACCACGCGTCAGGTTCCGTGCCACATAGGCGCAGATCACCGTGAAGAACAAACAAAACAAGTAGGCCGCCCAAGGTGCCACAGATGGCCCCGTAATCAGGACGCCAAAAAGGCCGCGCTCGGGTGCACTGATCTGACCAGACGCGGAATAGTTGTAGAACCACGCAACGCGATTAAACAGCCAAACAAGGAAAAACTGAGCAGCAAGCGTTGCCACCGCCAGATAGAACCCCTTGATCCGCAAGCTGGGCAGACCAAACAAAACCCCCACCAGAGCAGTCATAACGCCGCCCATAAGTACCGACAGAAAGATGTTGAATTCCGGCAACCGGAACAACAGTTCCCCACCCCACCAGATATCAATACCCGTCATGAACTTGTAACAGCTATACGCGCCCACAGCCATAAAGCCGCCCGTCCCCAAGGACACCTGACCGCAATACCCTACAAGGATATTCAGCCCCAGCGCAGCAATCGCATAGATCAGGAACGGCAGCAGCAGTGAGTTCACCCAATAGTCGTTGACGACAAAAGGGATCACAACAATCGCAATGAAAAGAACAACGTAGTAGCGGTACCGGTCAAACTTGATCGGGAACGTCTGCTGGTCTTCAGCGTAGGTCGTACTAAAATCGCCTGCTTCACGGTAGAACATTAGCTTACCTCCGCCAGAATAGAGTGCTTGGATGATGGAACAACGAGAAGGAACTCTGCGGTTGTTGAGCCGAAACAGGTATTAAACACGCTCAATGATCTTCTCCCCGAATAGCCCTTGTGGACGGAACACCAAGAACAGCAGCGCCAACATGTAGGCAAACCAGTTTTCGGTCGCGCCACCAAGGAACGGTGCGCCGATCAGGAATTCAAATAGCTTCTCACCCACACCGATGATCAAACCACCGACGATGGCCCCCGGAATGGACGTAAACCCACCCAACATCAGCACCGGAAGTGCCTTAAGCGCGATCAAAGACAGCGAGAACTGAACGCCCGATTTTGCGCCCCACATGATGCCAGCAACCAAGGCGACAAACCCCGCCAGCGACCAGACCAAAATCCAGATAAAGTTAAGCGAAACACCCACAGACAAAGCCGCCTGATGGTCATCTGCCACAGCCCGCATCGCGCGGCCCTGTTTGGTGTATTGCGCAAACATCACCAAACCACCAACCAGCAGCACAGCAATGATGCTTGCGACAATATCAAGGTTATCAATAAAGAACCCGTAACCGAATGCTTCGTAAGTCGTCCCTTCAAGCCACATGTTCATGCCTTGTGGTAAACACGTACCCTCTGCCGCACAAACGTTCAGTGCTTTCAGCTCAGAACCCCACATCAAATCCGCTATTCCTTCAAGGAAATACGCCAGACCAATGGTCGCCATAAACAGGATAATGGGTTCTTGGCCGACCAGATGTCGAAACACAAACCGTTGCACTGCCCACGCTAAAGCGATCATGACAAAGACCGTCAGAATGATCGCCAAGAACGAGTGGATGTGCCAGCCGAACTTGTGCACATCTGTGCCGAAGATCGCGTTGATTAGATGCGCAAACGGCACCTGACCATTCTGGATGCCTACCAACGTCATCGCGGCAAACAGCGCCATAACACCTTGGGCATAGTTGAAAATACCGGATGCTTTGTAAATCAAAACAAAGCCAAGCGCGACAAGCGCATACAGCACGCCCGCCATCAGTCCGTTGAGGAATACCTCAATTGTAAAAGCCAGCTGCTCGTTCATGACACAACTCCCAAAATATCAATCATGTGCCACACCCAAATATGCATCAATCACCTCTTGGTTGTTGCGCACTTCATTCGGAGTTCCGTCACCAATCTTCTTGCCATAATCCATCACAACCACACGGTCGCTTAGATCCATAACCACACCCATGTCGTGCTCGATCAGCGCGATTGTTGTGCCAAATTCATCATTCACGTCCAGAATAAAGCGGCTCATGTCCTCTTTTTCCTCAACGTTCATTCCCGCCATCGGCTCATCAAGCAGCAAAAGGGATGGCTCAGCAGCCAATGCCCGCGCCAACTCAACCCGCTTTTTCAAACCATAAGGCAGTCGTGCCACTGGTGTTTTGCGGATGGCTTGAATCTCGAGAAAGTCGATGATCTTTTCTGCGACTTCACGGTTAGCGACCTCTTCACGTTCTGCCGCACCTCGCCAGAACGTCTGAGCCAGCATGCCAGACTTCATATGCGTCAGGCGTCCCGTCATCACGTTATCCAGAACACTCATCCCCTCGAACAAGGCAATGTTCTGGAATGTCCGCGCAATCCCCTGCTCAGCTACCTGATATGGCTTCATCGGCGGACGTGGTGCACCTTGATACCAGACCTGACCTTCTTGAGGCACGTAAAACCCCGATATCACATTAAGCATCGATGACTTGCCAGCGCCGTTTGGTCCAATAATCGCCCGAATTTCACCTTCACGAATATCAAATGAGATATCCTTGATCGCCTCCACGCCGCCAAAACGCAGCGTGATATTCTTCATTTCCATAACAACGGGGCCAATCGTGCGCCCGTCTTCGGTCACATAGCTGTCTGCGTTATCTTTCACGCGATGCCCCCCTGCTTCAATTCATCAAACTGCTTCACTCCCGATCCCGTAACCGCAACAAAGCGGGATGGTGGGCGGGGCGTCGGCGCAGCCGCGCGTCGTATCATCATCATTCCGCCGCCATTTTATGTGCAACAGCCACAACCTTGGCAGAGCGCACTTCCAATGTCGCCTTAATCGAACCCTTGCGCCCGTCTTCATAGGTCACTTCGGTTTCTGTGCTCACCTGCTCAGATCCGTCATAAAGAGCGGTAATAATATCGTGGTACTTCTCTTCGATGATCCGGCGACGCACTTTACGGGTGCGCGTCAATTCACCGTCATCAGCGTCCAACTCTTTGTGTAACACAACAAAGCGGTGCACCTGACAGCCTGACAGCATCTCATCTTCAGCAACACTCACGTTTACCGCTTCGACATGTTCCTGAATCTGCGCCATCACTTGCGGGTGCCGCGCCAATTCTTGATAAGATGCATACCCGATATTGTTGCGCTCGGCCCAGTTACCAACAGCTGTCAGATCAATATTGATAAATGCAGTGCACTCATCCTTGCCGCTCCCAAACAAAACAGTTTCCAGAATGTTCGGGAAAAACTTGAGCTTGTTTTCAACGTACTTTGGCGCAAACAAAGAACCATCAGCCATTTTGCCAACATCCTTAGCCCGGTCAATAATGCGAAGATGGCCTGTGTCAGGTTCGACAAAACCCGCGTCACCCGTAGCAACCCAGCCCTCCGCATCCTTGGTGTCCGCAGTGCTTTCGGCATTTTTGTAATACTCAACAAACACACCCGGAGAGCGATAAAAAACCTCGCCATTATCAGCAATTTTCAACTCAACGCCGGGGCACGTCACCCCCACAGTATCGCTGCGCACCTGTCCATCAGGTTGCGCGGTGATGAATACTGTTGCTTCTGTCTGACCATAAAGCTGCTTCAGGTTGATCCCGAGCGAACGGTAGAAGTCGAAAATCTCGGGGCCGATCGCCTCACCAGCAGTATACCCCACGCGCACGCGGCTAAAGCCAAGCGTGTTCTTCAGCGGGCCGTAGATGAATAATTCACCCATACGGTATTTTAGACGATCACCAAAGCTGGCCTTTTCACCATCAAGGATCGCAGGCCCAACTTTGCGCGCATGCGCCATGTAGTAATCAAACAACTTCTTCTTGAACGGGCTGGCGTCTTCCATGCGGATCATGACGTTAGTCAACTGGGTCTCAAACACCCGCGGCGGAGCAAAATAATACGTCGGACCGATTTCACGCAAATCTACGTGCATGGTGTCCGCGCTTTCAGGGCAATTTGTGCAAAAACCCGTCCATAGTGCCTGACCTACGGAAAAAATAAAATCGCCTACCCATGCCATCGGCAAGTAGGCGAGGATTTCATCATCCTGACGTAGGTTATCAAACTGCGAAGACGATTTCGCTGTCTCAATGACATTCCGGTTACTTAAAACAACACCCTTAGGCTTGCCCGTTGTGCCAGAGGTATAAAGCATCACGCCCGTACTGTCGTAATTCAACTTGGCCTGCCGCGCCTCAAGCTCTTTGATGTGCTTGTCGCGATATTTACTGCCCATCTCCTGAACGGCTTGATATTGATCCAGAACCGCGTGATCATATTTACGCAGGCCCCGTGGATCGAGATAGATCATCCGCTCAAAATCAGGCAACTCAGCCTGAACTTCAAAAATCTTGTCGACCTGCTCCTGATCACCCACAACTGCAAAACGTGCGCCACTGTGGCCCATCACATAGGCCATCTCTTCGGCGTTGGCGTCTTGATAGAGCGGCACAGGAACTGCTCCACACATCTCGGCTGCCATCATCGCCCAATACAGGTAGGGACGATTTCGCCCGATGATCGCGACAAAGTCGCCTTCATTCAGGCCCAGCTCTATAAAGCCCAGCGCCAACGCTTCGACTTCGTCACGGGTCTGGCTCCATGTCCAGCTTTGCCAGATGCCGTATTCTTTTTCGCGGTAAGCAGGTGCGTTCGCAAACAGCGTAGCATTGCGATGCAAAAGCGCCGGAACAGATGCGGGTTGTCCCGCGGGACATTGTATCGTGGCCAAAAGTGTATCCTCCCAATCCTGTCTCACCCGACAGGCAGACCGCGTTTTCGCGATTCAGTGTGGCGCCAAGAATGGCAGGGTTACTTTCGACGTCAACTTTTTCCTGATGTTTTCTCAATCCTTACGAATTGTAACAAGTCGCAGTGTTCCTTTGACACCCCCCCGTTCGGGTGCAAACTGCACAGCATGCAATTCGGTGATGATCAAACAAGAACGATGACAATGGCAGGCCTGAACCTTATTGGGCAGGCCCTGACGATCTATGACCAAGACTTGCGTCTTGTCGTTTGCAATGCGCCTTTCCAAACCATCTTTGATCTCCCAACAGCACTCGTCACGCCCGGTGCCACATTTCGCGAAACAATTACCCACCTTGCCCAACGCGGCGAATACGGTGAAGTCCAAGACATCGAGGCCTTCGTTCTGGAGCGTATAGAACAAGCGCGCGCTTTCGAACCTCATTATATGGAGCGAACGCGCGCCAACGGGCGGACCATCTCGGTCGAAGGCTCACCTCTGGCCGAAGGCGGTTGGGTCACGGTTTATACGGACATCTCAGCAACCAAGGCACAAGAAACCCTTTTACGCGCCCACTCTAATGCACTCAGCGATCAGGTTCTTGCCCACACTGAAAAACTCTCGCAGACCAACCGCGAACTTGCCTCGATGATCACAGCCCTTGAGGAAACCAAACGCCAGCTCACTGCGTCCGAAGCGCGCGCGCGTCTTACGACCGAGATGATGCCTGCTCACATCGCCCACGTGGATCCAACGGGCCATTACACATATTCGAATCAACGCCTCAGCACGATCATCCCCAATCGCCCATCCGCCATTTTGGGGCGTCACATTCGGACGGCGCTAGGGGCTGACAACCACGACAAGGTTCTTGATGCCCTGAACACAGCATATGACGGCGCGCCTGCGATCCAAGAGTTCACCGACACCGCAAGTGCGCGCCGCATTCGGACTGCTTTTACGCCTGATTTGGCTGGCGGTGTCTATATTCTTTCTATGGACGTCACAGAAGAGACGCAGACCCGCGCGGCTTTGCAGCAAACACACCGCCGCGCACTGGCTGCACAAATCACGTCCGGCCTTGCTCATGATTTTTCAAACCTTCTGACAATTATCCTAGGCCTTCAATCCCGTTTGGATCGCCTGCCGACACTCCCTGCCGCTGCCGCCCCTTTGATCGAAGGCACCCTAACCGCAGCGCGCAGAGGCGGAACCTTGCTAAGCTCAATTGCTCAAATCTCTGATCCACGAAGTTTGCGCCCTGTTGCAACCGATGTCTCGGCATTGATGCAAGACCTTGTTACTTTGGCCGAACCCACGCTGCCTGCGGGAACACATCTGAGCTTGAATACGACCGATATCGGTACCGTATTATTAGATCGCGGCAAACTGCAGGATGGTTTGCTAAATCTGATCCTAAACGCCCGCGATGCCATGGGAACTGCCGGAGAAATTTCCCTGAACGTACGTCGTGTACATAATACGTGGATCGAATTTCAAGTTACCGATACGGGCCCCGGTTTCTCTCCTGCGGCGCTCAAACAGGGGCTTGATCCATTTTTCACCACCAAAGGGTCAGAGGGGTCAGGCCTTGGCCTACCTATGGTTTATGACATGGCCAAATTAGCGGGCGGTGATCTGCGCCTTGGCAACACTGAAAACGGTGCACAGGTCACGGTACGCCTGCCCTTCCGCGAGGCTGTTCAGGCCAGCACTGGCCTCGCCTTGTTGGTTGAAGATCGCGACGATCTTCGGGCCCTGCTACGCGACATGTTGATGGCCCAAGGGTATTCCGTCATCGAAGCGGCTTCGGCTGATGAGGCAACAGCTCTGCTTGCTGATCTACCCGACATCGCCCTCATCTTGTCGGATTTACAGCTGGAAGGCGAAGCAACTGGAACCGATCTCGCCCAGCGCCTTGGGCCAAATAGCCCGCCGCTGGTGTTGATGACATCGTTGCCCCCTGACGCAGCCCTTTTCCTAGAGGCCCAAAAACACGCGCCAGTATTACGCAAACCATTTTCGACCGAAGATTTATCGGCCCTTATCACCCCTTCACAGGCGGCACCCAAATGACAAAACCTCTCGTCAGCATCCTTGATGATGAACCCGAAATTCGCACGCTGCTTTCAGACGTCTTGCAAGAGGCGGGATTTGAAACACAAAGCTATGGCCGCGCATCCGCGTTTGAAGCCGCGTTGGCAAAACGTACACCAGACGTGTGCCTTGTTGACCTATCACTGCCCGACACCGATGGCCTGACAATTGTGCACCGCCTCGCGCTGGAACAGGGTGCCATTGTCATCATCATCTCAGGCCGCGCGCAGGTGCAGGACCGGGTGACCGGTTTGGAACTCGGCGCGGACGACTACATACACTCGCTTAACCACCACCCACGCCGCCGACAAAAACGACACGCTACATCACGGACGCCGCAGCATCCGCACCAGCAACCATGAA
>ERZ1027208.597-NODE-597-length-13402-cov-15.640294_pt1 | contig 13402 bp, 17 predicted proteins | sample MGYA00520867_ERZ1027208 | MGnify/ENA primary metagenome ERZ1027208 (study PRJEB33311, sample SAMEA4378413) | marine metagenome | biome: Marine biome; feature: Fjord; material: Water | collected 2014-07-20T08:00:00Z/2014-07-... | depth 75 m ...
TAGTTGTATGTTGATAGTCATGCGAGCTAGTCTGTTTTGTCATATGACGTGATATGTGTGTTGTGCAGTATTGTTTTTTTATGAACTCTTCATGCTACAACTCTTTTCTACTCGTTCCGCTTCGTCGGCAGCGTTTTATCTTTCTTTACGTAATCTGTTATGATTACAATGTGTTGACCATCTACTTTTCCTTCTATATATTTTGCGTTTTCGTGATCTAAAGAAATACGTCTCACAGCAGTTCCTTGTTTTGCAACCACACTAGACCCTTTTACTTTTAAATCTTTTATAAGCACTACAGAATCTCCTGCTTCAAGTATAACGCCATTAACATCTCTATGTATTATTTTTTCACTTGCATCTTTATCTTCACCTGTTGCACGTGCTAATGCTAGTGCCTCATCATCTAAATACATCATATCCAACAAATCTTTTGGCCAACCTTCAGATTTTAATCTTTGTAGCATTCTCCAAGCCATAATTTGAACAGCAACATTTTCATTCCACATACTGTCATTTAAACAGCGCCAGTGGTTAGTATCCATATCTACGTTCCCTTCTATTTGCTGATGGCAATTGTCGCAAACCAAAATACATGTATCTACACTTTCGTTTAATGATGGTGGAATAGTATATTGTTTTAAGTTTTCTGAAGAAGTACAAAGCTCGCAAGTATTATTGCTTCGGTCTTGTAACATTTGTAATACGCTCATAATTCTATTTTAAAGTGCAATAATACGCTTATTTGAAACGCCTTGCAACCTTCTATTTTAAAGAATTCCTTATTTTTTTAGGCAATCCTTTTACTACAGAATCATAGGAATGATCTATTAATTTAAGTATTAATTGTGGTTGTAATTCGCCTTTATGAATGTAGATGGAATTCCAGTGTTTATTATTCATATGAAAACCGGGTTGGATACTTTCATACTCAGCCCTTAGTTCTAAAGCATAATCTGGGTCGCATTTTAAACTTACAGATGCTAAACCTTTTTCCCATTTTTCAAGCGGGAATAAAGCAAACATTTTACCAGCTACTTTAAACACAAGTGTATCTTCATCAAAAGGAAAACCTTCTGTTGCTAAAGCTTTATTTAAACAATACTCTCTAAGTTGTTCGACATTCATTAAATAAATTTACAAGAATTTATTCAATATTTTTTAAAGAAACTGATTCAGACTTTTTAGTTGATGGTCTTTTGTTAACTTTTTTTGGTTGTTTAACCAAAGGCGGAATATCTAAACTCACTAAAACCTGGTTGAGATAACTCAATAAACTATTCATATTTAAGGACTTGATTAATACAGATTTTAAAATTAAGTCATCAATAATAACTTAAGTAATCCTAATCAATAAATTAATGTAAAATGCGGTTAAAACCAAATATTGTCGATTAAAGGCGTTTTTTTGGTTTAATCTAACTTTTTAGCTATAGTTTCTTTAAGTTTTAATGCTGAATAATCTAACTTCCAACCAATTGTTTGTACAATATTTTCTATGAGGAGAATAGAATCTAAAGCTTCTTTTTGGGCAATTTGATAAAGGCCACTTTCTGGCACTTTATCTTTTATATGTTGCTTTGCTTCGTTGTGAAGTGATGTTAAATCATGGGCTTCAAATTTATTGAATAAGCCATCTTTTTTATCATAATACTTTATGTCAGTTTCTATTGATAAAATTTCGGCTTGTGGAAAATGATTTAAGGTTACTGTTTTTGTGTTTGTATTAGCAGTCATATCAATTTTATTCAAATCAAATCCCACATATGCTTTAGCATTTATTACTACCAATGCTTTTTTACGACTGGAAACTAATTTTAAAAAGCGTTCTTTAACATCTTCATAATGGTATATTTCTGCAAAATCACCTTCAACGGTTATAAACTTGCAGACTTTTTTTATTTTATCTAAAAGAATAACAGATTGGGAACTGGCTAATTTTTTGCTTTTAATGTGTTTAATATATGTAAGCACACCTAAACTTGCCAACGTTCCAAAAATAAGTCCTAATAGTGTTTCCATTATTCTACTTTGTATAAAATGGGTTTACTTGGGCTTGCATCGTTCTCAAAAGATGCTATTTGCAAATTTAAAATATAAGTTCCATCTAAAATTTTATTAGGAACATAAATAAATTCTGTAATTGTCGCTTCTTTCCTAATTTTCCCATTAAGATTCCAAAATGCTTTATGAGCAAGCAAGTGTCCCTCATCTTTTTCTTTGTCTATGCTTGGCGTATCTATGAGTAAATGCTTAATGTCTCTCTTAAAAATGAATTTAGCTGCCTCTTCAGATAAATAAGGCCAATTGGTATTTGAGTACTGTCTCGACTTTTTATCTTTTGTGTTTGGCATTGTTCTTATTACTAATGCTTCAGGCTTTTTTTGTTTTAGTAAATATTGAAGTTGCTCTTTTGATATAATATAATCTTCTCCTTTTAATTCTGGTGCAACCGTTATCACTTCTGCTCTAAAGAAAAATTGTTTTAAACATTTATTAATGCTAATAAATTCTTCGGTAATATGTCCTACACATTCTGTATGTGTGCCATGTGCGTGCGGATTGAAATAAATGTTATTAAAATTAACGTCTGCTCCTTGTTTTACGCTACCAACCCAACCATCTAAATCTACTGGTTCTATCTTAGGTTCTCCTATATACCAAGCATTAGCGTTTCTTTTTGAAGCACGAATTGGAATCGAAATATCCAATGGTTTTGACAAATCAATTTTATAACTCTTATTATTTACTCTTATTATCGTATTCAACCTATATTAATTTTAAATAAATCTGAAGCAATACCATCGCTTAAAAATTTTCCTTTTTTTGTTATTAAAAGTTTTTCATCTTCAATATACAACAAATGTTCATTTATATGTTTTTGCGATTGCTGTAAAAGATAATTTTTATAGTTTTCACCAAATTCATCATTTACTTTTTTAATTGAAACGCCCCAAACGGTTCGTAAACCTGTCATTACATACTCGTTGTATTTATCTGTTATAGTAAGTGTTTCAATCTCTATTGGCAAGATATTATTTGCAATAGATTCAATATATTTTGAATTGTTTCTAACATTCCAACCTCTTTCACTCCCATTAAATGAATGTGCAGAAGGACCAATTCCTAGATAGGGCTTACCTTGCCAATACGCCGAATTATTTTTGCTGAAAAAGCCTTCTTTTCCAAAATTGGACAATTCATAATGTACAAAACCTGCTTCTTGTAATTTATTTATTAGAATATGGAATTGCTCTTCGGCTAATTCATCATCAACATTTTCAATGATTCCTTTTTTAATAAATGAAGCTAAAGCTGTTTTTGGCTCGACAGTTAAAGCGTAACTCGAAATATGGTTGACGCCAAAAGACAATGCTTTTTCTATATTTTTTTCCCATTGTTTATTTGTAGAACCGGGAATACCATAAATTAAATCCAGCGAGATATTATCGAAATACTTAGTAGCTAATTCTAAACTTGCCTTTGCTTCTTTACTGTTGTGTGCACGGTTCATTAGTTTTAAATCCTTTTCAAAAAAAGATTGAATACCTATGCTTAGTCTATTAACTGGGCTTTTGAACAAATCCAATATTACTTTTTCTGTTAAATCATCAGGATTTGCTTCTAAAGTTATTTCTGGCTTTGTAGTTACTAAATAGTTTTTATAAACCGCTTCAATAATTGATTGCAATTCATCTTTAGATAATAATGAAGGTGTGCCACCTCCAAAATAAATGGTTTCAACTGTTCTGTTTTCAAACTCTTTTTTTCGTAATTCTAATTCTGAAATTAAAGCAGTTACCAGCTCACTTTTCATTTTTAATGATGTTGAAAAATGAAAGTCGCAATAATGACACGCTTGCTTACAAAACGGTATGTGTATGTAGATTCCTGCCAAAGCATTTATTTTTTAACTCTTCCTTCATTCTGTTTAACAAAAGCATCCCAACCAGAATAACTTTTACCTATCTCTATACGACCTTCGTTATAAAAATGACAAACTGCAGCCGCTAAACCATCCATAGAATCTAAGTTTTTAGGAAGCGTTTTAAGACCCAGTAAGCTTTGAAGCATTTTTGCAACCTGCTCCTTACTCGCATTTCCATTTCCCGTAATGGCCATTTTGATTTTTTTTGGCGCATACTCTGTAATCGGTATTTCTCGAGATAAACCGGCTGCCATAGCTACTCCTTGAGCACGACCTAGTTTAAGCATACTTTGTACGTTCTTCCCAAAAAAAGGCGCTTCAATTGCTATTTCATCTGGATGATGTGTGTCTATTAATTCAATAGTGCGCTCAAAAATGAGTTTCAGTTTTAAGTAATGATCAGTATATTTTTTTAAATCCAACTCATTGAGTTGTAGGAATTGCATTTTCTTATTCACCACTTTTATGAGTCCAAAACCCATTATAGTAGTACCGGGATCAATGCCTAAAATTATTTTTTCTTTATTCATTTAGTTACAATAAGCACAACCACTTAACGACACAGAAACACCTATTGTTGCTGTAAAAAGATTACCGTTGAAGGATCCAAAACCTTCATTTATAGTTTCAAAATCTTTTCCAAAACCAAAAATGTAAGAACCATCTACAAAAACAGAAACAGTTTTAGCTACTGCATAATGAAACTCAATGCCTGCCATAGCGTTTAAAAAAGAAACTTTGTTTTCTTTATAATTACTTAATGGCTTTACCATAGAATAACCTGGGCCAAAATGAGTGACAAACCCCATATTAATAGGTAAAAATGTTAAATCTCTAGTTGCATCGTACACAAACTGTAAATTTATTCTCGTATAGTTTATCTTAAATTCTGGAGTATTATCGGCATTTACAAATCTATTGTATCCAAAATCCAACTTTGCTCCTATTTGAGGTTTAAACATACGCTGCACGCCTAGATTTATAGTTGGAAAATTAATTGCCTTGCCTTCAAAACCATAAACAAAACCATCTTGAGACGGACCATTAACTCCAACAGCAAATAATGCTTTCCATTTGCTTGTTTCTTGTTGTGAAAAAGTATTTGTTACTAAAGTTAAAAAAAGGGCTAAAACACAATAGTATTTAATTGAGGTCTTCATTACGTAATATTTGGTTTAATTTGTACAACATAATTTTAATTGAAAAGCTTCCGAATTCCATTTAATTATAAATGAATAACGCATTGCCCTACAAAACTAAACAATTCTTTTTTGTGCTCATTAAATTGAGCATAGTAGTTGGTGCTTTTTATTTTATATACAATAAATTAACCAACAATAAGGTATTAGACTTTTCTGTTTTTATTGATTTTTTGACTAAAAACGATGTATTTTCAACAAAAAACATTCTTTTACTACTGTTTTTTTCGTTTTTGAATTGGCTTTTTGAAATCTATAAATGGAAAACTTTAGTAGCTTCAGTAAAGAAAATTAGTTTTCTTGAAGCTTTAAAACAAAGCTTAGGTTCACTCACTGCTTCTCTTTTTACACCCAACAGAATTGGTGAATATGGAGCAAAAGCAATTTATTTTTTTAAAACAGAGAGAAAACGCGTGTTGCTTTTAAACCTTATTAGCAATATGATGCAAATGAGCATTACTCTTATTTTTGGGATTATTGGGTTTATATTTTTTATAAGCCAATATGATGTGGAAATAAATTATTTTAAAATTTCTAGAGGTTTTCTTTTAGTGGTAGTAATTTTAGGTTTATCTGCCTTTGGGATAAAGCAAAATAAATATAGAATTAAAGGATTCTCTTTTGAAAAAATAAAGGCTTTCACAACCAAACTACCGATTAAAATTACTCTTTTAGGCTTTCTTTTTTCGCTGACTCGCTATTTTATATTTTCTTTTCAGTTTTACTTTTTATTACACATTTTTAAAATAGATTTATCTTATTTTGATGCTATGCTTTTCATAACATCTATGTATTTATTAGCCTCAATTATTCCTTCCATTTTTATTTTTGATGTCGTGGTAAAAGGAAGTATTGCTGTGTATTTGTTTTCTTTTGCCCATATAAACGAACTTACCATTTTATGCATTACAACAATTATGTGGCTTCTTAATTTTGTGCTCCCAAGTATTTTTGGAAGTTACTATGTACTCAATTTTAACTTTGTAAAAGATAACGATTAATGACTGTTTTTTTCATTGTAATTACCGTTTTATATCTCATTTTAATTGGAAGCTTTGCTTTTGGTTTTGATAAAGTCAACGATTTTAAGCTAGAAGATATTAAACCCAAAACAAGCTTTTCTGTGGTTATCCCTTTTAGAAATGAATCTGAGAACTTAGGTGTTTTATTAAAATCCATAACCGAATTAAATTACCCTAAACATTTATTTGAAATCATTTTGGTCGATGATGCTTCTGAAGATGATTCGGTTAAAATCATAAAAGAATTTATTAATGAAGACATTAAAATTAAAATAATCAATAATAACAGAATAAGTCTTTCTCCAAAAAAAGATGCTATAACATCGGCTATTGAAACTGCAAAAAACGAGTGGGTCATTACAACAGATGCAGATTGTAAATTACCTAAATATTGGTTGGATAGTTTTGATGTTTTTACACAAAACAATGAAGCCGACTTTATTGTAGCTCCTGTTACTTATTATAAAACAGCTGGTTTTTTACATCGCTTTCAGTTATTGGATTTTTTAAGTTTAATAGGAGCTACCATTGGAGGTTTTGGGATAAAAAAACCATTTTTATGTAATGGTGCAAATTTAGCTTATACCAAGTCTTTTTTTAAAAAAGTAAACGGGTTTGATGGCAATGCTACAATTGCAAGTGGTGATGATATTTTTCTGTTGGAAAAAGCTTTAAAAGAAGACAAAAAGAGAGTTCATTTTTTAAAATCTGAACATAGTATAGTACAAACAAAACCTCAAAACAGCTGGAGTGATTTAGTGGCACAACGCAAACGCTGGGCTGCAAAAACGTCAAGTTATAATTCTGTTTTTGGGAAATTAACAGGCGTTCTGGTTTTACTTATGAATGCTGTAATAATTTGTGCTATTCTATTCACTTTAATTGGTGAGCTTAGTCCTAAAATATTAGCTTACATTCTTGTTATAAAAAGCAGTGTAGATTTTTTATTATTATTTAAAACCAGTAGGTTTTTTAATCAAGAAAAACATCTTGCTTCATTTGTTTTTTCAAGTCTACTTTATCCCTTTTTTAATGTTTATATTGCTTGTGTTTCATTATTTACAAGCTATAAATGGAAAGGCAGAGCATTTAAGAAATAATGCTTTATTCAGTTAAAATTTTTACATTTACAGTCAATCCAATCTACATAAAATGAAAAAAATAGTCTTTTTAATAAGTTTTATGGCATTTAGCCTTATTTCTTTTGCACAAGAAACTTACACTGTAAACAGTGAAAATTTAGAATTAAAAACTGAAGTTGATGGTGATTTAGACCTTTTATGGAATACGTTTGATGGACAATACCGTTATTTTATTAAAACTGAAAATGGCGATATTACTGAGTTAAGGAATACAAAAGGAAGCAACAATAAATTTCAAGAAGAATATAAAACAACGTTAAGCGATTTAACATTGCTAGATGCTTCTAAAGTAAAACTGACAACTTATAGCTTAAAATCTTTCGTAAACAGCTACAATGCTTCAAAAGACACAAATTACACTTCTGAAGACTCTAAAACAAAACTAAAAACCCGTATTGGTGTTTTTGGAGGTTTAACCAACAATCCATTTGTGTTTAATCCAGATAATGAAGCTGTTCCTTTTTTTGGAGCAGAACTTGAAGTGCTTTCAGATGATGCTTTACCAAAACAAGCTGGGTTTTTAAATATTAGACACACAACAGATAATGATGAATTTCAATACTCATCAACACAAATTGCTTTAGGTTATCGTTTTAGGTTTATAAATTCTGAAAAAATTAACGTGTATGCACAAACAAAATTTGCAACCTTTACTTTTTCTGAATCAACAATATATTACCAAGACCCAAATGATACTTCAGTCATTATCTCTGAAAAAGATTCTGGTTCTGCATTAGATGCTCCATTTATTTTTGGCTTGGGAGCAGATGCTAAAATTGGCAACGGTTACATCACTTTTGTTTACGATTCTATAATTGCTCTTTTTGTTGAAAACCAAGACAATTTCCCAGTAGATTTTGCTATTGGATACAAATTTAACCTGTAGTGAGTTTATTAAATAAAACTTCTAACCCTGCTTTTACAAGCTATTTTTGGGATGGCCAAAAAGCCACTTCTAAAACAATGACTGTTAGAGGCATTTTGTTTAAAACACTTTATACCCTTTTAATAATTACAGCAATAACAGTTGGTATCTGGAAGTTACATAACGAAGGAACTAATATAAAATGGTATGGCACTGGTGGAATGTTAGCTGCGATCATTATTAGTATCGTAATTTCTGTAAGAAGACATTGGGCACATTTTTTGGTGCCACTATATGCCGTTGCAAAAGGATTCTTTCTTGGGGGTTTTACAGCCTATGCCCATGATAAATTTCCCAATATGCCTTATCAAGCTGTTGGTGTTACTATTATTACTTTTTTTGTAATATTAATCCTTTACCAAACACGAATTATTGTTGTAACAAAGAAGGTTAGAAGTGTTATAATTACTGTTTGTGCAAGTATTTTTGTAGTCTACATTGTCTCATGGATTTTAAGTTTTTTTGGAATCAAAAGTTTTATTTGGGGAACTTCTTGGATCGCTATTGGCTTTAATATAGTTGCTGCTACTTTTGCCGCCTTGTCTTTATTGTTAGACTTTGATTACATAGAACGACATAAAAATCGCGCTCCAAAATACAACGAATGGCTAGCTACTTGGGGACTTTTAGTAACACTTGTTTGGCTATATGTTGAAATATTAAGATTGATGAAAAAGTTTGCAATCCGGTTTTAGTTATCGAGGCAATTTTTTGACTTTCACTAAAATTCAAAAATCACTTAAGCCGAGTCGACAAATTAATTTACAGCAATTATTATTGGTAGATTAAAAGCTGTTTTCACTGGCTGGTTTCTTTTTATTGCAGGAAATATTTTTGGCAGAGAATCTAAACTATTTTTTAGTAATGCTTCAATTTTCGGGATTTCTACTTTTGTTAATGAATCAACTTTTATTGTATTTAAATGAAGTATTCCTGTTTCTGAAATCTGAAATTCCAAAACAATGGTATCATTAATATCTTGAGATACTACAATGGTTTCCGCTTGAAGGCTTGTTGAAATAAAACCTGCTAATGTGGTTTCAAAACATTGTTTTCTGTCTTGTTTTGTTAATGAAGAATCGCAAGAAGAGAACGTTGGATAAGAGTCAACATCGTTCCAATTAAAGGTTTTTAATTCTTCTTTTAAAATATCTTCTGAAGCTATTTTTTTAGCATTAAAATATTCACAAGAAGTAAAACCCAATAACAATAAAAAAACAAGTGCTTTTTGCATACTTTAAACTAAAGCGGAAAAGTACAATTTATTATCTTAAAAATAAAAAAACCGAAGACAGTGCTTCGGCTTAGATTAGTGACCAATAAAATGCTATTATTTTATATTGAACTGGATTGGCAAGAAAAAAGTGACATTCACGTTTTTCCCGTCTTGTTTTCCTGGTATAAATTGTGGCAATAAATTAACAACTCGCCTTGCTTCATTTTCTAATTCTGGATGTTTTGCTCGCGTTTTGATGTCCTCAATTGAACCTGTTTCTGAAATTTTGAAAAACACTGAAATTCTCTGTAACCCTTTTAGATTAAGTTCTTCTCCTAGTTTAGTATTAAAGTTTTGAGCAACCAGTTTATTAACGTTTTGGCTAAAACATTTTTTCTTCTCTTCATTTGTACTTAATGTTTCACAACCTGGAAAGGTAGGAGCTTCATCTACACTTGCAAAAGACACTTCATCAGAGTTATTCACTACTTCAATATCATATTCTTTAGTGTTTTCATAAGCATCCTTAAAATCTGCTACATAAAGTAATTTTAGAATTTCAGATCTTTCTTCCTTTGTTAATTCATTATTTTTAATGCTAGCTTTTAAAGCATCTATTTGCTCCATAATGGTCATTTCTTTTTCTTCAAATGTATTGTCTTGTGCAGAACATGACGTGTACAATAGCATCCCAAACACCATTGGAATTAAAAGAGTGTATTTTAATACATTGATTTGTTTTGATTTTGATTTACTTAACATAATGATTCGTTTTTTGATTAATGATTGTTTAAAAAATGGATTGATGAATGATACTTTTTTAGTGTCAAAAACTTGTGACAATAAACTTTCGTAATAGTGTTTTTTATTATCGTTTTTTATGGCTTTTGCATCAGCAATGAACTCATGTAAATTGGCTACCCTGTTTTGGTACATATAAATTAATGGATTAAACCAAAATAGTATGCGAAGCGCTTCAAAAAACAATAAATCTAATGTGTGTTTTTGTGTGACGTGTACGTATTCATGAGCAATAATGCTTTGTTGTTCTTCGGTATTTAATTGTTTTCCTAAAAAAATATAATTAAAAAACGAAAATGCGTTTTTCCCTTCTAAATGATTAAAAATTGAAGCTTTTAAATATTTTACGTTAGGCTTTTTATAAGTAAGTAATAAGATGTTCTTCAATTTGAATAAGAAAACAAATAAAGCAATAAAACTTCCCAAGTAAATGAAATACTCATAAGACCATACTGACCCTGAGCTAATGTTTACATTATCTAACGCTTCAACTAAATGTGGACTCTTTTCGGCTTTACCAATAAAAATAGTTGGTAAATTAACAACGTATTCTTTCGGAATAACTTCTTTTAATCTATTTATTTTTACAAATGGTAAAACAAGGGAAATGACTACGGAGAACAATAAGTAGAATCGGTTGCAATTAAATAAGGTTTCCTTCTTAAGAAACATATCGTAAACTAAAAGAAAGAATACCTGAAACGCTATGGTTTGTATAATGTAATGTAACATTGCCTATTCCTTTTTATTGATTTCTTTTAAAACTGATTCCAGTTCGTTTAAATTGATATCGTTCTTTTTCATAAAAAAAGACACCATACTTTTAAATGAACCCTGAAAATAATTATCTACCAATTTATTTATTGATTGATTGCTGTATTCTTGTTTTTCCAATAGAGGAAAATAAATATGACCTTTCCCTTTTTTCTCATAATCCACAAAACCTTTACTTTCCAATATTCTAACTATTGTAGATACTGTATTATAAGCTGGTTTAGGTTCGTCTAACTCTTCTATTATTTGTTTTACGTTCGCTTTTTTTAGCAACCATAATACGTGCATTATATCTTCTTCTGCTTTTGTAAGTTGTTTCATTTTTTAACTAAGTCTTTAGTTCTACAATACAAATATAACTAAATATTTAGTTTAAACTATTTTTTTAGTTTAAAAATGTAACATTTTTACTATTGTATAGTCTTACAATAAAAAACAATATGGATATTTTATTGGCCTGTTTAGGCTTGCTTTTTATGTTTATGGGTTTAATAGGTAGTTTTTTACCTATTTTACCAGGACCTCCTTTAAGCTGGATTGGTTTACTATTACTTTATTTAACTAATGCTGTACCTGATGATTGGACTTTTTTATTGGTAACGTTAGCCATAGCTTTATTGGTTTTTGCTTTAGATTATATCATTCCTGCTATTGGGACTAAAAGGTTTGGTGGTACGAAAGCTGGAATGATTGGAACTTCGATAGGCTTACTTGTTGGTATTTTAGCTCCTATTCCTGGCGGAATAATAATAGGTCCTTTTGTTGGAGCCTTGATAGGAGAATTAATTAACAAAGCCGATTCCCAAACAGCTTTAAAAGCTGCCTTTGGCTCTTTTCTAGGGTTTATAACTGGAACATTTTTAAAATTTATTGTAGCTATTATTTACTTTGGTCTTTTTATAAATATGTTTTGGGAATACAAAAACATTATTTTTTAGATTAAAAGAAGAAACCTCATAGCTTTTCTAGAACGAAAACTATGAGGTTAGTGTAAATGTGCTATTACCAACTAAATCCTATCAATTAAGAAGAATCAAGTTAATGATTGTTTGATGGTGTAAATTTAAGTAATAAAATATATGTCGATTACGGTAAAAACCGTAATGGCATTACGGTTTTTACCGTAATATTCAATCCTGATAAGTTGTTTGAAGTTTTTTTTAGAAATAAAAAAAATGAAACTTTAACATTTGTTGTGAAAACTTTAAAGGTTTAGTTAATGTAACCTTTCTTTTTTGCTTCTTTTATAAGTGATTCATCTCTTCCATCTTCTATATCAAAAAGCTCTTTTAACTGCTTTTTTCTTTTTTCGACCATACTTAAGGATAGATCCACGTGTTTGGTAATGTCTTTTGTTTTTACTCCTTTAGACAACAGGTGAAGTATTTCGTGATTAATTTCATCTACATCAAAATCATTAAGAACAGTTTTCTTTATTGCATTGTTGACTGTACCACTATAAAAAGGTGGATTATTTAGTACTGCTTGAAAAGCACTTGCCAATTCACTAGAGGTTAAATCGCTTTTAATTAAAAAGCCTTCTGGATTTATGTTTTTTATTATACTATGAATTCTATAAGATTCGTCGAACATAGTAAGCAGAACTACTTTAGACTTTGGCGATTCTGATTTTACAAATTTTGCTAAATCTATGCCAGAAGTAAATTTGCCATCACTTGAAGACGGCATGCTTATATCAAAAAAATAAACATCGTAAGGTCTTCCTAATTCAATAGATTTTTTAATTGCAATAATTGATTCGTCACAGTTGGTAGCAATATCTATCTCTAGAATTTGATTTTCTTTTTTTGTAGCTATAAGTGTGTTTTGATAGCCTTCAATAATCATAGGATGATCATCAGTCATTAATATTTTAATTGTTGTTGGCTCCATTTAAAAGTTTGCGTTGTTAGGGACTTCTATTTTTATATTTGTACCTATATGCTTTTTGGTATCTATATACATTTTTCCTTTTATTTCATTTACTCTGGATTGAATGTTTTTTAATCCAATACCCTTTCTAGTTTTATTAACATTAAATCCATCACCATCATCTTGAATACTTAAAGATATTAAATTATTTTTTTGTTTAAATCGAATTTCCACTTTAGTTGCATGTGCATGTTTATATATATTTTGAAGGGACTCTTGAATTATTCTATACATATGTATTTTAGATTTATTTGACATTATTTCCCAATTTATATCTGAATCTGAATTTATAGAATACTTAAGTTTATAAGCTAAAGACTGTGTTCCAACCAAAGTTTTAATAATATCCAAAAAGCTGGAGTTTGCTATAAAATCTGTGTTTAAATCATGAGATACTTTTCTAATATCTTGTTCAATTTCTTTTATTTCATTTATATAATTGCTTCTGTTTTTTACAGCATCA
>ERZ1027208.601-NODE-601-length-13377-cov-27.141045_pt1 | contig 13377 bp, 7 predicted proteins | sample MGYA00520867_ERZ1027208 | MGnify/ENA primary metagenome ERZ1027208 (study PRJEB33311, sample SAMEA4378413) | marine metagenome | biome: Marine biome; feature: Fjord; material: Water | collected 2014-07-20T08:00:00Z/2014-07-... | depth 75 m ...
AATTACCTCGTGAAAAAGGTAAACGACGACGAGATATTATTATGTCCGACAATATCATTCGGTATTGCATAGATAATGTTTTTGCCGCCTATTTTAATTATAAGGTGTGTAATGTTTACTCTATGAAAGTCACGGGTGATGCGGATTTCGGTTTAACCGAGGATATTGATTTGTCCGTTTTAGAAAAGTTATCGATTGGGTTAAAGCAACGCTTACACGCAAAGCCTGTTCGTATTGTGTACGAACGAACGATGCCGAGCCATGCGATAGACATGCTGAAATCTAAACTCGGTATTACGCGTCACGACAGTGTCGTACCTGGAGGTCGTTATCATAACTTTCGAGACTTTATTGCCTTCCCTAATGTGGGACGTAAGCACCTTGAAAACCCACCAATACCTCCTTTGGTTTCTAAAAAGTTTGCTCGTCATGCTTGTCCTTTTGATGCAATAAAAGAGCAAGATATTCTGCTCTTTTATCCTTATCACAAGTTTGATCATTTTACGGAATTGGTACGCCAGGCCGCTTTTGATCCGAATGTGTTTGAAATAAAAATCTGCATCTATCGAGTTGCCAGTAACAGTCGATTGATTAAATCACTCATCAATGCGGTTAGAAATGGCAAGCAAGTGTTCGCTGTTATTGAGCTCCATGCACGTTTTGACGAGCAGGCGAATATGGAGTGGGCGCGCATATTAACCGAAGCGGGCGTTAAGGTTAACTTTGGCGTACCATCGCTTAAATGCCACAGTAAGCTGTGTTTAATTGGCCGACATGAAAAAAACAAACCAACCTACTACGCCCATGTTGGTACAGGGAACTTTCACGAAAAAACAGCTAAAATTTATACCGACTTTAGTTTATTTACCAGCAATGTAGATATTACAAATGAAGTGGCGCTTGTTTTTGATTTTATTGCTCACAGTTATAAAAAAACCGCGTTTAAGCATTTAGTTGTTTCTCCTGTCGGCACGAGGAGTTGGATTAATAAGTCGATTGATAATGAAATAAAAATGGCCAAAAAAGGGTATAAGGCTGAAATTCTTATTAAAATGAATAACATTGATGATAAACAAGTTATTGATAAGTTGTACGAGGCAAGCTGTATCGGTGTAAAAGTTAAAATAATAGCCAGAGGTATGTGTACCTTGGTTCCCGGTATTGAAGGGCTCAGTGAAAATATTGAAGTTATTTCTATCGTTGACCGGTTTTTAGAGCACACTCGGTTTACTGTTTTCCATAATAATGGATCCCCCCGCGTTACCATTAGCTCGGCTGATTGGATGACGCGTAATATCGAGCGGCGGGTAGAGGTTGGTTGCCCTATTTATGACCCCACTATCAAACAACAAATTATTCATGTATTCAACCTTCAGTGGTCTGATAAGACAAAGGCTAGAATTATTGATAAAAACCAACAGAATAAATACCTGCCACGGGGCAATAAACGAAAAATTCGTTCTCAAATATCGGTATATACTTATTTAAAAGAACTTGAATCTGAAATGAAATGAATAACCTTAATGTTGATACTGAACTTGAATTAATTGCCGCCTTAGATTTAGGCTCAAATAGTTTTCACTTAATTATTGCCCGTTTACATGCAGATAAGCTCGAGCCCTTGCATAAGGTAAAGCACCGCGTACGCTTACGAGCGGGTCTCAATAAGGCTAATGAATTAAGTTATGAAGCGATGCTGAGAGCAGCAACTAGTCTTGAAGAAATGGGCGTTATATTAAAAGATCATCCGGTTAAACAATGTCGTGTCGTGGCGACTCACACCTTACGCGAAGCGGTTAACCGTAATGCTTTCCTCTCGTTGGCTGAACACTCTTTAGGCTTTCCTATTGAAATCATCTCAGGCTCTGAGGAGGCACGGTTGATTTACCAAGGCGTGGTGCGTAGCGAAGCTATAAAAGGCTCCTGCCTCGTGGTTGATATAGGCGGCGGTAGTACTGAAATCGTGTTAGGTCAAGGTACCGATACCCACTTTAGAGAAAGCAAAAACATGGGCAGTATTAGCTTTACGGAGCGTTACTTCAGTAAAGGCGTTAATCAGAAGGCGTTTAAGCGAGCTGAAATATCAGCGCTACAAAAACTTGAACAGTGCTCACATCAATTTAAGAAAAATAGCCCGAATAGTATATTTGCAACCTCAGGTACGGCTAAAGCTCTGTTTAAAGCGATCGGTTTGGTGAGCAAAACAACAGGTCGTCTAGAGCTGGGTGATTTACTTAAATTGAAGGATTTATTATGCCAAGAAGAGGGGGTTTTGAAGCTTTCACTGGTCGGTATTGACGAGGCTAGAGCCACTGTTTTACCCGCAGGTTTGGCCATTATGATTGCGATAATGAAAAGCCTAAACTTAACTGCTTTGACGTTCTGTTCAGCGGCACTTCGAGAGGGTGTATTGTTTGAAATGGACCAACAAAATATACAAGGCGATACGCGGCTGCGTACTCGCCAAAGTTTACAAAGTCATTATCACGTTGACCGTCGGCAGGCTCAACAAATAGCAGAAACATGTCAGTTATTATGGAGTCAAGCCTCAAAGGACTGGAACTTAACATCGGCGAAGCTTAAAACATTATTGCTTGAAGCGGCTTACTTATATGAGGTTGGGCAGCAAATTAGTGTTAGTAACTTCCAGAAACATTCAGCCTATATTTTAGCTAATAGCGAGCTTGCAGGTTACAACCAAGACGAACAGCTGCTGCTGTCCACCATAATTGATAGTGGCAGAAAAAAGTTTAGGCGCAGACGACTCCCTGATATTCGTATTGTCAGTCATAAAATGTTAACGCGTTTAATTCGCCTATTTCGTTTAGCTGTCATCCTTAATAATAGTCGCCGCCCTTTAGTTATCGATTTATTATCACTCAAGGTGTCGGGTAGCGATATGGTATTAACCATTAATAAGCTATTTTTTCTTGAGCAAGACGTCACTATCGCCGACCTAAACAAAGAATCAATCTTAATGGCAAAGCTTGGCTATAAGTTATCTTGCCAAGTTGTTTAGCGGGTTAATTTAATGGCGGTATAGGCTCTAAGCGTTACTTAGATTTCTTTGCCGGTTTTTTCTGCTTTTCTTTTTTACGTTTGTTTTTTTTAGAATTTTTCTTTTTGCCTTTATCAGATGACTTGTTCTTGTCTTTCTTTTTACCTTCTTTTTTGTCTTTCTTCTTCTCTTTTTTAGGCTTGCTATCGCCGGCTAGACTTTTCTTTACTTTAGCGTTAGCAACTGTTTTTGTTGCTGGTTCCTTTTCAAGAGTAGGCGCTAATAGTTCCTTTGCAGTGTTGATTATTTGCGTTGCTCTTATTTGACTAAAGCCAGGTGTTAGAGCTGATTATCAACAGAAGAATTAGCTAAATCACCAACGGTCTTAAATCCATGTTTAGCAAGAACTAATGATGTTACCTTGCCAATTCCTTTTACCTCAATAATTGAGTGCGCCATGTGAATCCCCTTAATTTGGTATAAATTATGAATAGCTCGTTTGAAACTATTTATTATATGTGAGCAGCGCCCAGTTGTTCTGAACAACTTCTATATTCTCAAAATACTGCCTTTCATACTTCATTGGTGATAACCCATTATTATTACCATGATGTCGTTCTGGGATGTAGAAACTTAATATAATCAAAATATTACAGTTATAATTGAAGGTAAATGGTCACTCATTAAAAGGTTAGTTATTTACTTTCAACCAGTTATTTCAGCCAGTAAATCGGTCACCTTATTAAAAGCCAGTCGAAGCTTTCTTACCTCCATTTGAGCAGCTTCCATATCGCCATGCTGGTATGCAACCTGCGCTTTATTAGCAATCGCGTGGTAGACATGATGCTCTTGGTCTAATCGTAACAACCAATGCTTATCAAAACTCGCTTCTTGTTTCGCACGTTTTATCCAAGCACTACAGTGACATCGATTAATGTCCATAATAGGCCATACTTCAGACTCGGTTTCAGGTGATAAAATAAGCTGGGTAAACTGATCGTGCCAATCATTGACTATCAAGCTATAAAGCGATGCTTTCTTTTCTTCCTCAGATAGTTGTAAATGCTTATAACTTAACCAAATGGGGTTGGGCTTGTAATGAGACAACCATTGTCTCAGTTCTGAGCTTGGCATAGGCCTTGCTATGCCATAGCCTTGTGCAAACTGGCACCCCATAATCAGCAACATTAAACCGTGTTCGGTTGTTTCGACTCCCTCAGCAATGAGGCTACGGTTAAAGGCGTTGGCAAGGCCTATCGTCCCCTCAATGATACTGAAGTCATCAGGATCTGCCAGCATGTCTCGAACAAAAGCTTGATCAATTTTTATAGTATTGACTGGCAGGTTTCTAAGGTGGGTCAGCGACGAATAGCCCGTACCAAAGTCATCTAAAGCAAAAGTAATTCCAAAGCTCTCTTGGCAAATTCTAATTGTATTATTAATGGTGCTGAGATCACCCAGCGCACTACTTTCTAATACTTCAAGTTGTAATAAGTGTGCTGGCGTGGATGCTTGCGCTTTCAAAGCCATTTCTAATTGTTCATAAAAACTAGGTGACTGTAGGTGATAGGATGAAACATTGACACTCACTTCAAGCTTAATGCCTTGCTCCGCCCATATATGTATTTGTTTAAGTGCTTGTTCAATCACCCAGTTGCCCAGTTTTACATCTAAGTCAGTCCCATCAATTAAAGGCAGAAAGTCAAGAGGGGGGATAAGGCCATTTTGTGGGTGTATCCAACGAATAAGGGCCTCAACACCAAATACCTCGCCGTTTAGCATGTTCACCTTTGGTTGGTAATACAGGGTGAATTCATTATTGTTTAAGGCATATTCAATTTCACTAATCTTATGCTGTTTATGTTTAGCTTCTTTATCTTCACTTGGGTTGAATAAGTGATAACGATTCTTACCCGATAGTTTTGCCTGATACATAGCCTGATCTGCATGGCGAAGGAGCGTATCTATATCCGCGTCATCTTGAGGGTATAAGGTTGCGCCACTGGAGGCGGTAATATGAAGGAGCTGATCATCGATTTCATAAGGTTTGGCAAGTGATTCGTGTATACGCTTTAACGTTTGTTGAGACTCTTCAGGTGTGCTTATATCATTAAGTAAGAGGGTGAACTCGTCACCGCCTTGCCGTGAAATGGTATCTTCTTCACGAATACAAGCCGTAATACGGTTAGCAACTTCAATTAATAACCCGTCACCTACACTGTGACCAAAACTATCATTGATGGGTTTAAAGTTATCCAAATCAAGGAAGCAAACAGCTAATTGAGTGTGATAACGCTTGCTATGAGCAATGGCTTGTTGAAAACGGTCTGCAAATAAAGCGCGGTTAGGCAGGCCAGTTAACAGGTCGTAATGAGCCATACGATTAAGCTCTTCTTGATGACTTTTTGACAGCGTTATATCTGAAAAAATACCGACATAATTGACAGTTTCATTGCTATCATCATACAGGGTTGATATGGATAACTGTTCGGCAAACAGCTCACCATTCTTTTTCTTATTCCAAATCTCACCTTTCCAGTAACCATGTTCAGATAACTCTTTCCACATCTCGCTATAAAATGCTGCACTTTGTCGGCCAGAACTGATAATGCTTGGGTTCTGCCCAACTATTTCTTCTCGGGTGTAGCCAGTAATATGACAAAAAGCGGGGTTCACATCAATAATAATACCGTTTGAATTAGTAATACTAATACCTTCTTGAGTGTGAGTGAACACCTTAGACGATAGTTTTAACTGCTCGGTTGTACGGTGACGTTCAATGGCTATTGAGGCGATCTGGGCGGCAAATTCAATTAATTGAATTTCATTACTGTTCGGTGTACTGCTTGTATGGTGATAGATTGCAAACGTACCGAGGATGGTTGCGTTAGAACCAACAATGGGTTGAGACCAGCACGAGCCGAGTTTAGCTTTTGCAGCAAGGTCTTTGAAATTAGCCCAGTAAGAGTGGGTTTGAATGTCTTCAACGATGACACGTTTCTGTGTGAATGCGGCAGTTCCACAACTGCCGACGCTATCCCCAATTTCTACACCATTGATGGCTTCATTGTAAAAATCTGGCAGGCTAGGGGCAGCCGTGCTAAGCAAGTGTTTTCCCGTTTCATCTAATAATAAAATACTGCAAATTTTTGCTGGGTTGCTTTCCTCAATAATATGGATGATTTCATTTAGGACATCGACTAAAGGTGTTTCCTTAACGAGGAGCTGAAGCACTGTTTCATTAATGTTTTTATGTAAATCAGCCTGTTTAACAGCGGTAATATCTCGGATAAAACCGGTTAGTTTCTCAGGATGCCCATCACCATCAAAAAGAACTTTGCCAGATGATTCTATCCAACGCTCTTCGCCATCAATAGGGCGTATGATCGGGTAGATAACATAGTGATTGCTTGAGTGTTCAATAGAGTCACGAATTGACGCTTTAATATTATTGAACGCCTTGTCTGATGGAACGATTCTCTGCAATATATCAAGGTTAGGCCGTGTGTCACGCGATACACCTAATATTTCAAACATATTATTTGAGAAAATAGCAGAGCTATCTTTAAACGCCATCTCCCACAGGCCTATATGGGCGTAGTTTTGTGCCTCCTGGAGCCGAACTAAGCTTTCACCTAGCTTTAACGTGATGTGTTGGTGATTATATTCATCTCGACGGGTTTTTAATATAGCTAAAAAGCTCATGAGTAAGGTAAATAAAACTGCCAATAAGATTTCATAAGGCAGTAGTCTATTATCTCTCCAACCACCAACTGGGCTAACGTGTAAAACCCAGCTATTTCCAAGAATGTTGATTTTGAAGGTCTCAGGATTCTTCATCACCGCCTGTTCTGATCTTACAACTTCTTCACTAGGGCGGTTATTATGCTGTTGAGTAGATAATTTAAAAGCAAGGCCAATTTCACTTAAATTGGTTAAATTTGAGCTACTTAATAAATCACTCGTACGAATTAATATGGCTGAGAAACCCCAAAACGTCTTACCTTTTGAGCTGTCTAGAATAATGGGGAGACGGGCAATAAAACCTTGCCCGCCTTGAGCCAAAATATAAGGGCCATTGAGAGTGAGTTTAGGCTGGATTAAGGGATTAAAGCTATCGTGGTTCACATCCGGGTCATGCCTAACATCAAAACCTATTGCCGTTTCATTCTCTTGTAGAGGAATGATGTACTTAATAACACCATTAGGCTGAAGTTGCAGTGCAGATATATCAGGGTAGAGAGGTAACATTTTTGTTGAAAGCTCAGCAAAACCGGCTACCGAACCTTTTTGAGACTGAACTAGAGCAGCAATGGGGTAAGCAGCAGATGAGGCGTGAATGATCTTGTGTGTGAATACGCGGACATATTCGTTAACCGTATGATGGATAGACACGCGTTTTTTCTGAACTTCATATTGCTCAAACAAAAAGATAACCAGCAGTGATACCAATATTGAAGAGACGAAGGTAAATTGAATGAATTTTGATTGTTTAAACAAACTGAGCATAATGAATTATTGAGCAGGTGCGTTAACTAAAAAATGGAATGAAGAACAACCAGCAGTATAGTTATTTACAGTGTGTTTTTATCAAAATACTATCGAATATTAGGTTTTTGATTCGGAAATCTGATTTTAATCAGATTTCCGAATCAAAATTGAGAAATAGGTCTTGTAATAATACGCGCCAATTGCCCCAGCTAATTGGTGAGGAGAATCACCTTAGTGCTTTTAGATAAAATACTATGTCCTCACCAGCTTTACGTCAATAAACTGTGTGATGAGGTTGTTTAGCGCCTGTAGGGTCGTCACCATGCTTTGGCAGGCACTAACATTATTTTGTGCTCCATTTGATGCATCTTGAGCAGTATCGCTAATATTAAGAATATTTTTATCAACCGTATGAGCAATCGTACTCTGACTTTTAGATACAGAGGTAATTTGTTGGTTGAGTTCACTGGCAACATTAACTGCCGAAGCTATTTTATTAAAGGCCTCTCCAGCCAGGGTCGTCTCTTGAACACTTACCTCAGCTTTCTCACAGCTACTCTCCATGGCAGTTACTGCCTGCCCAATTTTTTCTTGAAGCTGGTCAATGACCGACTCTATTTCAAGCGTTGATTCTTGTGTTCTTGCTGCTAACGTACGGACTTGATCAGCGACAACGGCAAAACCACGCCCATGCTCACCAGCGCGAGCTGCTTCAATAGCGGCATTAAGTGCTAACAGGTTTGTTTGTTTGGATACTGCCTTAATAACCGAGAGAATATCACCAATGCTGTCGCTATGATTAGATAGTTTTTCAATGACATCAGCTGCATCTTTAATCCCAATGGCCAAATCATTAATTGAATCGATAGCCACTTTAACCACCTTATTACCATTATCAGCCTCACTTAACGTCACCTGTGTTGATTCCGATGCTTTTGATGCATGCTCTACAACATTAGTAGACGTGGTGACCATCTTACTCATTGCTTTGGATGCCTCCGTTAATTCATGATGCTGTGATAAAGCCCCCTGAAAAGCTAGTTCTGAACTGGATGAGCTTCTAGTGGCTATATCCGACAGAATACCCGTGGTGTCAGATATACGACCTACGATAGAATCAACCTGAGACTGCTGCATTTTCAAAGCCAGCAAAATATCTCCAAACTCATCAGTGCGTCCTGTATACACTTTGGTCATTAAGGGGCTATTGTAAATATTTTTAGCGGCTGTGCTAACCGCCGATAATGGTTTTAATAGGAGGTGATTAGCCAACACTATTGAAGCCGCAGCTAATAAAAAAACACTCAGCTGAACATAGGAGGGGAGCTCGAGTAAAACAGACATGGCAGCAACTGCCAAGCAAAATAAATTAGCAAAAAACACTTTAAACTTAAGATTCATCGTCGGCACCCATTTTCTCCATTTACTTTTTTCTTTTCCGAGTGATTTGTACATTTCTTCAGCCCTTTTAATGGTCTCTTTTTCTGGCTTAAAACGAACAGATTGATACTCAATAGTTTTGCCGTTTTCTTTAATCGGCATAACGTAGGCGTCAACCCAATAGTGATCACCGTTTTTACAACGATTTTTAACCAGGCCCATCCAAGGCTTTCCAGATCGAATGGTTTTCCATAAGTCTTTAAAAGCAGCGGGGGGCATGTCGGGGTGCCGAACAATATTATGGTTTTTTCCGACTAACTCTTCTTCGTTAAAGCCAGAGATATTCAAGAAACTTGAGTTTACATAGGTGCAATGGCCTTTTAAATTGGTGGTAGATAGGAGACTATCACCAATCGATAAATCTATATTTTTGCCCGTTAAAAATGATTCTTTTTTCATGATTGCTCCTCTAACAATTTGAGACTAAATGACTATTTTGTGAATTTTTCAAATCAATGAAAGGGTGAAATTTTGGCAATTTCAAATCCAAGTCATCTGCGGGGACGGGTTTAGCAAGCAGGAAACCCTGGACTGTATCGCAGCCAATAAATTTTAAATAATTTAATTGTTTAACTGTCTCAATGCCTTCGGCTACTACACTTAAACTTAAAGAGTGCGCAAGGCTGACGATGGCTTTAATTAATCGTCTATCCGCTTTATCAGATGATATTTTTTGTACGAAGGCACGATCAATTTTAAGTTTATTGACTGGGAAACTGGTCAAATAACTAAGCGATGAAAAACCCGTGCCAAAGTCATCAATAGCAATAGAGATGCCCATCTCACCTAGCTCGTTAAGTACCTTGATATTAGAAGAGACATTGTTAATGAGCAGAGACTCGGTTAATTCAATTTCAAGCAAATAGGGTGGTAAGTTTGTTTTTTCCAGCACTTTTTTGATGTCGCTACAGAAATTGATATCACTTAACTGCTTGGCCGACACATTCACCGCTATTTGCATGGGTGAACCTTCGTCTAACCATATTTTCGCCTGTTGGCAGGCCATTCGAATAACCCATTCTCCAATAGATGTAATAAGCCCTGTTTCTTCTGCAAGAGGAATAAAGTCGTTAGGAGGAACCGTCCCTAAATCTGGATGATGCCAGCGTATCAGTGCTTCAACCTCACTGCATATTTCATTTTTAGTATTAAATTTTGGTTGGTAATGCAGTTCAAATTCATTGTTTCTTAATGCCTTACGTAACTCCGTTTTAAGGTAAGTTTGGTGTTTTAAAAGCTTTATCATTAAGTCATTATGGAATCGGTACTGATTACCCCCATTTTTTTTAGCTTTATACATTGCAGTATCAGCATTTTGAATCATATCCTCGGCTTTTTGCTTAACGAAACCTTCGGTTCTTGAAATGCCGATACTAGAGCTAATATAAATCTCGTGGTTATCGATAATGAAAGGTTTTTCCAAGGCACTGATTAACTTATTGGCGACTAATGATGTATCTTCAATTTTTTCATCGCTCTCTAAGATAACAATATATTCATCACCACCCCAGCGCACCACAACATCAGAGTCTCTAAGGTTACTGATAATTCTTTTGGAAACCTTCGTAAGCAACTTATCCCCAACATGGTGTCCAAAAGAGTCGTTAATGGGTTTAAACTGATCTAAATCAATGAATAATAAGGATAAGCCTGTATTATTCCGCATAACTCGATCAATGGCATTTTCAAGGTAAGTATTTAAAAAGAAGCGGTTGGGCAAGCCCGTTAAAGGGTCGTGATGGGCTAAGTAACCAAGCTCGCAACCGTTACTTTTTATAAACGAAATGTCTAAAAAAACCCCAATGTATCCAGAAATACTTTTATCGGGGCTAAAGACCGTATTTATGACTAATAACTCTGGGTAAATTTCTCCACCTTTTCGCCTGTTCCATATTTCACCAGACCAAGTCCCACTATTATTAATAGAGCTCCACATGTTTTTATAAAAAATAGAGTCTTGTTTCCCTGAGGATAAAAGGTTGGTTTTTTGATTAATAACTTCATCTTCTTGGTAACCGGTTATATCAGTAAATGATTTATTAACCTCAAGAATTTCCATATCAAGGTTGCATTTCATCATGCCTAACGATGAGTTTTCATAAAAGGAATGTGCGGCACTCATTTAATTACACCCCTCTTGAATAATAAGGTTTATGGTCATTATGAAAAAAAAATTAAATAGCACTATCATTTTTTAACTCCTTGTATGTTGTCTTTCAGCTCTGTCTTTAATCGTAGTGATTTAAAATTTATAAAACATAGGAATTCTTCCCGTTTTTCGGGGTTTAACATCACCAATACAGTGGTCTTAACTAAGAGACCTTTAACATGAAGGTTTATAGGTTAGGATTTAACCTATACTTTGAGAAGCTACTTAAGGAGTTTGGAGTAGTGTCATTTTGGCAAGGCTGTAAAGGATGGACTAGCTTGCTAAGAAAAGAGATATCAGCATGAAAAAACATCCTGTTGTAATAGAACCCTCGACTAGAAATGAGCAAATATTAAACGACGTTAAAACACTCGCACATGATATTTTAGACACGGTTGATGAAGCTATTTATATTGTTGACCTAATAACGTATGAAGTTATTTTTGCTAATAGGGTGCATAAGGAGCTTTTTGGAGAAACCCTAGGCCAACCCTGTTGGAAAAAGCTACAAACAGGGCAAACAGGACCGTGTAGTTTTTGTACTAATTCATCTTTATTAAATAAAAATAATGAACCAACAGGCGTCCACCACTCCCTGTATAAAAACACGTTAACCAATAGCTGGTACCAATGTTGCGACCGAGCAATGAAATGGCATGATGGCAGAATGGTTGCTGTGAAAACCTCAGTGGATGTTAGCCACCTTAAAGAAACATCGTTAGAATTAAATACATTGCTATTGGCTAACAAGCAGAAAAAACAAGATATTATTCAGTATATTGAAGGAAAGAGACGACAAATGTCGTATGACCTCCACGATGAAATGGGCCAAATAGGAACAGCCATTAAATTGAATGTAGACTTCTTGAGGAATAGCCTACGTTCTAAGGGCCCCTTATATGACGAGTCATTAAGAGACCTTTCTTTACTTGTAGAACGACTTCGAGAGTCAACAAAAAGCTTAGCCAAAGGGTTAAATCCACGTGGTTTTATTACACTATTGACTATACCCGAAATGCTGCAAGGGCAACTGGACGAGTGGGCGGCTAGAAGCCCAAATAAGGCGGTTACTCTAGAGTGTAGTGAAGCCTTAGCAGTACCCTCTATTGAGATAAAGGAAACTATTTACCGTATTTGCCAAGAAGCGCTAACTAATGTAACCAAACACTCAAGTGCTTCAGAAGTGCATATTAACTTTAGCACACACCTTAACCTAAACCCTGCCTTCAAGGAGAGCACTGCGGTTGAGCTTAGGGTGTCAGATAATGGTATCGGCTTTCCTGAGAGTATCAATGCTAATAGTTTAGGGCTAAATATTATGCGGGACCGAGTAGAGCTTTTGGGAGGGAACTTAACCTTAGCTAGGTCAGCACAAGGAGGAGTAGAAATACTAGCAGAGATCCCTTACGCTGGCGGAATAGAGGGCAATACCTGTGGCTAACATTGTAATTGCGGATGACCATGCGGTTGTTAGGACAGGCTACCGCCGAATATTTGAGCAAAGCGGACAACATAATGTTGTGGCTGAAGCAGGCTCTGGTCATGAAGTAATAGCCCTGTTGAAAGAAACGTCGCCAGATGTCTTGCTCCTTGATGTAATGATGGATGGGCCTGGTATTATTAACACAATAACCAGGGTCCTAAAGCAGGATAGCCGCATGCGTATTATCGTCGTGAGTATGCACGATAATTTAAGCTTAGTTGAACGTTGCCTTAAAGCGGGCGCTTTGGCTTACATTACAAAACTTAGCCAAAGTAGTAGCTTACTGAACGGGCTAAATGAAGTAATGAAGCGACGCCGTTATTTGAGTCATGATGTTGCTGAAAAATTAGCAATGAAACAACTGGATTTAAAAGGACATTCCTCACTAACCAGTCTTAGTACAAGAGAATTTGATGTATTTTTACGATTGGTCAGGGGTGGGTCAATTTCTGATATTTCAAACAATATGAATATTTCTAAAAAAACGGCATCCAATTACCTTAGTAAAATTAAAAGCAAACTGGGTGTTTCAACAACGGCTGAATTAGTCCATTTAGCCTTCCAAGAGAATATTCTAGAGTTCTAACTAAAACTTTCAGAGGCATAGTACAGGTGCAAGATAAAAGAAATAGACGCTGAGTCATCAACCGTTTGTTGAGTACTTGAAAAACAACTGGAAGAGCTGAGTTGCCAATTTAAACAAACTCACTCGAAAATTTTCCCATTCCAAAATCACTTGGTCATAACTAAAGCCTTTCACGGGCTCAATCCGCCCATTATTTAACTTCGTATAATGTATATTATGTTAAATAATAT
>ERZ1027208.602-NODE-602-length-13364-cov-17.648809_pt1 | contig 13364 bp, 11 predicted proteins | sample MGYA00520867_ERZ1027208 | MGnify/ENA primary metagenome ERZ1027208 (study PRJEB33311, sample SAMEA4378413) | marine metagenome | biome: Marine biome; feature: Fjord; material: Water | collected 2014-07-20T08:00:00Z/2014-07-... | depth 75 m ...
TGGGTATATGGTAAAACATATAGATTTAAGTCAACATTCCACCGTCAACGTTAATTGTTTGACCTGTAACATAAGCAGACATATCGCTAGCTAGGAATACACAAACATTTGCTATGTCTTCTGGTGTACCACCGCGTTTTAAAGGGATTGCATTGCGCCATCCTTTTACGGTTTCTTCGTCTAATTTGGCAGTCATCTCTGTTTCAATAAAACCTGGCGCAATCACATTGCTTCTAATGTTTCTTGAGCCCAACTCTAATGCGACAGATTTAGAAAAACCTATAATGCCCGCTTTTGAAGCTGCATAATTTGTTTGCCCAGCATTTCCTTTTACTCCAACAACAGAACTCATATTAATTATTGAGCCTTTACGCTGTTTAAGCATAGTGCGTTGCACTGCTTTTGTCATATTAAAAACAGACTTAAGGTTAACTTCGATAACTTTATCAAAGTCATCTTCTCCCATTCTCATTAATAAATTATCTTTAGTAATACCTGCATTATTAATCAATACATCTATACTACCAAATTCTTTTAAGACATCTTCAGCCAATTCTTGTGCTTGAGCAAAACTTGCCGCATCACTTTGATAGCCTTTAGCTTTTACACCAAAAGATTGCAATTCCTTTTCCAATTCGTTAGCTGCCTCAACTGACGAGCTATATGTGAAAGCGACATTAGCGCCTTGTTGTGCAAAAACCTGAGCAATTCCTTTTCCTATTCCTCTAGAAGCACCTGTAATTATAGCTGTTTTTCCTTCTAATAATTTCATTTTAATAGTTTAGTTTATTAGTATTCCAAATATAGTAATATCTATGGGTACAGAATAAAAAAAACCTCACAAATTATAATTGATTTGTGAGGTTCTATAACGTTTTGTCGTAGTAAACGATTTACAACTTAACTTCTTGTGGTTTTTCGTAATTAAATAAGTAATCGATGTCCATTTCTTGCACTTCTCCTAATTTACTTAGTGCTTTAAAATCAATATCTTTTTTATTACCTATAACCATTACATTATAATTTTCTCCTTTAATATTTTTATTGAAGAACTCACGCAAATCTTCTATTGTCATATTTTTAATCGTGTTGTACATTTCTTCACGATTATCATTATCTATACCTCGTTTTTTAAGTCTTTCGTATGTCCAAAATATATTTGCTTTTGTTATACGTCCTGCTGCAAGCTTTTTAAGCGCAGCTTCTTTAGCTGCATTAAACTGCTCTTCGGCTTCTGGCATATCACTCATTAAGCTCATCATAGCATCTACAGCTTGAGGCATTTTATTGGCTTGAGTACCAATGTATGCCATTACATAATTAGAATCGTCTTTTTTAATTGCTGTTGAATAGCTTGACCAAGCTGAATATGCTAAAGATTTAGATTCTCTAATTTCTTGAAAAACTATTGAAGATAAACCGCTACCAAAATACGTATTGAACAATGTTGATGCTGCCATATTCTCAGCTTTAAAAGGCTCTCCTTTTGCCAAAAACATCATTTCAGACTGTACCATATCGTAATCTACAAAATACACATTACCTCCAGTTTCCTTTTCTAAATATGCCATTGCTTCTGGGTACTCTTTTAATTCACCTGAAACTTTATGCAAAGTATTTAAGGCTTCAACAGCTTTGTCTACATCTTTTCCGTAATAAAATATACGTTGGTTATAATTTTTCAATTCTTTAGTTAGATTAACCAATTCTTGCGGGTTAATCTCATTTAATTCACTAACAGGCATAATATTTCTAAGACGTGAATTTTCTCCATATTTAGCATAATTCAACAAGCCTGAACGTAAAATACTTCCTTTTTGTGTTTTGTTGTCTTGTCTACCTTTAGCAATGGATTCAACATATTTATTGTAAGCTTCTTGATTAGGCACAGCATTGTTCCATAACCCTTCTAACAATTCCAATCCTTTTGATAAGTTCTCTTTTAGACCACTTAAACCAACAAAAGTTTGCTCGCCACCAGTATTTACATAATAATCTATTCCTAACTTATAAAACTCTTTTTTTAATTCTTCTGCCGAATATTTATCGGTTCCTAAATATTCTAAATAACCAACAGCTAATCCTAATTTATTATTGCTATCATCTCCCATATCGAAAATGATATTTAAGTTAAATAAATCGTTAGTTTCATTTTCTATGTAAGAGACTTTTAAACCATTATCTGTTGTTGTTTCTTTAATAGCTTTTTTATAATCAACATACAAAGGCTCTAAAGGGTTAGATTCTATTGTGTTAAAGTGCTTCATATATTCTGAAGATTTATCTCTGTTTAAATTCACAGGTGTAATGCCTGGATTTTCAACTTTAACAATATTATTATCTTCTCCTTTACGCTTATAAGTGACTACGTAATTGTCTTTATAGAATGTATTTGCAAAATCTACCACTTCTTGTTTAGAAAAGGTTTTTAAATCATCCAAAAACTTAATTTTATCATTCCAATTTTGGTGGTGAATAAATGCATTATAATATGCTGAAGCTAAAGTTGAACTATTTTCATATTGTTGCAATTGCGATTTTTTTAAGTCGTTTACTACTGCTTCAATCATCCAATCTTCAAATTCTCCTTTTTTAAGCAAATCAATTTGTTGTAACAGTAAATCTTTAACTTCATCTAAAGTTTGTCCTTCTTTAGGCATTCCTGTAAAACTATGGTAACCATAATCGTTTAAAAATGTTGGAGAACAACCCGCATATTGAACTACTTGCTTTTGATTCAGGTTTAAATCGATCAAACCAGCATTACCATTAGCCAAAATCATATCACAAAGTGTCATTAGTTTTTCTTCCTTTGTGTTCACTCCTTTTGAACGATATGCAATTGAAATACTTTCGGCCGTAGGTCCAAAAACTTCGTTTACAACCACAGCATTTATTGGTTCTTCTTTTAGTAAAGTTGGATGAACAACTTCTTTCTTTTCTAGTTTACCAAAAGTTTCGTTTACTTCTTTAATAGTAGCATCAAAATCTAAATCTCCAACCAATACCATAGCCATATTATTTGGCACATAATATTTATTGAAATAGTTATGAATATCTACCATTGAAGGATTTTTTAAATGTTCTCCTACTCCAATCGTTGTTTGTTGCCCATATGGATGATTCGGGAACAAACCCTCTAACATTGCAGCATAACGCTTACGTCCATCATTATCTTGACCTCTATTGAATTCTTCAAATACAGCTTCTAATTCTGTATGAAATAAACGTAATACTAATTGGCTGAAACGCTCACTTTCTAAGCTCAACCATTTATCAAGCTCATTCGCAGGGATTTTATTCTTATAAACAGTTTCTTCAAACCAAGTATGTGCATTTGTACCAGTAGCACCTAAAGAACTTGTCATTTTATCATATTCGTTCGCTACTGAATAATCTGAAGCTTCAAGAGATACAGCATCTATTTTTTTATATAAATCCAACTTTTTTTCTGGATCTGTTTCTGCACGATGTTGTTCGTACAGTTCTGAAATTTGATCTAAATAAGCTTTTTCTTTTTCCCAATCTGCTGTTCCTATTTCATCGGTTCCTTTAAAAACCATATGTTCCAAATAATGCGCTAATCCTGTAGATTCTTTAGGATCATAATTAGAGCCAGCTCTAACCGCAATATAAGTTTGAATTTTGGGTTCATCTGTGTTTTTACTTAAGTAGACTTTAAGTCCATTATCTAAAGTATACAAACGCAAACCTGTGGGGTCGTTTGCTACAGTTTCATAACTAAAACCACTTGCATCTGATTTAGTCTCTGTGTTAAATGCTAATGTGTCATTGCTTTTTTTGCAACTAAACACAAATGCCACTAACATTAATGTGACTGCTAATTTTAAATGTTTCATTTTTTGATTGAGTTAGATTAAATAAAAAAGTTCGCTAGCTAAAGTAAAGCTAACGAACTTATAACGTTAAATTATTATAATTATTTTAACAGATTTTAACAGTTAAAATGCAATTTTATCCTAAAACTTCTGCTACTTTTTTACCAATTTCAGCAGGAGAATCTACAACGTGAATACCACAAGATCTCATAATTGCCTTTTTTGCTTGAGCAGTATCATCGCTTCCTCCAACAATTGCACCAGCGTGCCCCATTGTACGTCCAGCAGGAGCAGTTTCACCTGCGATAAAACCTATAATAGGTTTTTTGCTTCCACTTGCTTTATACCAGTTTGCAGCATCTGCTTCCAATTGACCTCCAATTTCTCCTATCATCACAACACATTCTGTTTCTGGATCGTTGATTAAAAGTTCAACAGCTTCTTTAGTTGTTGTTCCAATAATTGGATCTCCACCAATACCAATTGCAGTTGTTATACCTAAACCTTGTTTTACAACTTGGTCTGCAGCTTCATAAGTTAATGTTCCTGATTTTGAAACAATACCTACTTTACCTTTTTTGAAAACAAAACCTGGCATAATACCAACTTTAGCTTCACCTGGAGTAATTATACCTGGACAGTTTGGGCCTATTAAACGGCAATCTTTTCCTTTAATATAATCTGCAGCTTTAATCATATCTGCAACAGGAATACCTTCAGTAATTGCGATAATAACTTTTATTCCAGCATCAGCAGCTTCCATAATAGCATCTGCAGCGAAAGCTGGTGGAACAAAAATAATAGTTGTATCTGCACCTGCTTTTTCAACAGCTTCGGCAACAGTATTGAATACAGGTCTGTCTAAATGCGTCTGACCTCCTTTTCCTGGTGTAACTCCACCAACTACATTTGTTCCATATTCAATCATTTGTCCAGCGTGAAAAGTACCTTCACTACCTGTAAATCCTTGAACTATTATTTTTGAATCTTTATTTACTAAAACGCTCATTTTTTTATTTTAAAATTGAAAACGCTACAAAAGTAAGTTTTTGAGCGCTATTTATTAATTTATTTTTAAATTTTTATTTCAGAAAAAGACGACATACTTTCTTTACTGTCATCAACCAACTGACTTATCTCATAACCTTTAAACAACTTGCCATTTTTTACACTCCAAATGGAGATAAAATGAGCTAAAGGTTCTTCTTTTTTAGGTCTTTCTATTGTTGTTACATAGACAGTATACCTAGCAGTAACATTCTTCCCTTCTTCCAACAAGTGACTTAACTTATATGTGAAAGAAATAAAAGATTCTCTTACTCCTGCAAGCATTTCTTCTATGCCATCTTTATTTAAAGAAATAAATCCTCGACTACTATTCCAATGTAATTCACAATCTTTATGAAAAAGTTTAATAGCACCTTTGTCTTTTGCTAAATCTAAATCATAAAAACTTTTAACTATTTCTTTAGCTGACATTTATTTGTTTTTAAGTTGTTCAATTATATTAGGAATCTGCTTTATTAAAGCCAACTCTTTTAATTTAACTCTACTTTCTTCTATTGGCGTTCCGAAATAAGATTTACCTCCGGCAACAGATTTTGTCACTCCGGTTTGACCAAGTATCACTGCTTTTTTCCCTATTGTAATTCCGCTATTTGTTCCAACTTGTCCCCAAATAGTAACTTCGTCTTCAATAATACAACAACCTGCAATTCCTACCTGAGATGCAATCAAGCATTTTTTTCCTATAACAGTATCATGGCCAATTTGAATTTGATTATCAAGTTTTGACCCTTTACCTATTCTAGTATCTCCAGTTACACCTTTGTCTATTGTACAAAGGGCACCAATATCTACATTATCTTCAATAACAACTCTACCTCCCGAAATAAGCTGATCAAAACCTTCTGGTCTGTTTTTATAATAAAAAGCACTTGCTCCCAAAATAGAGCCTGAATGTATTGTCACATTATTCCCAATTACAGCATCATCATAAATGCTCACATTAGAATGTATTATACAATTCTCTCCAATGGTTACATTATTTCCAATGAAACAATTGGGTTGTATTACTGTGTTTTTTCCGATTTTAGCAGAAGGCGAAACACTTACATTAGAATTAGTAAATGGTTTAAAATGAAGCGTTAGTTTGTTAAAATCCCTAAAAGGATCGTCACTTATTAAAAGTGCCTTACCTTCTGGGCATTCTACTTCTTTATTTATTAAAACTATAGTTGCAGCAGAATCTAATGCTTTTTGATAATATTTTGGGTGATCAACAAAAACAATATCTCCTGGTTCTACTACATGTATTTCATTCATTCCGAGAACAGGAAAGTCTTCAGTACCAACAAACTTACAATCTATAAGCTGTGCTATTTGTTTTAAGGTATGTTTTGAAAGGAATTTCACTTAGAACTATTCTTTAACGCGTTCTTTATAAGTCCCTTTTTCTGTTTCAATTTTAATTTTATCACCTTCATTGATAAACAATGGAACATTAACTTCTGCTCCAGTTTCTACTGTCGCTGGTTTTGTTGCGTTGGTAGCTGTGTTTCCTTTAACACCAGGTTCTGTTGCTGTAACTTCTAAAACAACACTTGCTGGCATTTCTACTGAAAGCGGCATATTGTCTTCTGTATTAATGATAACTGTAACAACTTCCCCTTCTTTCATTAATTCAGGTTTGTCTAAAGCAGCTTCCAATAAACGTATTTGTGTATAATCTTCCTGATTCATAAAATGGTAAAATTCACCATCATGATATAAAAATTGAAACTTATGAGTTTCAACTCTAACGTCTTCTATTTTATGCCCTGCAGAAAAAGTATTATCTAAAACTTTTCCGTTGGTAACACTTTTCATTTTTGTTCTAACAAACGCTGGGCCTTTTCCTGGTTTAACGTGTAAAAACTCTATTATTTTATATATGTCATTGTTATACTTAATGCATAATCCGTTTCTAATATCTGATGTTGATGCCATATTATTTTGACTCTTTTAATTTATTATTTTTAATTTGATTTGAAATAACCCTTCATAATACCACGATGAGAATTTTTTATAAATTGAAGAATCTCATCTCTCTCTGTGGTTGCTTCCATTTCAGCTTCAATGATATTTGATGCTTGTGTATTATTGTAGTTTTTTTGGTACAAGATTCTGAATATATCTTGAATTTCGGTGATTTTTTCAGTAGTAAAACCTCTTCTTCTAAGCCCTACAGAGTTAATACCTACGTAAGATAACGGTTCTCTACCTGCTTTTACAAAAGGTGGAACATCTTTTCTCACTAGAGAACCTCCTGTTACAAATGCGTGACTTCCAACAGAACAAAACTGATGCACTGCCGTCATACCTGCTAAAACTACATAATCTCCAATCGTTATATGTCCAGCTAAAGTACTGTTATTAGAAAAAATACAATTGTTACCAACTACGCAATCATGAGCTATATGACAATATGCCATAATTAAACAGTTATTACCAATAACCGTTTTCATTCTATCTGCTGTTCCTCTATTTATTGTAACACATTCTCTAATGGTTACGTTGTCTCCAATTACCGTAAGTGTATCTTCATCGTTATATTTTAAATCCTGAGGCACAGCTGAGATGACAGATCCTGGAAAAATATTACAGTTCTTACCTATTCTAGCGCCTTCCATAATGGTAACATTACTTCCTATCCAAGTACCTTCTCCAATAGTAACGTTATTATATATAGTTGTAAAAGGTTCTATTACTACATTTTTAGCAATTTTTGCACCTGGATGCACGTAAGCTAACGGTTGATTCATTTTATATTTTTTTAATTAATACAAATCAAATTAACATTTGATTTATTTTACTTTGCTTATTTGAGCCATTAATTCAGCTTCTGCGCATAATTTTCCATTTGCATAGGCGTATCCTTGCATATGGCAAATACCACGGCGTATTGGAGTTATTAAAGAACATTGAAAAATCAATGTATCACCTGGCACAACCTTTTGTTTAAATTTCACTTTATCTATTTTCATAAAAAAAGTAAGGTAGTTTTCTGGATCTGGCACAGTGCTTAAAACCAAAATACCTCCTGTTTGTGCCATTGCTTCTACAATTAGAACACCTGGCATTACTGGTGACCCAGGAAAGTGCCCTGCGAAGAATGGCTCGTTCATTGTAACGTTTTTCATTCCAATGACTTTATTATCTGACAATTCAAAAATTTTGTCTATCAATAAAAATGGTTGCCTATGTGGTAACATATCCATAATTTGATTCACATCCATCACTGGAGTTTGATTCAAATCTATTGTAGGAACATTATTTCTTCTTTCGTTCTTTATTATTTTAGACATTTTTTTTGCAAATTGGGTATTTACAAAATGGCCTGGTTTATTTGCTATTACTTTACCTCTAATTCTTATTCCTATTAAAGCTAAATCCCCAATAACATCTAATAATTTATGTCTTGCTGCTTCATTTGGATAATGCAATGTTAAGTTATCTAAAATACCATTGGGCTTTACTGCGATAGAATCCTTATTAAAAGCTACTTTTAATTTTTCCATTGTTTCTGGCGATAATTCTTTATCAACATAAACAATTGCATTATTTAAATCTCCTCCTTTTATTAATCCGTGTTCTAAAAGTGTTTCTAACTCATGTAAAAAACTAAAGGTTCTAGAATCTGAAATATCATTTTTAAAATCTGAGATGTGATTTAATGTTGCATTTTGCGTTCCTAATACTTTAGTTCCAAAATCAACCATTGTAGTCACTTGGTATTCATTAGAAGGCATTACAAGAATCTCACTTCCGCTTTCTTCGTCTGAATAAGAAATAACATCTTTAACTACGTATTCTTCTCTATAAGCATCAAGTTCAACTATTCCTGCTTCTTCAATAGCTTTTACAAAGAATTTAGAAGAACCATCCATAATTGGTGGCTCAGCATTATCTAATTCTATGATAGCATTATCAATGTCTTGACCTACAAATGCTGCCAATACATGTTCACAGGTTTGAATTGTCACTCCATTTTTTTCTAAGCAAGTACCTCTTTGAGTATTTGTAACATAATTTGCATCTGCTTCTATTGATGGGCTTCCTTCTAAATCTACTCGTTTAAAAGCAAACCCTGAGTTTGCAGGCGCAGGCTTAAATGTTAATGTGACATCTTTTCCTGTATGTAAGCCAACTCCTTTTAAGGTTACTTCCTTATCTATTGTTTTTTGCTTTATTTCAGTACTAATTATTGCCATTTTCTTTTTTTTCTAATTCATTTATTGTTTTTGCAAGCTTAGGTAAGTTTTTAAAATACACATAAGACTTGTTGTAATCTCCATATGATAATGCTGGTGAACCTTGAAGTACTTCATTATCTTTTACATTTCTCCCTATACCTGATTGCGCTTGTATTTTTACACCGTTTCCAATCGTTATATGGCCAACTATTCCTACTTGTCCGCCAATCTGGCAATTCTCACCAATTTTAGTAGAACCAGCAATACCTGTTTGTGCTGCAATTACAGTGTTTTTACCAATCTCTACATTATGAGCTATTTGAATTTGATTATCCAACTTTACTCCTTTTCTTATAATTGTAGAACCCAAGGTAGCCCTATCTATGGTTGTTGCTGCGCCAATGTCTACAAAATCTTCTAAAATCACATTACCTATCTGAGGCACTTTGCTGTATTCTCCATTTTCATTAGGTGCAAAACCAAAGCCATCAGCTCCAATAATTGCTCCTGAATTGATAACACAATATTTTCCAATAAGCGATTCTGAATAAATTTTAGCTCCTGAAAAAACAACTGTGTTATCTCCAATAATTACATTATCTCCTATATATGTGCTAGGAAAAATTTTTACATTATCACCTATTTTTACATTTTCACCAATATAAGTAAATGCACCAACATATACATCTTTACCTAGTTTAGAGGTTTCAGATATAACTGATGGCTGCTCTACTCCAAATTTATTTAGCTTTACTTGATTGTAATATTCTAGTAATTTAGAGAATGATTTATAAGCATCATCAACCTTTATCAATGTTGTATGAAGCTCTTGTTCTGGTTTAAAATCTTTACCAACGATAGCTATCGAAGCTTTTGTTGTATAAATAAAAGACGTGTATTTAGGGTTGGCCAAAAAGGTTAAAGCACCTTCTACACCTTCTTCTATTTTTGATAATTTAGAAACTTCTACTTTTGGATCTCCAACAATTTCGCCTTCTAAAATACCTGCTATTTGTTCTGCTGTAAATTTCATTATTCGCAAAAATAGAAAAAATGTATCAAAGTTTTTCTTTTGGGTAGCATATATAATATTTCGTAACAGGTTTTGACAACGCTTTTAAATTTAATTGGTCTGATGCTTTAACTATATCCTCGGTTTTACCATTTTTGTGCAAAATATTTATTCCTTGCTTTTTTTGTGTGTAAGCTTGGTTTGAAATTTCGCCTGTAAAAACAAAGTAATCTGCTTCCTCTTCAGTGATATTGAATTTTTTAATTAATTTCTCTTTATAACTTATTAAATCTTCTTGCTTTATTTTTTTCTTCTTGATTTTGACTTTCAAAAGATCCCTATTAATGATCATTCCACAAAGATTCTTAAGTATAAAGTCATCATGATATTGCCAGTCTTTCATTGCAGAAACTATATCGTAATCATCTAATTTAGAAAAAGTTTCAAGAGCTTCTTTATCGAAACTATTAAGTGAAATTTCGTTTTTCAAAAAAAACGATAATGGCTTACTTGCATTAAGTATTACTCCTTTTTTTGTAAGCTCTTTTGCTCTTTTTAAAACACGAATCAACAGTTGCTCGGCAGCTAAACTTGTTTTATGCAAATAGACCTGCCAATACATTAATCGACGTGCAACTAAAAACTTCTCTACACTGTAAATCCCTTTATTCTCAACAACCAATTCATCATCTTTTACATTAAGCATAGTTATTAAGCGTTCGCTATTTATATTTCCTTCTGCTACACCTGTATAAAAACTATCGCGTTTTAAATAGTCAGCTCGATCCATATCAATTTGACTTGATATAAGTTGACATAAGAATTTTCTTTTATAATTTCCTTTAAAAATTTTAATTGCTAATGTTAAATCGCCGTTAAACTTTTTATTCAATTCCTCCATAAAAAGCATTGAAATATGCTCATGAGATACTCCATTTACAATACTATGTTCCATTGCATGAGAGAACGGACCGTGACCAATATCGTGCAATAATATTGCAACATATAGAGCGTTTTGTTCTTCGTCAGAAATTTCAACTCCCTTAAAACGAAGTACATTAACAGCTTTTTGCATTAAATGCATACAACCAATAGCATGTTGAAAACGTGTGTGATGTGCACCTGGATAAACCAAATAAGACAAACCCATTTGACTAATTCGTCGAAGCCTTTGAAAATATTTATGTTCTATTAAATCGAAAATTAAAGAATTTGGGATAGTAATAAATCCGTAAATTGGGTCGTTTAATATTTTAAGTTTGTTAATAGTTTGCAAGCTTTACTTATTACAATTAATATACAAACAAATATACATGGATAATATAAATATTCTTTGGGTTGATGATGAAATAGATTTATTAAAGCCTCATATTCTTTTTCTTGAAAAGAAAAACTACAATGTTACCACTTGTAATAGCGGTACAGAAGCATTAGAAATTCTAGATGACAAAAAATTTGACATCGTTTTTTTAGATGAAAATATGCCTGGCTTAACTGGTTTGGAAACACTTAATGAAATTAAGGAAAAACAAAACGCATTGCCTGTGGTAATGATTACAAAAAGTGAAGAAGAGTATATAATGGAGGAAGCTATTGGTAATAAAATAGCAGATTATTTGATTAAACCTGTAAATCCAAATCAGATTTTACTGAGTTTAAAAAAGAACTTAGATCATTCCCGATTGATTTCAGAAAAAACAACATCAAATTACCAACAAGAATTCAGAAAAATAGCTATGGATTTATCTATGGTAAATTCTTATGAAGAATGGATTGCATTATATCAAAAACTTATTTATTGGGAGATGCAACTTGAAGACATTGAAGACTCTGGAATGTTTGAAATTCTAGAATCTCAAAAAGTTGAAGCCAATATTCAATTTGGGAAATTTATAGATAAAAAATACCCAACATGGTTCGAACCTAACGTTGATGCTCCTACCCTTTCTTATAATTTATTCAAAGACAAAGTTGTCCCTGAACTAAGCAAAGAACAGCCTACTTTGTTGGTAGTTGTAGATAACTTGAGATATGACCAATGGAAAGCTTTCGAACCCATTGTAAGCAATCATTACAAAAAAGAAACAGAATATCCCTTTTTCAGTATTTTACCAACTGCTACACAATATGCCAGAAACGCCATATTTTCTGGTCTAATGCCAAGCGATATGGAGAAATTACATCCAGATCTTTGGAAAAACGATACTGATGAAGGAGGAAAAAACCTATATGAAGCCGATTTTTTAAATGCACAGATCAAGCGTCTTGGCTTAACACACTTAAAGCATGAGTTCTATAAAATCACCAATTTAAAGTCAGGTAAAAAATTAGCCGAAAATTTTAAAGGATTAAAAGACAATGATCTTACTGTTGTAGTTTACAATTTTGTTGATATGCTTTCGCATTCTAAAACAGAAATGGATGTAGTAAAAGAATTGGCATCTAATGATAAAGCTTACAGATCATTAACCCAAAGTTGGTTTAAAAATTCTCCTTTGTTAGAAATGATTCAGCAAGCACAACAAATGGGTTTCAAACTAATAATAACAACCGACCACGGAACAATAAACGTAAAAAACCCATCTAAAGTTATAGGAGATAGAGACACTAGCCTAAACCTCCGTTATAAAACAGGAAGAAGTTTAAGCTATGAAAACAAAGATGTACTGGCTGCAAAAGACCCAAAAACCATTCATTTACCATCTATTTCTATGAATAGTTCTTTTATTTTTGCTAAAAGTGATTTGTTTTTTGCTTACCCTAATAACTATAATCATTATGTAAGCTACTATAGAAATACTTACCAGCACGGCGGTGTTTCCCTTGAAGAAATGATTATTCCTTTTGTTGTTTTAAATCCTAAATAATATCTATAATTTTGCACCTTAAAAAGTTTTGATTTTGGAGATAGAATATTCATTGGAAGAGGTTGATTTAATAGCAAGGAAAATTATAGCAAACTCAACATCTAAAGTGATTTTGTTTAATGGAGATATGGGAGTTGGAAAAACAACACTTATAAAATCTTTGGTAAGGAATTTAGGAAGCGATGAAAGTGTAAGTAGTCCAACTTTTTCTTTGGTTAATGAATATAAAACAAAAACAAGTTGTACTATATATCATTTTGATTTGTATCGTATCCAAGAAGAAGAAGAGCTATACAATTTTGGCATTGAAGATTACCTAAATACAAGTCATTGGATACTTGTTGAATGGCCAGAAATTTTATTACCCTTAATCCAAACAAACTACAATAACGTTTCAATAAGGTTAAAAAAT
>ERZ1027208.603-NODE-603-length-13333-cov-21.460235_pt1 | contig 13333 bp, 9 predicted proteins | sample MGYA00520867_ERZ1027208 | MGnify/ENA primary metagenome ERZ1027208 (study PRJEB33311, sample SAMEA4378413) | marine metagenome | biome: Marine biome; feature: Fjord; material: Water | collected 2014-07-20T08:00:00Z/2014-07-... | depth 75 m ...
TTTATAGCTCTTCTTTTCTCGTTACTTTTTTTTTTGTAGTGATACGGTGTCAACCGATTTCTATACTAGCCTCTTCGTCGGCAGCGTCAAATGTGTATAAGATACAATCCATATTCCAAAAAAGAAAACAGAAACATAACATACTGGCGTTTAATAATTAGAAACAAAAAAAAGCACCCAAAATTGGATGCTTTCTTTTTAAAAATTGTGTTATTTTTTAATCTCTAGTTACAGTAACTAATGCACTTTTTTTAAGTTGAATTAAATTTAATTTATCTAGCACAACCATAATACAATATGTAATATCTATTTCAAACCAACGTACACCTCCAAAATTTGCTCTTCCACCATATTTATGATGATTGTTATGGTAACCTTCTCCCATCATTAAAAAATCGAATGGCAACAGGTTTTTAGATGTATCACTCACTTTAAAATTCACATAACCGTAAATATGTGCAAACCAATTAATAATTACGCCGTGAATGGGAGCCATTAAAAATGCAACCGGAAGAAAAAGCCATTGCCACCAAGCTGTTGCAAAAGCCATAAAGAAAACTGTATACAATGCGCCCCAAGTAATCCTTGATAGTCTTGAACTTGCAAACTTGTCGAAACGTTCCCATTGTGGAACATTTTTAGTAAACTTCTCTTCTATAGCGATTCGCTTTTTATTAATATCTTGATAAATATTTTTTGTGCGCCACATCATAGAAAATACATTAGCATCATATTTTGGAGAATGAGGATCTTTTTCAGTATCTGCATATGCGTGATGCAGTCTATGCATAACACCATAACCATAAGCACTTAAATAATTAGAACCTTGAAACAACCACGTTAAAAAGAAACAAATGCGTTCTGTTATTTTAGACATTGTAAAAGTTTGATGTGCTGCATAACGATGTAGAAAAAAGGTCTGAAAAAACAAACCTGCATACCATAAAATCAACATTAATATTAAAACTTTCATTGCTTTTCTTTTTTATGTAAAGATGGTATTAATTATATCACAATGAAATGAACCCAAGTTAAGAAATACGCTTGCGAATTCTACTTAATGCTTGTGGTGTGACCCCTATATATGAGGCAATATATTTTAATGGGATTTCCTTTATTAGATTTGGTCGCTCTGTAAATAGATTAAGATAACGTTGCTCGGCAGTTTCATTTAAAAGGGATTGTTCTCGTTTTGATTTTATTAAAAAAAGCCTTTCAGAAGATAAACGACCTATTAGATTCCCTACAATTGTATTATTGTAAACATCTTGCAGGTCTTTATGAGAAATGCTATACATAGCCATATCCGTTAAAGCTTCCAATTCGTAAAGTGATGGTGTTTGCGTGAGAAAAGAATCGTAAGCACTGATGAATTCATTTTCAAAACAAAAGCCAAAAGTTATCTCTTTCTCTTCCTCTTCTTTAGGAATTAAAAAACGAGCTATACCACTTTCAATAAAAGAGATGTAGTTTTCAGTTTGTCCAACCTCTAAAAGCTTTGATTTCTTTTCAAATTTCCTGTATTCCAATTTAGAAGAAAATAACTGCCAATCCTTTTCTGTAATGGCAACCGTTTTTTCTAAAAAGGTTCTGATGTTTTTCATATTCGCTTAACTTCATCAAAGGTCGCGAATTTATTTAACTATTCTATTTTTTTTCCAGGTAGTTCGCCTCCATTTTGAAATAATGTCAAGCTATCAATTCCACCTTTACTATTCATATTAAACGCTACTTGAGCATCAATAACTTTTAAATAGAACTTATTAATAGCAGATGGAAATAATTCAAATTGTGGCTGTCCAGTAGCTTGCGCCAATAATTGAGATCCTACTCGCGTTACGGTAATTATGAAATCTGGCGCGAGCTCATATTTTCCTAAATACGTATCTAAAACCGCTTTGTCAACTATTATATCTGGTAAAACATCCGAAATTTTCACACCTAATTTTACAAGAGTTTCTTTGGCATTATCATTTGCAGGATTTAGCTCTAAAGATTTTGTATAATTTGTAATAGCCAATGCCGAATCACCTTGTTTTAAATATGCCTCTCCCAAAGAATCATAAGGGTTTGAAGCGTTTGGAAATGAAGCCACATTAAGTTTAAAAAGCTGTAAAGCAATATCATTCTTTTCTTCTCCTAAATATTTGTATCCTAAAATATTCAATTGAGTTTCATCAAACTTGTACTTTTCAAACATTTCATTCTTTAATTGGCTGTATAGCGCTATCCCAGATTCAATCCCGTTTTCATTGATTTCTTTATTTACCACTGTAGCTATTGATGGTTTTGGCACCTCCAAAGGTCTTGGATCTCCTAATAATTTCATACCTAAACGCCCAATATCACCATCAGAATTTGCTAAAACAACCACGCCTTTGCTCGTTCCTTTTACAAAACCTGTAAACGATTTATAACCTCCAGTTGCGCCATTGTGCCAAATAATGGTATCGTCTCCATTTTGAGCATAATGCCAGCCCAATCCTATTTTGAATTGATCGTTTTCTTTTTCATAAGCCACTTTTTGACTCAGTACCATAGCTTCATAAATATTTAACTTTGTTACACCCATATTGGCTTTTATAAAGTTTACCATATCCTCTGTATTAGATCTTATGCCTCCAGCTCCTGCCAATCCGGTTAAGTCCCAATTAGAGACCTCAACACCTTGGGAATGGGGTTTTGCTAAGTGTTCTTTCATATAATCTGTTAAAACCAATCTGGTATTAGGCATATTGCAAACACTCGTTATTTTTTCTATTAATAAATCTTCGTAACTTTTTCCTGTATGCAATTCTAAAATATGTCCTAATAATCCCATACCAAAGTTTGAATATTCATATTCTGAACCGATATCTCTTATTAATTCATGATTAGATAGAAATTCGTACATTAATTTTGGCGTGTAATCTATGTAGGGATTCGAAGGATCTGCAGGATTAAAATTGTCTGGCATTCGTGGCAATCCTGAAGTGTGCGTTGCCAAATCTTGCAATGTTATAACTCTTCCGTTTATTTTAGGAGCCGTAACACCTTCTGGCAAATATTTTGAAATTGGATCTGATAATTTCATAGAGCCTTTTAAAACTTCGTCAGCTAACATAGTACATGTAAATACTTTTGAAATAGAGCCTATTTCAAAAATAGATTGTTTGTCGACAGGAATATTATGTCGCAAATCAATAGTACCATAACTATAGTAGTCAACACTTTCGTCTTCAATAAATGCAATAACAACACCTACATTTTCACCTGCTTTAACACGAGCTTGTATATTTTCTTTAACTTCTTCAGTTATTTTAGCTTGAGCTATTGTTCCAATACTAATAAAGTAAATGGTTAGTAGTATAAAGATGTTTTTCATAAGAAATTCTATTTATATTTTAATGCTAATTATATAGCAATGTATCCTTCTAATATAAGTCTCAAATATTACATTAATGTTACTAAAAGGTTCTAATATACGAGAATATCAGCAATTTACCATTCACTTTATTTAGTATATAATTAAAGTTGTTTGTTAAAAATAGCTATACCTACTTACCATAAAAGATGATATAACTCATATATTATCAATCAATTTTTACATAAATTGTAAGGATGAATACTATCGCAGCACGTATATATGATTTCCTAAAGCAGTTTCCTCCTTTTAGTATGCTTACGCAGGAACAATTATTTTCCATTTGTGAAGCTGTAGATGTGCATTACTTAGAGAAAGGACATTATGTTTTTGAGACTGACAATACTGTAAATGAGCAGTTTTACGTAGTGAAAGATGGTGCTATTGGTATTTTTAGAGCAGAAACAAATACGCTGGTAGATGAATGTGATGAAGGTGATATTTTTGGCCTACGCGCTTTAATGAGAAAGGATAATTATAAATTAAGTGCTAAAGCTATTGAAGAAAGCATAGTATATAGTATTTCGGCTTCTTTATTTGAAACCTACATTACCACAAACTCAAAGGCTAGCGCTTTTTTAATGAAAAGCTTTGTTACCAATACCAGAAGCTCATACATTGAATCTAAAGAAACGAAGCTAATAACTTCTAAACTTCAGGATTTTTCAGAAGAACAATCAGCTGATTATTCTAAAAACCCTATTATTTGTGAAGCAAACACGACTATTAAGGCTGCTGCCAAATTAATGACAGAAAACCACGTTGGATCCGTTGTTATTACAAAAGACAATAAGCCTTTAGGTATAATTACAGATAAAGATTTGAGAACAAAAATTGCTACAGGAATGATTTCTATTGACGAAACTGTTTCTAAAATTATGTCTTCGCCTCTCATTACTTTCCCAGAAAACATAACCGTTGCAGAAGCTCAAATTGCAATGTTGAAACATAAAATAAACCATTTATGCATAACAAAAGATGGTACAATACATTCTGAATTAACAGGAATACTTTCTGAACACGACATTATTGTTTTACGAGAAAACAATGCATCTGCATTAGTAAAAGAAGTAAAACGCGCTAAGACTCCAGAATACTTACACCAAATAAGACAACGGGCTCAACATTTACTAGAACGTTATATTGAACAAGAAATTCCTATTACGTTTGTTACCAAAATTATTTCTGCAATTAACGATACTATAACTGAAAAAATTATTGATTTAGCTATCAGTACCATGCCTATTTCGCCACCAACTACATTTTCGTGGTTAGCTATTGGTAGCCAAGGACGTGAAGAACAATTATTACTTACCGATCAAGACAATGCATTAGTATTTGATGATGTTTCCGAGACACAATACGAAACAACAAAACACTACTTTTTATCATTATCTAAAAAAATAAATGAAGGTTTAAATACCGTTGGTTTTGAATTTTGCCCTGCAGATATGATGGCAAGTAATCCTAAATGGTGTTTATCTCTTTCTGAATGGAAAAATCAATTTGAAAGATGGATTAAAAAACCGGATGAAGATAACTTAATGTTGTGTACCATTTTCTTTGATTTTGAATATCAATATGGAAATAAAGAATTAGTGAGCAAAATGTCTCAAGATATTTTTGAATCTATCGATGCTTATGAAATCTTCTTAAATTATTTAGGATTGAATGCCCTGAAAAACCCACCACCTTTAAGTTTCTTTAGACAGTTTTTAGTGGAGCAAAGCGGTGAGCATAAAGATCAATTTGATATAAAAGCACGTGCAATGATGCCTTTAGTTGATGCTGCACGTTTATTAATACTTTCAAAAAACATTAAAGCACATAACAACACTATAGTACGTTATACAAAACTTGCAGAACTAGAACCTCAAAACAAAGAGCTCTATAATGAATGTATTGAAGCATTTAAAAATCTATTGCGCTTTAGAACCGAACAAGGACTTGCTAATAATGATTCTGGAAGATTTATAGATTTAAAATCGTTAAGCAAGGCAAATCGGTTGGAATTAAAACGGTGTTTTAAAACTGTAAAAGAAGTTCAAGAACTTATTCAGGTTCGTTTTAAACTTACACATTTTATGTAATATGAGTTGGTTCAAAAAAACATCATACCCAGAGTTTTGGGTCGCTTATTCCGAACACTTCAAAACCAAACAAAAAACGGATATAGACTCTATAAGATTTGTTGTATTTGATACTGAAACCACTGGCTTAAACGCTAATCAAGACCGTATTTTATCTATTGGAACCATTGGTGTTTTTCAAAATATTATTAAAATTTCAGATGGCTTTGAGTGTTATTTAAAGCAAGAGTTTTTTAAAGCTGAAACCGTGAAAATTCATGGTTTGTTAAAAGCAGGTACAAACATAAAACTTGATGAAAAAACTGCAGTTATTCAATTTTTAGAATATATTAAAAATGCTGTTTTAGTAGCTCATAATGCTTCTTTTGATGTCACAATGATTAATAAAGCACTTAAAAGGCTAGAATTACCAAAACTAAAAAATACTGTTTTAGATACTAAAGATATATTCAATAAAACAGAATTAGACAAAACAACCAAAACCAACTTTAGCTTAGATGAATTATCCAAACGGTTTAATATACCTCAACACGATAGGCATACAGCTTCCGGTGATGCTTTTATTACTGCGCTTTTGTTTGTTAAGTTAGTCTCGAATTTAAAAAAAGAAAAAGATATCACCCTTAATGACTTAAAAAGTCCTTCGAAACGGATAGGCTTATTATAAAAAAAGAGCATCAAAATTGATGCTCTTTTTTTTTATTTATAGTATGAATTTATAGCGCATTATCCATAATATCTTGAACAACTTCAGGGTTCAACAATGTACTTGTATCTCCAAGATTACCAGTATCCTTATGTGCAATTTTACGCAGAATACGTCTCATAATTTTACCACTTCTTGTTTTTGGCAACCCGTTAGTAAATTGAATTTTGTCTAACTTGGCAATTGGTCCTATTCTGTCTGATATTAGTTGATTAATCTCTTTTCGTAAATTATCGTGGTTTCTAGATTCTCCAGTATCTTTCAAAGTAACATAACCATATAATGCACTCCCTTTAATATCGTGCGGAAAACCTACAATTGCAGACTCTGCAACTGCTGGATGCTCATTTATGGCATCTTCAATTGGTGCTGTTCCTAAATTATGTCCGGATACAATTATTACATCGTCTACTCGACCAGTAATTCTATAATAACCCACTTCATCTCTAAGTGCTCCATCTCCTGTGAAATACATATTTTCATAAGCAGAGAAATAAGTCTCTCTATAGCGATCGTGATTTCCCCAAATGGTTCTTGCTATAGATGGCCAAGGAAATTTTATACATAAACGGCCTTCAACTTGATTTCCTTTTAATTCTTCTCCACCTTCATTCATAAGTGCTGGCTGAATTCCTATAAATGGTAAAGTTGCATAAGTAGGTTTCGTTGGCGTAACGTAAGGAATTGGCGTTATCATAATACCACCTGTTTCTGTTTGCCACCAAGAATCTATTATTGGGCTTTTGCCTTTTCCAATAGTATCATTATACCAATGCCATGCTTCTTCATTTATTGGTTCACCTACTGAGCCCAATACTTTTAAAGAAGATAAATCATATTTATCTACCAATTCTGTACCTTGTTTTGCTAAAGCCCGTATTGCTGTTGGCGCTGTATAAAATTGTGTGACTTTGTGTTTTTCTACAATATCCCAAAAACGTCCAAAATCTGGATAACTTGGTACTCCTTCAAACATAACTGTTGTTGCTCCATTTGCAAGCGGACCATAAACGATATAGCTATGACCTGTTATCCAACCAATATCTGCTGTACACCAATAGACATCATTTTCTTTATACTGAAATGCATTCTTAAACGTGTAAGCTGTATAAACCATATAACCCGCAGTAGTATGCACCATACCTTTTGGCTTACCTGTAGAACCAGAAGTATATAATATAAATAATGGGTCTTCTGCATCCATTATTTCAGCTTTACCTTCTTTTGATGCTTTATCCAATAATGGTTGCAACCACTTATCTCGGCCTTCTTTCATATTAATATCACTATTAATACGTTTTGCCACTAAAACTGTTTCAACACCTTCACAACTTTCTAAAGCTTCATCAACAATGCCTTTTAAATCTATTGTTTTAGCACCTCTATAAGATCCATCAGCAGTTATAACCATTTTACAATCGCAATCATTAATTCTTGTCGCTAAAGCTGTTGAAGAAAAACCTGCAAAAACTACGGAATGAATTGCTCCTATTCTAGCACAAGCTAAAACTGAAATGGCAAGTTCAGGAATCATAGGTACATAAATACACACACGATCTCCTTTTTTAATACCGTGCTCTTTTAACACATTTGCAAATTGATTCACTCGTTCATAGAGCTGCCTATAAGAGATGTGTTCTGCTCCTTCATTTGGATCGTTAGGTTCGAAAAGTATGGCTGTTTTATCTCCTCGAGTTGCCAAGTGCCTATCAATGCAATTTTCTGTAATGTTTAGTTTAGCACCTTCAAACCATTTCACTTCTGGTTTTTTAAAGTCCCAACTTAAAACATTGTCCCATTTTTTTCTCCAAAGAAAATGTTCTTCGGCTATTTCTTCCCAAAAAACTTCTGGATTTCTAACCGACTTTCTGTAAACTTGATAATATTCTTCTAAATGTTTTATGTGATAATTACTCATGATATTTGAATTTTATGTATTCCTATGTTTTTTGCTATGTATACTTGTTTTATTTCTTCTATAATATCTGCATCATCTATTGTAGATGGAATATTATAATTATGTTCATCGGCAATGTTTCGCAACAATTTACGAAGAATTTTACCTGATCTTGTTTTAGGTAGTCTTTGTACCACCAATACATCTTTAAAGGAAGCAACTGCTCCTATTTCGTTACGTATGTCTTGAATAATTTCGTTTTGTATTTGAGAATCTTCTGTAGTTATATTTGTTTTTAAAACAATTAAACCTAATGGCTTTTGTCCTTTTAATTCACAATGCACTCCAAATACAGCACATTCGGCCACTGATTTATGTGACGAAACTACTTCTTCCATTTCTGCTGTTGACAATCTATGTCCTGCAACATTAATGATGTCATCTACGCGCCCTGTAATAAAGATATAACCGTCTTCATCTTTATAGCCACCATCACCTGAAAAATAAAATCCCGGAAAACGATCTAAATACCCTGATTTAAAGCGTTTAGGATTACCCCAAAGATTACTTAATGTTCCTGGTGGCAATGGTAATTTTATAGCGACATAACCTTCTGTACTTGAAGTGACCTCATCACCTTCTTCATTCAAAATTCGAATATCATAACCGCATACTGGTAATCCTGCCGAGCCTGGTTTTATATCTTGAAGTTCTACCCCAACCATATTAGCTATCATTGGCCAACCTGATTCTGTTTGCCACCAATGATCTATGACTGGAATGTTAAGATGTTGCTCTGTCCATTTTAGTGTTGCAACATCACAACGTTCTCCTGCTAAAAACAGGTATTTGAAACTGGACATATCAAATGGTTTCATCAATTCTGCATTTGGATCTTCCTTTTTTATAGCTCGAATTGCTGTAGGTGCTGTAAACATAGATTTTACTTTATGCTCACTAATGACTCTCCAAAACGTGGATGCATCTGGTGTTTTTATGGGTTTTCCTTCAAAAAGGATTGTTGTATTTCTATTTAAAAGAGGACCATAAACAATGTAGCTATGTCCAACAACCCAACCAACATCACTTGCTGCCCAAAACACATCTCCTTCATGAACGCCATAGATATAATTCATAGAGAATTTTAAAGCTGTTGCATAACCACCAGTATCTCTTATAATTCCTTTTGGTGTTCCTGTGGTTCCTGATGTGTATAAAATATAGGATGGATGTGTCGACTTTACATTTACTGGTTTTGCTTCTGAGGATTTAGATACTAATGCTTCATAATCTATATCGTATTCTTTATGAGGAATCTCCTCTTCTAGTTTTCTATCAAAAACAATAACACTAACAGGTTTATGTTGAGCTAAATTAATAGCATCGTCTACAAAAGGTTTATAGGGAATTACACGCTCAATCTCTATTCCGCTTGAGGCTGTAATAATAGCTTTTGGTTTACAATCATCTATTCTAATGGCTAGCTCATTAGGAGCAAAACCTCCAAAAACTACGGAATGAATAATACCTAATCTAGCACAAGCCAGCATAGCATATGTTGCCTGCGGAATCATAGGCATATAAATAATAATTGTATCTCCTTTTTTTAAGCCTAGAGCTTTTAATCCTCCAGCTAATTTTGACACCTCGTTATGTAGCTGGTTAAATGTTATATGTTGTTTTGTATTGGTTACGGGAGAATCATAAATAATAGCATTTTGAGTTCCGAATCCATCTTCGATATGTTTATCAATACATAAATAGCTTAGATTTAATTCACCATCTTCAAACCATTGGTAATAATCATTTTTGTCTTTAGACAATATGACAGAAGGTGTTTTATACCAAGCTATACTGTGTGATTGGTTCATCCAAAATTCTTCTGGATTCTTAATGCTTTTATTATAAAAATCTTGGTATATCATTGCTTTGATTTTTTTGAATTAAAAAAACCAAACCAATTAGGGTTTAATACTTTCAATTTTATAAAAACCCAGAGTATGAGAACAAAACAAGCTCCCATAACAATAGAGTTTAAAGGACTTATTGGTGTTTCATTTTCAAATTTAAAACGATAAAATAAGGATAAAATAACGTAGATACTAATTATAATATCTGATGCTAAAGGATTTAAACGAAATTTCATTTTTTGACTAGCTTAAATTAAACAATGGTTGTTTGCACACAAAACCAAGTTAATCTAGTAGCTCAATTATTTCTGAAACTATTTTTTTTATTGAAAACGGCTTTGTTAAATATTTATCTGCTCCTAGTTTAAGGCCTTTTTCAATGTCTGAAGCTTTATTTTTTGCAGTTAAAAAAACCACTTTTGTAGTTTTTAAACTGTTTTGATTTCTAATATAATTTAATGTTTGATAACCATCCACATTTGGCATCATTATATCTAATAGCACAACATCTGGTGTATTGTTTTTTAAAATCTCTAATGCTTCACTTCCATCCCTTGCTATAAATACTTCAAAATCTTGTTTCTTGAAAGTATATTCCAAGGTCATAACAATGTTAGGCTCGTCATCAACGATTAAAATTTTCTTCCTCATATTAGCGAGTACAATTTAATTAAAAGGTAGCTTAAAAACAAAGGTTGCTCCGTTTTTATTGCCTTTTTTAGCCCAAATTTCACCATTATGTTGTTCAATAATTTGTTTACTAATAGCTAAACCTAAACCGCTGCCTTCTGGTTTAATTGTATTTTGATTTATGGATTGATAAAATTTATCAAAAATATAATCAAAATCTTCTTCTGGAATGGGTTTCCCATTATCTATTACATATACCTCAATAAAGTTGTTAATCATTTTATATTCAACATCTATTCTTCCTTTATTAGGTTCTGTAAACTTGATTGCATTAGACAGTAAGTTAGTTAATACTTGCAATATTCTATCTTCATCATAATCAAATTGAAAATCTACTAAATTATCATTTACAATGTGCACTTCTTTATTTAAAGCTATTTGCTGCACACTTCTAATGGCATGTTTTATAGTGTTCTTTATACTATTTCGTTCTAAATTTAGGGTTTGACGTCCTGTAGAAAGTTTTTCAAAATCAAGAATGTCGTTTATTAACCTTGATAACCTATCTGAATCTTGAAGCATATTTTTTAGAAACTGCTCTTTTATTTCAACAGGCATTTCATCATCTTCGTCCATTAAAAGCTCTGTTGCTGCACGAATACCGGTTATTGGGGTTTTTAACTCATGAGCAACTGTGTCTAAAAACTCGTCTTTTTGTTTGTCTTTGGTCCTTAAATCTTCATTCGCTTGTTTTAATTGACCTGTTAGGCTTGTTAATTCGTTAGACTTTTCACGAAGTAGTTTATTACTAGCAATTGCTTCCTTAGATTCTTCAAGGATTTTTAATACTTCGACTAGACTTACTTGTTCTTCTTTTATAACACTAGCAATAAGTATTTTGGCTGATGCATTACCTATGCTTCCAGTTAATAGTTTTTCAGAAAAATTAATTAATCTGGCATCTGCCATTTGTGTGTCTTGTGGTAGCTTATATTTAGTAAAGAAAATATTAAGGGCACGTTGCGCTCTTTCTTCTCCTAAAAATTTAATCAATACGTTTTTTATATCAGCCACATATGCTTCTCCTTTCCATACTAAAGCACTATCCTGAAGTGATGAATAATTATTGCTATCTACAAACATCTCTGCATAGTTACGCTCTCTATAATTCCCTTTAGATGTTAATGAAAAAACAAGATAGCATAATGTGTTAAAACTTAAACTCCAAAAGAATGCATGCGAATGTGGGTTTAAAAAATCTATTCCAAAAAGCGCATACGGTTTTAAAGCATTTATGCCAAATAAACCGTGTTGGGTAAAACTGTCCGATCCAGTAAAAGCCTCTATTGTAAATGGCAAAATAAGTGTGTATGCTGTAATTAAAAATCCTATGACAATCCCAATAATCGCTGCTTTGGATGAACCTCTATTCCAAAACAAACCAATAAAAAAAGAAGGTGCTAGTTGAGAAATGATAACAAAAGAAACAAGGCCAATTGAAATTAATGATAATTCAATTGAGAAATTATAGTAAAATGCATAAGCTAAAATAATTATAGAAAAAATTGAAATCCTTCTAATATTCTTAATGTATTTTGCATTTTTCTCTGGATGGTTTTTAATGAATTTATCAAGAAACCCATATGGAATAATTAAATTGTTACTCACCATTGTTGATAGAGCTAACGTTGAAACCACTACCATTGAGATAACAGCAGAGAAACCTCCTAAAAAAACCAATAACGCTAAAAATACATTATCACTTTGCAGTGGTAAAAGCAATGCAAAATATTCTGCATTTACAGCATTTTCAAAGCTCAATTTTCCTGCCCAAGCAATGAAAATCACAAATATATTAAACAGTAGTAAGTATAGAGGGAACATCCAAATAGCTTTTTTTAAATGTTTTTCTCTATTATTCTCAATTACAGACACTTGAAATTGCCTTGGTAATAAAAAAATTGCCATAAAGGACAGCATTATCATAAAAAACCAATTGAAACCTTCTTCAATACTATTTAATTTAATTAGTTTTTCAAAATTTTCTGTTTTAGAAACTTTGCTATATATATCTTCTGTTCCATCAAAAAGAAAATAAGTAACGTAAATCCCTATTATCAGGAAAAAGACCAATTTCAAAATAGACTCGAAAGCTACTGTTGTTACAATACCTTTATGTTTTTCTGATGCATCTGTGGCCTGAGTTCCAAAAAAAGTAGCGAAAATAGCCAACAATAGAGCTATATAAAAAGTAGAATCATCAAATATAGTTGTAGAAACATAACTTGATTCTACCGTCATTATTTCAAAAGTTTCAGAAACGGCTTTTAACTGAAGAGAAATATAAGGCACAGTTCCAAAAGCACAGACTATTGTTATTAAAGCTCCTAAAAATCTATTATTTCCATATCGCAGGGATATAAAATCTGCTATTGATGATATTTTATGTTGCTTAGAAATTCTAATTATTTTTCTTAAAACTATTACCCATAAAGGAATAGCTATTAATGGTCCTAAATAAATGGGAAGAAAGCTAATTCCAGAATTAGCAGCTATACCAACACTCCCATAATATGTCCAAGCAGAACAATATACAGCTAAAGATAAAGTATAGATATATGGGTTATTTACCCATTTGCTTTTTGATTTTCGTTCTGCTAAAAAAGCAATAAAAAAAAGGATAGATAAGTATAAAAC
>ERZ1027208.605-NODE-605-length-13294-cov-7.221769_pt1 | contig 13294 bp, 11 predicted proteins | sample MGYA00520867_ERZ1027208 | MGnify/ENA primary metagenome ERZ1027208 (study PRJEB33311, sample SAMEA4378413) | marine metagenome | biome: Marine biome; feature: Fjord; material: Water | collected 2014-07-20T08:00:00Z/2014-07-... | depth 75 m ...
TGGCGAGCGCCCAGCAGGGTATCTAAACCCGATAAACTGGCTTGGGGCACTAAACCTTTACGGCTATTGGCGACGGCCATGTCACCGCTGAATTGTTTTACGGTTTCGATCCAAGCATGTGGCAAGGTCGGAAGGGCGTCGGCGTAGCCACTCCAAGAATCGATCGACAAATCGAGAACTCGACGTTTCAGCACATCCACTTCAGTACTTTTGTCGAGCAACTCGCCGAATGAGTCGATCAGATCTCGGCCACCGGAGCGAGAGCGTAAGCTCTTGAGTTTGTCGGATGAGCGAGAAAACTGGCTTCCCCATAGACCACGTAAGTAAAAGGGTTGAATAACAACGTCGTGGTCGGTCGCGAGAGCGGCGCGCTCGTAACCGCGTCGGAACTCGGCTAAGTGTCCGGTGCGACTAATGGTTCCCTCGGGGAAGAGGCATACCACTTTTCCTTGGTTGAGTAACTCAGTGACAATTTGTAAAGACTGCTCGGCGTTGGCTCCTGATTCAATGGGAACGCAGCCAAACAAATCAAAGAACCACTTTAAGTACCAGCGCTCGTAAATACTCTTTAACATGACAAATTGTACGGGGCGGGGGTAGGCGATCTGTACAATCGCCCAGTCGATCCAGCTAATGTGGTTGCCCAGCAGTAAGACGCCTCCCGTTTCAGGTACGTGATTGATGCCCTGTACGTTGATGCGATAGTGGCGGCTCATCGTATAAGTGAGTAAAAAACGCACCAAGCTTTGCGGGAGTTTGTAGACCGTGTAGATGCCACCGACAACGGCAAAGGCCGCGGTCAACATTAACAATTGTTTGCTACTGATACCGAGCAGAGCGAACACCGCGGTGAGCACCAAGAAGCTCAACATACCGATGTTTTGAATTAAATTGTTGGCCGCAAGCACTCGGCCCATTTCATGGTCGCCGGCGTAGAATTGAATCATGGCGTTTAACGGCACGATAAACAGCCCGCCCATGGTTCCAATAAACAAAAAATCCAGCCCCATCATCCATGGGGATTCGAGCGTAGGCAAGATCCACAATCCAATACCGATACCCGCTGCGCCCAAGGGGACTAACCCTGTTTCGATATAGTTGCGCGAAAAGCGACTGGCAATTGTCGAGCCCAAAGCGATGCCGATACCGGTGGCGGCAATAATCGCTTGAATCACCAGAGTATTAGTCTCTCCGATTTGCTCTTTAGCAAAGGCCGGAAAACTGGCAAGCATCACCTGACCGATCGACCAAAACATCGCCAGTCCGACAATGGATAGCCGAATTACATCGCGACTCAGTACCGGTTGTAAGTTTGTTTTCAGCAATTTCCCTTGGCTGTAGGCTTTGATGTCAAAGCGCTCTTGAGTACCTTGGTCGACTTGCGGAAGACGATACATCATGATCAGCTCGGCAATACTGCCAATAATCAGCATAAATCCTATCGGCACAAGGCTCTGCAGTACTTCAGATTTATTGGTACTGCCTTCTGGATACCACATTTCAAACAGTACCGACATTAATAGCGTGCCGGCCAGAATGGCGACGATAGAGATGGCTTGTACGATGCCATTAGCTTCGGCCAAGTTTTGTTTGCCAAAAAAGCCCTTGAGGTAGCCGTATTTTGCCGGCGAGTAGATGGCCGATTGCACCGCTAACAAAAAGGTCATGGCAAAGGCCGCCCAAAACCAACCGGCGGCGTAGCAAAGAGTGATACCGACTGTTAAGCCAACCGCCGCCCAGGCTGAATAGCGCATTACATGGTTTTTGGGGAAACGATCGGAAATGAACCCAGCAGGGCTGAACAGAAGAATAAAGGGCAGTAAAATCAAACCGTTGACGATGGCGGTTAGAATGACCTGTTCTTGCCCGTCGTAGAGTTTAAAGATCGTATTTTGAATGACGATTTTATGGCCGAGATCCACAAATGCATTGAGAAATACTGCCATCAGAAAGGGGGTGGCCCCGGTAATCTTGAAGAGCTTATTCATGAGGTGCTTATCCTTGCCTTGCCGGTTGCGTCAATCAGTCCAGATTGCCGTGAAGACGCTGATGCTACAACTAAAATGGTAAATGTAGTAGCTTATACCGCTCAAAGTATCTGATATTAATACTTTTCGGATTACCGGTTGGATCAAACCTGCCGATATTCGATGGTGATTTTTGGATTTGATCGGCCGATCGAGTAGGAGCAATGCCTTATGGCCCAAACACCCGCGCTGATAGCGACGTTAAAGAAACAGCTAAAGGCCTATGGTAAGACTTATGTGGATGTGGCGCAGGCGCTGGATCTAAGTGAGGCGTCGGTCAAGCGCTTGTTTGCAGGCGAGAACTTTACCCTGCAGCGCCTAGAGAGTGTGTGTCAGTTAATCGGCTTGGAGTTGGTAGAGTTGGTTGCGCTAATGGCGCAAGAGCAACCGCAGCTAATGCAGTTAACGCTTGATCAAGAGCAGCAGATTGCAGAAGACTTTATTCTTCTCATGGTGGCCTTGAATGTTATAAATGGCTACACCTTCTCTGATTTAATGGATCACTACAAATTATCCACCACCCGATGTATTCAAAAGTTGGCACACTTAGATCGTCTAAAAATTATTGATTTACTGCCTAATAATCGCATTAAACTCAGAGTGTCTCCAAATTTTCGCTGGTTGCCAAATGGCCCTATCCAAAAATTCTTCCACGAAAAAGTACAGCAAGATTTTTTTAATTCTCGCTTTGATCGCGAAAGCGAGAAGTTAGTGGTGTTAAATGCGCTTATGAGTCGAGCCAGCAATGCTGAAATGCAAAAGAAGATGCAAAAATTAGCTCGTGAGTTTAACGATATTATGCGCGAGGATGCCGCGCTGCCAATGGACGAAAAGTTCGGTACGACGATGGTGTTGGCGCTTCGGCATTGGAATTTCGATAACTTCAAAGGCAACATGCGGCAATAACCCCATTAGTGCAGTTGCATGCCCAATTCGGCATTAAGGTGTTGATCAACCGGGTATCGTTCGCGAATATAGCTTAGTCTGCCAGAGGTTTGTAATTGTATGAACGTTTCCACTAACGAGGGGTCAAGATGGTTCCCCGATAAGATATTTAACTCATTCAAAGCGGTATCGATATCCCAGGCGCGTTTATAGCTTCGCGTTGAAGTCAGCGCGTCAAATACATCTACCACCGCAATTAGGCGAGCCGCTAACGGAATTGCGTCTCCAACAAGCCCGTGCGGATAGCCGCTACCGTCGTATTTTTCATGGTGATAAAGCGCTATGTCTCGTGCAGTTTTAAAAAACGATTTGTCCCCCAAAATATCTGCACCTTTATGAGTGTGAGTCTGCATGACTTGCCACTCTTGCGGGGTGAGTTTTCCGTTCTTATTGAGAATGTTATCGGGAATGGCGATTTTTCCGATGTCGTGCATCATACTCGAGTAGCCGATTTCTCGGGCGAGTTCAGGTGCGACATCAGATGCTAGAGCAAGCTCTTCGACATAATGACGAACGCGATTGATGTGAAGTGCAGTGTCTTGATCCTTATGGTCACAGGCGACGGCCAATTTGTAGATGGTACTAATATTGGCCTCTTGTATATCCTGGGTTCGGCTACGAACCTGCTGTTCCAAATTCTGATTAAGTGTTTCGAGTTCTTGACGCAGACGCTGTTGTTCTTTAAATAGCATTCGGTTACGTAAATTTGCTCGCAATCTGGCGATGAACTCTTCACTGCAAAATGGCTTGCGTAATATATCGTTGACGCCTTGTTGCAATAGCAGGTGTAACTGACTTATATGAGTGCTGCCACTGACTACGATGATCGGAATAGCGTCGAACATATTGTTAGAGCGAATTAAGTGACACAGCTCGGCGCCATTAATATTTGGCATTTCTATATCGCTGAGAACCAAATCGATCTCTAAACGCTTTTCCAAAAGCGTCTCCCATGCGATTTCGCCATCGTTGCAGAGAATTAGCCGGTAGCCCATAGGTGACAAAATTTCGCTATAAAGTTGTTGTTGAGAGGGGCTGTCTTCGGCGATGAGAATGGTGCACTGAGGTTGTTGATGGCGAACATCATAGGGGACGGTACTGTGATGAAATAGCGCTGATTTTAGTCGCTCAACCACGAAGGTGATATTCGACGCCTTACGGATGAAGTCGGTGGCGCCAGCGCTGTATGCGTCTTCTATGGTGCTTGGGTTGTCTTGACTTGACATCATTATGGTGGGTATTAAGACGGTTTTCGGGTTGCGCTTAAGTTGTGCACACAAATCAACCCCATTGCCATCGCGCAGTTCAATTGAGCATAGAATCAAGTCCGGAGTCCAGTCTTCGAGCTTAAGTAGGCAGCCGTTTATACTGTCGCAAGTTTCCACATCTAACGAGATATCTTGCAGGTGCATTTTGTAGAAATGAGCAATGGATTGACTGGTCTCAACGATTAAAATCCGTTTTTTCATGATGCCGTCCTGATGGTCATTGGTCGCTGTTGGTTACACTACCTGATATAAGATGCATTTGGCGTACATTGATGTATCGGCGCTCCGCCAAAATGGCGAGCCGGTACTTCGTTTTTCCATATAGCTAGCCGATTATAGAACTAATTCGTCAAAGTACTTATATTCGTTAAGATTTATATGGCATAACTTCAGTTTCTTTCAACTAATTGGTTTAATACAGCGACGAATAGCTTAACTGCCAGAGGATCGAACAGATATGAATGTATTGGATGTACAGAGTGTTTTGGGGTGGTGCATTGTGATCAATCTTGGTGTCTTGATCTATTGGTTTCTTTTCTTACGCTTCGCCCATGACTGGGTCTATCAAATGCATTCACGCTGGTTTCGGATTAGTGAGGCGCGTTTTGATGAAATACACTACACCGCATTCGCGTACTACAAACTCTCAGTGTTTATCTTTGTAGTTGTCCCTTATTTGGCGCTAAAAATCGTTTTTTAAGAGACACTTGATTTCACGTATACTGACCATCTTATTAAATGGCCCGTGACGCTATGACCAATATCGTAAAAATCCCGCTACCTGATACTCGTATCCAGTGTTGTGGTTTGCCGTCGGCTCATAATGAGACTTGCTATTGGCGACTGCCACCATCAGCGCAAGCCGAGGTTCCTCTTGCGGTGGCAGAGCAGTCCCGCTATAGCGCTGGGGTTAGCCTAAAGTTTCGCACCAACTCAGGACGATTACAGGTCTGCGGCACAGGGGTTTCTGAACCAAAACTTCAAGGCATTGACTGTCTGATTGACGGTCGCTATTGGCGAACACTTCAGGTGCCGAGAGGAGAATGCTTGGAGTTGATGGTGTTTCAGGGATTGGCGATACAGTGGCGAGAAGTAGAGCTGTACTTTCCCGCCGAGCAAGAAATACGAATTGATGGTTTGAGCGTCGATGAAGATGCCGAGCTCACATTGCCGCGAACTTTTTCAGACACTTTGCCGTTGGCGTTTTATGGCTCATCGGTTGTTCAGGGCTCGGGAGCTGGATTGTCGGCAATGAGTTATCCCTCCATTTTGTCACGCCAGCTAAACATAGAGATCCGCAACTGGGGGTTTTACGGAGCTGGCAAGGCCGAACCCGAAGTTGTTGCTCAAGTGATTGGTCAACAGGCAAAAGCCTTTGTCTTGGATTTGGGGAAATCCTATGGGCGTCGGCCAGAGGCCGTGTATCGCGCGATGCTTGAACAAATTGCTGCTGAGCATCCCTTAACTCCTATTGTCGTATTAACCCCTATCTTTTCAGCCCGTGAAAACTACGATCAACGTTTTCTTGAGCGCTCAAAGATCATTCGCAGCGTGATGACTGAGGCCGCAAAAGGTATTGGAAATGTGAGTGTTGTGGATGGATTAACGTTATTGTGGCGCGATGATTGGGCCGGTTTGTCGGCAGATGGATTGCATCCCAATGAAAAAGGATTTGAGCTAATTGCTCGGCGTTTGTTACCTACTTTGGAATTATTGTTATGAATACTCTCGAAACGCTAAATACCTTCAAGGGGAGCTGTCACTGCGGTGTGGTTGGGTTTTCAGTGATGGCTCCAGACGAGATCGAGGTCGAAGACTGCAATTGCTCAATCTGTCAAAAGTCGGGGTACTTGCATCTGATTGTGCCGGCATCCCGGTTTGAAATAACGCAGGGTGAAGATAGCTTATCGTGCTATACATTTAACTCCGGAGTCGCAAAACATTATTTTTGCAAAACTTGCGGCGTAAAGCCTTTTTATATTCCCCGCTCAAATCCTGATGGAATGGATGTTAACGTTCGTTGCTTGGATCAAAAGCCCAGCACGGTTAATATTGTGCAATTTGATGGGCAAAACTGGGAAGCTAATGCGGCCTCGCTTGCCCATAAAAGTAAAGAATCCGGTTAACCTAGCGTTGCCTGCGCTAGATTCTCTAATCTAAAGCTAGCGCCCAAGGGTAATCATCGCGAGGCTCTCTTCGGCGAAACCTGTGCCTGCCTCGGTATAGAAGTTAAAGACTTTGTTAATACCTGCTTTTTCGAGATCGATCCGTTCATCTTCGTAGCGCGCGATAGCCGCAATCTGGCCGCTGTAGTTTGCCTTGTGTAATTGTTCAGTAATATTGGTGGCATCCTCGATGCTGGGGAGTGCGAGCAAAACCAGCTTGATGGCTGAGGTATCAAAGTTCTCCCAAAGATCGGCATCTTCACCGTCGCCAAAAAACACGTGTAGCCCAGAAGCACTTTGGCGCTGAATGCGATCTCTGTCGGCATCCATTCCCCATACGCGGTCGCCGATCTGTTGGTGCAGCGCATCATAAGCCCCTTTTCCGACTCGACCTAAGCCAATGACCAAAACCTCGGCCCGCTTGGGTTGTATAAAGACGTCTTGAAGTAATCGTTGTTCGCGTTCGAATACCCTCAAATTATCTTTATTCTGGCTATAGATAGCGTGGGCGTAGCGATAAATGATACTGGTGAATACAAACGACAGCGAGACTGCCAGCGCAAGAATGACCAGCCACTCCTTCGCAAGCCAGCCGGTATCGACACTAATCGCCGCTACAATCAGCCCAAATTCGCTGAAATTGGCCAGCGCCAGTGAGGCGAGATAGGCAGTACGCGCGCGAATCTTGAGACCGCCCAGTATCATCATCAACAACAAGAATTTGAGCGGTAAGAGAAGAGCGATGCCAGTGGCAATGGCCAACATATTCCAGTCGGGCAAGGCGGTAAAGCCAATCGAGAGGAAAAATCCGATCAGAAAGAGGTCTTTAAAGCTCATCAGTGACTTAGTGAGCTCTGCGGATTTAGCGTGCTGACTGAGTAGCATACCCACTAGCAGCGCTCCTAAGTCCCCTTTTATGTTGACCAAGTAGAAGAGTTCATAGCCGCCAAGAGCCAAGAAAAATCCGGTCAGAGGTAGCAGCTCACCGTGACCCGCTTTGTCTATTAAGCGCCCCAGTAGCGGTCTTGCCGGAATGAGTAACAGCAGTAAAACCGCCCAAACAGTCGGTGTCTTGCCGGTGGCGAATACGAGAAACAAGACCGCGAGTATGTCTTGCATGACGAGAATTCCAATCGCGAGCCGGCCGTGTCGAGTTCTCATTTCGCCGCTATCTTCTAACAGTTTGACCACGCAGACAGTGCTGGAAAAGCTACAGGCAAAGGCGATTAGGGCGGCAGAGCTGAAGGTAAGCTCTGAAAATAGCGGCAGCGACAGACTCCCCACCGCCAATAAGAGACCGGCGAACAGTAAAATCCAAACGCCCATTAACCCTGCGGTACTGGCCCAGATTTCAGCCTTAAAAAGATCTTTCACATTGAGCTTCAGGCCAATGGTAAAGAGCATTAGCGTGATACCGAGATCTGCTAATGCATTCAAGCTAACCGCGGGCTGAAAACCCATAAAATTCAATGCAAAACCTGCGATTAAATAGCCAATCAGTGGCGGCATGGTTAACAAGCGTACGGCTAGGCCACAGGTAAAAGCGAAGAGAATCCAAATGAAATCCATAATGTGGGCTAGGTATCCTTGAGAATAGAGGTACTACAGTATCTTATTTTAACTGGCACTTGGGCGGTATGCCATGATTCAAGTCATTGATCGCTGTCTTGATCGTCATTAGCAGGTTGAGTCTCGAATACCATCGTTGTGCCGGAATACTGAACGTTGCACCAAAAGTTAATGAGAAAGGAAGCAAAGGACAAGGCCAGAAAAACTGGGCGAACGTATAGTGTTTCTAGTCACACCTATCTGTCATCGATTAATAATGAGTCACTCAATAATAAAGAGGGAAAACACCATGTTGAAACTTCACTTCGCTCCAAACTCCAGAGCAGTCAGAACCTTGTGGCTTTTGGAGGAGCTAGAGTTGCCTTATGAATTAAACAAAATGGAGTTCAATCCGAAAGATCTTAAGTCGGACGAACACCGTCAACGTCATCCACTGGGGCGTATTCCTGTGCTAGATGATGGCGAGAATATTACCATTTTGGAGTCAGGTGCGATTGCAGAATACCTGCTAGAGAAACATAAAAATGGTGGCCTCAAGCCCTCGCCGGACGCGCCTAACTTTCACAAATATCTGCAGTGGTTTCACTACTGTGAAGGTATGGTTATGCCGCCGATGAACACCATCGTGGTGCACACACTATTACTGCCCGAAGATCGCCGTGATGCCACGGTATTGGGGCAGGCGCAGCGCCTTTTATCGAGAGCTTTGATTCCCGTGAATGATGAGTTGGCCGATAGAGAATATCTCGCAGGGCAGTTCACAGCTGCGGATACGATGTTGGGGCACGCCCTAGTAATGAGTGATCGTTTGGGCTGTGTTAGTGATGAAATGGCTAACATCAAAGCGTATATCGAACGCCTAAAGGCGCGCCCTGCATTTCAGCGAGCTTTTGCCGTGAGCTAGCGGCTGGTTGTGGCTTAGACTGGGGTAGCGGCCGGTCTAAGCATTTCGACGTGGGCGATTCCGTCTTCGTCATAGGGCGCGGATACCGTTTGAAAGCCGCACGCGTTGTAAAACTTCTGTAGATGGGCTTGGGCACCGATACGGATCGCCGCATTGGGCCACTGCTGTTGTACCTGCTTAAGCCCCTCATTCATTAACTGCTTGCCGTAACCTCTATCACGAAGCTCAGGGTTAGTGACGACTCGGCCGATGGAGATTTCGGCATACTTGACCCCTGCCGGCACAGCTCGAAGATAGGCGCAAAGTTTCTTAGGTTGATGGGCTTCTCTACCGGTCAAGTGCCATGAGAGCTGATCAGCGTTGTCACAGTCTTGGTAAACACAGTTCTGTTCTACCGCAAAGACCGCTTGGCGCAGTCGCAATATTTGATAGAGCTCTCGAGGGCTTAGTTCGTCGAAGCTTGACCATTGCCAGCTCAGCATAGCGATTTCTCTGCAGTCGATTCACGATAGGTTTATTGGGACAATAAAAGAAGCGTAGATTATCATCACTACCTTGTATTGTGCACCATTCAACAAGTAATGTTGTTGAATGGTGGGGCCTGTGGCAACTTGCGGGTTTGTTCATCTATTGGAGAGAGACTCATGGCTATTGGTGTTACCGCAAAATTAACCGTACAAGAAGGCAAGAACACAGAATTTGAAGCGGCTTTTAACCTGCTCAGTGAAGCTGTCAATTCGACTGAACCAGGTTGTAATTTGTACGCACTACATCAATCTCGCTCAGACGCACAAGTCTATATCGTACTGGAGCAGTATGCCGATGAAGCCGCGTTGGTGGCTCATGGCAAGACGGCACATTATCAAGAAGCGGGTAAAGTACTGGCGACTTGCCTCGCGGCAGCACCTGAAATTGAACTGATGGATTCTGTCGGCGCTTAAGTGGCTCACTCTGGGGTGTTGCTACACGTTTGATCAGCGTCTTAGGTTTTTGTGATTAATAAATAATCGCAAGGTTAGAAGTACAGCGACTAGAAATAGGAGGCCAGAAGCTATGAGCGGCGCAACCACTGCAGTACTGCGAATCGATATGGTGTCGGACATTGTCTGCCCTTGGTGCATTATCGGATATCGAAAACTCGTCAAGGCTATTGAAGAAGTTCAAAAAACTCAACCAGAGCTAGAGATTGATCTTCACTTTCAGCCCTTTGAGTTAAACCCTCAAATGCCGCCTGAAGGTCAAAATGTTAATGAGCACATCGCCGAAAAATACGGGGCGGATGAGCGCACCATTGCCGATAATCGATCGCGTATGAAAGCGGTGGCGCTTGAGTTGGGGGTCGTGTTTAACTCCAGTGATCAGTCGCGTATCTACAATACTTTCAATGCTCATAAGTTATTGCACGAGGCCGCAGCCATTGGTCTGCAATTGCCGTTGAAATTGGCACTGTTTGATGCCTACTTTACTCAGCGATTGGATATCTCGGACCCCGACGTACTGCTCAACATTGCCACCGATATTGGTATGACAGAAGATCGTGTTCGAGCGGTGTTAGCCGACGATAGCCTGAGTGCCACGCTGCGAGGTGAATTGCAGAAGTTCATTAAAGCTGGGGTGAGTTCGGTACCAACGTTTATCTTCAATCAGCGCTACAGCGTTAACGGGGCTCAAGAACCCGCAGTACTACAGCAGGTGATGGAAGAGCTTTTGCAAAGTACTGATTGAGTGTCTGATCGCGATTTGAGTTGCGCGCCGTGGTACAGCTGCTCCCCGCTCACGGCACGTGACGTTGCGAGTAGTGTAGATTTTAGTCTATAAAAAGATACTCAAGCTCAATTCCCAAGGGCGAGAACTGCTGTTTTTCCGTCTCTAGATCGGCACTGAAAAGTGCTTGCCGAGGCCTCCAGATCGGTTGGAACGAGAGCCCTAAATGGTGATCGTTATCAGCGTTCGCTTCGAAGCTGCCGAGAGTCTCATTTTGGCGAAATTGATTCAGACGAATAGCCAGCCGCAGCAACAAGATAATCTTCAGGATCGATGTTAGTTGAAGAGCCGTGAGGTCGGGTTTTTGTAAGATCTTTAAAGACTTGCGTTGGCTCAGCAGCATAAACGCCAAAGTCGCTTGTTGTTCTTTATTGAATCCCGCCATATCGGCTTGTTGTACGATATAGGATGCGTGTTTGTGGCAGCTGAGATGATTAATGTGATGACCTATCTCATGCAGCTGACAGGCCCAGTCAAGAAGGTCTCTGTAAATAGCTTGATCAATCGCCCACTGAGAGGCGAGGCGGTGGTATATCGAAAGAGCGGTTCTTCGTACTCTTTGCGCGTGTTGTTCATCACATGCAAAGCGTTGGGCTAGCAGTTTAACACTGGCGTGGCGGTTGTCATGGCTTAACAATCTCTCTTGGGTTTCGTGCAGTAAGCCCTCTCGAAGCGCGGCGTCGCTGTACGTCATGTTGTCTATGTGCAGTAGATCGAATACGGCGATCATTACCGACAGCCCACCGCAAATCGTGGGAATTCGATCTGCGGCTAAACCATCCCACTGAATGCGATCAAGGTGACCCGCGATTAGCAACTTTTGTTTGAGTTGATTGAGTATATCGACGCTTAAGGTACCATCAGAAAGGCCAGCGTTTTTAGCGCAGTTGCTCAAGGCTTTGGCGGTGCCAGATGAGCCAATAGCCGTCCGCCAACCGAGAGTAATATAGCGCAGGCGAATTGCTTCTAGCTGCTGGCCCGAATATAAAATTGCGGCGTCAAAACTCTTCTCGGTAATTGTATCGTCAGGGAAAAATCGTTCTGAAATACTGACGCAGCCCATGGCGCAGCTGTGCAACAGTTTTGCCTCTAGTGCTTCACCGATAATTAGCTCAGTGCTTCCGCCGCCGATATCCACCACCAGACAATGATCTTCGCGATGTTGGTCAATGGTGACGCCCTGATAGATAAGTCGCGCTTCTTCGGCGCCTGATAAAATATCGATGGGGTAGGGTAATAAGCTGCGGGCAGGCTGGATGAGCTGCGTGATGTTGTTGGCGGCTCGAAAGGTGAAGGTGCCGACGGCGCGAACTTGGTCAGGCTTGAAATCTTGTAAGATTTGGCCAAATAACCTGAGTGTTTCTAAGGCTCTATTAATAGCGGCTTGGTCGAGCTCGTTCTCAAGTGAAAGGCCTGCCGCCAGGCGTACTCTGCGTTTTTCTCGATGGTAGGTCTTGATGCCGTGAGGGCCTATTTCGGCCAGCGTCATATGAAAGCTGTTCGAGCCGAGGTCGATGGCAGCAATGCGGCGAGTGTTAATGGGTAGTTGCGGTTCTGTCACGCTAAATCCTAAGAGTCATGGCCAGCGACACTGGCATCGTAACTCGTTGTGAAACGTCGGTTTGATCGACGGTCTACTAGTCGAGGTCTAAGTCGCTGTTCTCTTTTTCAATTCTACTGAGATACTGGTGAATCGCAATTTGTGAGCGAACTTTTTTAGCTCCGCCTTCCTCAATATAGGGGTTGGTCTGTGTCTTGTCGATCAATCTCGCTTTGGTATTGTCTTTCATGTGCAAATCGAAAATATTGATGATCTGACGTCGCAGGTGACGATCATAAATAGGCACGCCTACTTCAACGCGTTGATCAATATTGCGCTTCATCAGATCAGCCGAGGTGATATAAACTCTAGGGTCGCCGCTATTGCCGAAGATCATAACGCGCGCGTGTTCGAGAAAACGATCGACGATACTGTGTATTTCGATTTTTTTACTGAGGTTTACGTCCTCTGTTTGGAGGGAACACATACCGCGAATAATCATTTTAACTTCGACCCCCGTCTCAGCTGCCTTGCACAATAGCTTGGCGATGGGGTTGTCACAAAGGTTGTTTACTTTGATATGTATGTAGGCAGGTTTCCCTGCTTGAGCCAAACGAATTTCATGTTTAATCAGATCTTTGATGGTTTGGCGGCTGTTGAGCGGCGAGACGATTAGATGATTGAACGTAAACGGGCGGTAGCTGTGATCAATAAAGTCAAAAACCTGAGCGACTTCTTGAGTGATCTCAGGATGGGCGGTGAAATAGCTGAAATCGGTGTAGATTTTGGCATTGCCTTCGTGGAAGTTACCCGTGCCAATGTGAGCGTAACGTTTGAGTTCACCGCTCTCTAATCGCTCGATCAGACATAGCTTAGAATGAATTTTCAGTGTCGGCACGCCGAAGGCAACACGAATGCCTACCGACTGCAACTGTTTTGAAAGTTCGATATTGTTCTGTTCGTCAAAGCGTGCGTGCAGCTCAACCACTACCGTGACTTTTTTGCCGTTGCGGGCAGCGTCACACAGGGAGTGAAGAACCCGTGAATCTTTCGCGACACGATAGATGTTAATAGTGATTTTATTGACGCGAGGGTCAAACGCAGCTTGTCGC
>ERZ1027208.608-NODE-608-length-13274-cov-24.773281_pt1 | contig 13274 bp, 8 predicted proteins | sample MGYA00520867_ERZ1027208 | MGnify/ENA primary metagenome ERZ1027208 (study PRJEB33311, sample SAMEA4378413) | marine metagenome | biome: Marine biome; feature: Fjord; material: Water | collected 2014-07-20T08:00:00Z/2014-07-... | depth 75 m ...
ACCCACGACCTGCTGATTACAAATCAGCTGCTCTAGCCAGCTGAGCTACATCGGCAAAACGAGTGCAAATATAAACTTGTATTTAATATTTGCAAACTTTTTTTTTAAATTATGCTAACTTATTTATTTTTTCAATAAGTGCGCGTCCTTTATCTTCTAACTCTTGGTTAATTGCCTTAAAGTGTGCCTTCTTGTTTTCTACATCTTTAGCATTAACTTTTACTATTAATTGGTCAAAAGTTTCAATAGCTTCATCTATGATTGCTTCACTTTTTTTTGTGTCTTTGCTTGTGTTTGAGTATTCCCAAACGTAAACTGCTTCAATAATGTCACCTAACACATAGTTTATGTCCTTTTTTAGGTCTCTTTTATTTGCCATAATTTTTAATTTTAATTGGATGCAAAACTACACATAAACTTCTAATAGTTTAGCATTTTTTGCACTAATTTTAAATGACTTAAGAGCAGCTGGTAATAGTACTGTTTCTCCCTTTTTTAAAGTTTCAGAATAAGTGTTTGCTGTAATTGTTGCTTCACCATCTACGCACATATAGATCATAAAAGAATCGAATGTGTTTACTTTTTCAATGATTGTAGCATCTATGTTCAAATAACTTGTAGTAAAATAAGGACAGCTCACCATTTCATTTGAAACATTTTTTGTTTTAGAATAATCTACTCTAAAATCGTCTTTCATTTCAAAATTAATAGCATCTATTGCTAAGTCGTTGTGTAAATCGCGTTCATTTCCTTCACTATCTACTCTATCCCAATCGTAAACTCTATAGGTAATATCGCTGGTTTGCTGTATTTCGGCTAACATTACTCCTGCTCCAATAGCGTGCACACGACCTACTTCTATAAAATAAGTATCACCTTCTTTTACTTTATCAAAATTTAAGATTTTAGTTAAAGATTTTTTCTCTAAATGTTTCAGGTAGGTTTCTGGTGTTACTTTTTGATTAAAGCCTACTATTAAATTTGAATCATCATCAGCTTGCATTACATACCACATTTCTGTTTTACCAAACGAATTGTGACGTTTTGCCGCTAACTCATCATTAGGGTGTAATTGTATAGATAAATCTTCCCTTGCATCTATAAACTTTATAAGCAAAGGGAATTTATTTCCAAATACTTTATAATTTTTTTCTCCTATTAAATCTGATTTGTAAGTTTCAAGTAATGCTTTTAAAGAACTTCCTTTTAATTCACCATTATTAACAACTGATGTATCTCCTTCTACATCACTAATTTCCCAGCTTTCTCCGGCATTAGGTAAATCGTTGTTTTTATTTAATAATGTTTTTAGTTTTTGTCCACCCCAAATTTTATCTTTTAAAATAGGTTGGAACTTAATTGGGTAAAGATTTTTAGACATATTTTTATTTTCCTGAATAGCTAACAAAGTTACGAGGTGTTTCGTAAAGCGTAACTTCCAGTTTTAATTTATTATCAAGTTTAGACTTTATTTTATTGTAAATAACAACTACTATATTTTCAGCTGTTGGGTTTAAATCTTTAAATTCAGGAACATCTAAGTTTAAATTTTTGTGATCAAATGCATCTTCAATCTCACTTTTAATAATGTCCTTTAAAATTTTAACATCAATAACATAGCCCGTTTCTTGGTCAATTTCTCCTGTTACACTTGCTATAAGCTCATAGTTATGACCGTGAAAGTTTGGGTTATTGCACTTATCGAAAATAGCATCGTTTTTTTCGTCACTCCAATCTTTTCTATATAATCTATGAGCAGCGTTAAAATGTGCTTTTCTACTAACTGTTACTTCCATCTACTACATTTATAAATTCATAAAATTTATCAAAAATAATCCTAAACCAAGCAGTATAAAAATCTGGGTTTAAGTGAACATCTACTTTTACATCTTCAAGTGGCATCCATTTCCAAGCTTCGACTTCTTCTTTATTAATGTTTGGTTCATCATTGTAATGTCCTACTAAAATATGATCCAACTCATGTTCGGTTAAACCATTGTCAAAAGGTGCTTTGTAAATAAAAGAGGTTTTTTCTTCTAAAGGTGTTACAAATCCCATTTCTTCATATAACCGTCTTGATCCTGCTTGTAAATTGCTTTCTCCTTCTCGTTGATGACTGCAACAGGTATTAGTCCACAAACCAGGTGAATGATATTTGCTTAATGCACGTTGTTGAAGCATTAATTCATTCTTATTATTAAACACAAAAACTGAAAAGGCACGATGCAGTAATGCTTTTTCGTGTGCTTCCAGTTTTGGCATTAAACCAATTTGTTCATCTTTTTCGTTTACTAAAATTACTTTTTCTTCAGTCATTTTTTAAATTGAGGTCAAGCAAATTTACAAAATAGACAAGATTTTTATGGTCTTTTAAGGTAATTTTAATATTGCCTATCTAAGCTAAAAAACGTAAAACATAAACCATTGTATTAATCAAACATCTTTATAGACGTAAAGAATAACAGAATACTACTAAAATAGTTACTACATAGTCTTTTGATATATTATATTTGCACTCTAAAAATCACCTATGAAGTTTATTGACGAAATAAAACGCCGACGTACATTTGGAATCATTTCTCACCCAGATGCTGGAAAAACGACATTAACAGAAAAACTGTTGCTTTTTGGTGGTGCTATACAAGAAGCTGGTGCTGTAAAAAGCAATAAAATAAAAAAAGGAGCAACAAGTGACTTTATGGAAATAGAGCGCCAACGTGGGATAAGTGTTGCTACTTCTGTACTTGCCTTTGAATATGATGGTATAAAAATTAATATTTTAGATACACCAGGTCACAAAGATTTTGCAGAAGATACTTTTAGAACTTTAACGGCAGTTGATAGTGTAATTGTTGTAATTGATGTTGCAAAAGGGGTTGAAGAGCAAACTGAAAAACTAGTTGAAGTTTGCCGTATGCGAAACATTCCAATGATAGTTTTTATAAACAAAATGGATCGTGAAGGTAAGGACGCTTTTGAATTATTAGATGAAATTGAACAAAAACTAGGCTTAAGAGTTACACCTTTAAGTTTTCCTATAGGTATGGGATATGACTTTAAAGGCATATATAATATATGGGAAAAGAATATTAATTTATTTAGTGGAGATAGCAGAAAAGATATTGAAGAAACCATTGAAATTTCAGATTTAAATTCTGACGCTTTAAATAAATTAATTGGAGATAAGGCTGCAGATACTTTAAGAGAAGAATTAGAACTAGTTGAAGGTATATACCCGGAATTTGATAATGACGAATATTTAAAAGGACATTTGCAACCAGTATTTTTTGGTTCCGCTTTAAATAATTTTGGTGTTCGAGAATTGTTAGATTGTTTTGTGGATATAGCACCAAAACCAAGACCTAAACAAAGTGAAGAACGATTAGTTAAACCTGATGAGGATAAGTTTACAGGTTTTGTATTTAAAATTCACGCCAATATGGATCCCAATCATAGAAATCGTTTGGCATTCGTAAAAATAGTATCTGGAGAATTTAAAAGAAATACACCGTATTTACATGTAAGGCATAACAAAAAAGTGAAGTTTTCTAGTCCTAATGCCTTTTTTGCTGAAAAGAAAGAAATTGTTGATATTTCTTATCCTGGTGATATTGTAGGATTACAAGATACAGGAACCTTTAAAATTGGAGACACGTTAACTGAAGGTGAAATACTTAACTACAAAGGTGTGCCTAGTTTTTCTCCAGAACACTTTAGATATATTAACAATGCAGATCCTTTAAAATCCAAACAACTTTTTAAAGGTATTGACCAATTAATGGATGAAGGTGTTGCACAATTATTCACTTTAGAATTAAACGGAAGAAAAGTAATAGGAACTGTTGGAGCTTTACAATATGAAGTTATACAATACAGATTAGAACACGAATATGGTGCTAAATGTAACTACGAGAATTTAAACGTTTTTAAAGCATGTTGGGTCGACCCAAAAAACTCTAAGTCTGATGAATACAAAGAATTTGTAAGAGTTAAACAACGCTTTTTAGCAAAGGATAAGCGTAATCAATTGGTGTTTTTAGCAGATTCGTCTTTTTCATTACAAATGACACAGCAAAAATATCCAAACATTAAGCTTCATTATGTGTCTGAATTTGAATAGACATATTATTATCTTTTAAAAATCAAAAAAGCCCTTTAAAACATATTTTAAAGGGCTTTTTTATTAAGCTTGACCAGTTGGTCCAAAATTTAATGGAATTGGCGGCTGCTCATAGTCTTTAATTTCTCCGTGAGCTTTTTCAAAGCGTTTTACGTTTTCGTTTAATGCTTTCAATAAACGTTTTGCGTGTTGTGGCGTTAATATAATTCTAGATTTTACTTTACTCTTAGGTGTACCTGGCATTATACTTACAAAATCCACAACAAACTCAGATACTGAGTGATTAATTATTGCCAAATTAGAATACGTCCCTTCGGCTACTTTTTCATCTAACTCTATATTAATCTGTCCTGGTTTCGCTTTTTTGTCTTTATTATCTTCCATTTAATTATAGTTTAAACAAAGAATCCTGCTTAAAGTAGCAGGATTCTTTTAATTATAAATTATTCAAAGTAGACTAATATTAATTATAGTTTACTTCTTTTTTAGCTTGCATCATTTCGTCAAACTCTTCTTTAGATCCTACGATTATGTTTTCGTAAGCACGCATTCCTGTACCTGCTGGAATTCTGTGTCCTACAATTACATTCTCTTTAAGACCTTCTAAAGAATCTACTTTACCTGCTACAGCTGCTTCGTTAAGAACTTTTGTTGTCTCTTGGAACGATGCTGCAGAAATAAATGACTTCGTTTGTAATGAAGCTCTTGTAATACCTTGTAAAATTGGTGTAGCTGTTGCTGGTTGAGCATCTCTAGCTTCCACTAGTGCTTTGTCTTCACGACGTAACAATGAATTCTCATCTCTCAATTCGAAAGCCGTAATAATTTGACCTTCTTTTAAGTTTGTAGAATCTCCTGCATTTTCAACAACTTTCTTACCAAATATAGCATCGTTTTCTTCGATAAAATCAGCTTTGTGTGCTAATTGATCTTCTAAGAAAATAGTATCACCAGAATCAATGATTCTAACTTTACGCATCATTTGTCTTACAACAACTTCAAAATGCTTATCGTTAATTTTTACACCTTGTAAACGATATACTTCTTGTACTTCATTAACCAAGTACTGTTGTACAGCAGCTGGGCCTTTTATATTCAAGATATCATTAGGTGTTACAGAACCATCAGATAACGGCATACCAGCTTTTACGAAATCATTTTCTTGAACAAGAATTTGATTTGATAATTTAACTAAGTATTTCTTAATATCACCTAATTTAGATTCTACTATAATCTCACGGTTACCTCTTTTAATTTTACCAAAAGAAACAACCCCATCAATTGCACTTACTACAGCCGGGTTTGAAGGGTTACGTGCTTCGAATAATTCTGTAACACGTGGTAAACCTCCTGTAATATCACCTGCTTTAGCAGATTTACGTGGGATTTTAACTAAGATTTTACCAATCTTAATTTTATCTCCATCGTCAATCATAATGTGAGCACCAACTGGTAAGTTGTAAGAACGTATAGCATTTCCTTTTCCGTCTTCTACAATAAGAGTTGGTATTAACTTCTTATTTCTAGATTCTGAAATTACTTTTTCTTGGAAACCTGTTTGCTCATCAATCTCTACTTGGTAAGTTATACCTTGTTCAATATTTTCATATCTTACTTTTCCAGCAAATTCTGAAATAATAACTCCGTTATATGGATCCCAAGAACAAACAACATCTCCTGCTTTAAGTTTATCACCATTATTTACATAAATAGTTGAACCGTAAGGAATATTATTTGTACTAAGTACAATACCTGTTTTCTTATCTACCAGTTTAAGTTCACAAGTACGAGAAATAACAATATCTACTGCTTTTCCTTCGCTATCTTCTCCCTTAACTGTTTTTAGTTCTTCAATTTCTGCAATTCCATCAAACTTAACAATCAATTTGTTTTCTTCAGAAATGTTACCTGCGATACCACCTACGTGGAATGTACGAAGTGTTAACTGTGTTCCTGGTTCTCCAATGGATTGAGCGGCTACAACACCAACTGCTTCTCCTCTTTGAACCATTTTATTTGTTGCAAGGTTACGTCCGTAACATTTAGCACAAATACCTTGTTTAGCTTCACAACTTAAAGGTGAACGTACTTCTACTGCTTCAATTGGAGAGTTTTCTATATTTTTTGCGATATTATCATCAATCAATTCACCTGCACTAACTAATAATTCTTCAGTTAATGGATTGTAAACATCATTAAGAGCAACACGACCAACAATACGCTCTTGAAGTTTTTCAACAACTTCATCATTCTTCTTTAATGGAGTTACTTCAACACCTCTTAACGTACCACAATCTTCACTATTTACAATAACATCTTGAGATACATCTACCAAACGACGTGTTAAGTAACCTGCATCGGCAGTTTTAAGTGCTGTATCGGCAAGACCTTTACGAGCACCGTGAGTTGAAATAAAGTATTCTAAAATTGAAAGTCCCTCTTTAAAGTTAGAAAGAATTGGATTTTCAATAATTTCACCACCACCTGCATTAGATTTTTTAGGTTTTGCCATTAATCCACGCATACCTGTAAGCTGACGAATCTGTTCTTTAGATCCACGTGCTCCAGAATCAAGCATCATATACACTGAGTTAAACCCTTGTTGGTCTTCACGAATACGCTTCATAGACAACTCAGTTAACTCTGCATTTGTAGATGTCCAGATATCAATAACTTGGTTATAACGTTCATTGTTCGTTATAAGTCCCATATTATAGTTGCCCATAATACCATCAACTAAGCCGTTAGCTTTGTCAATCATACTTTGCTTTTCTGGCGGAATAATAATATCTCCTAAACTAAATGATAATCCACCTTGGAAGGCGAATTTATATCCTAAAGTTTTTATTTCATCTAAGAAAGCTGCTGTTTCAGGTACACTAGTTACTTTTAAAATATTACCAATAATATCTCTTAAAGATTTCTTAGTTAATACTTGGTTAATGTAACCTGCTGCTGCTGGTACTTTTTCATTAAACAATACACGTCCAACCGTTGTTTCAATAATTTGTGGAACCAATTCACCTGCTTCATTAAAATCGATTGCTCTAACTTTAATTCCTGCATTTAATTCTACTTGTTGCTCATTGTAAGCAATATTTACTTCTTCAGCAGAATAGAAAGTTAAACCTTCACCTTTTACTTTATGTTCTGGTGTTGAAACACGCAGTTTAGTCATATAGTATAGTCCAAGTACCATATCCTGTGAAGGTACAGTTACTGGAGAACCGTTTGCTGGGTTTAAAATATTATGAGAAGCCAACATTAATAATTGACATTCCAATATAGCTTCTGGTCCTAAAGGTAAATGCACAGCCATTTGATCACCATCAAAATCGGCGTTAAATGCAGTACATACCAGTGGGTGTAATTGTATTGCTTTACCTTCTATCAATTTAGGCTGAAATGCCTGAATACCTAGACGGTGAAGTGTTGGCGCACGGTTTAGTAATACCGGATGTCCTTTAAGAACGTTTTCCAAGATATCCCAAACCACTGGCTCTTTTTTATCTATAATTTTCTTAGCTGATTTTACAGTTTTTACAATTCCTCTTTCGATTAATTTACGAATGATGAATGGTTTGTATAGCTCTGCAGCCATATTTTTTGGTAAACCACATTCAAATAACTTTAATTCTGGTCCAACAACAATTACTGAACGCGCAGAATAATCCACACGCTTACCAAGTAAGTTTTGACGGAAACGCCCTTGCTTTCCTTTAAGTGAATCTGAAAGTGATTTTAAAGGTCTATTAGAATCTGTTTTTACAGCTGAAGATTTACGTGTGTTATCAAACAATGAATCTACAGATTCTTGTAACATACGTTTTTCATTACGTAAAATTACCTCAGGTGCTTTTATCTCAACCAATCTCTTAAGACGGTTATTACGGATAATGACACGACGATATAAATCATTTAAATCAGACGTAGCGAAACGACCTCCATCTAGTGGCACTAAAGGACGTAATTCTGGCGGAATGATTGGCACAACTTTCATAATCATCCATTCTGGGCGATTTTCTCTGTTGTTATTTGATTCCCGTAATGCTTCTACAACTTGTAAACGCTTTAAAGCTTCAGTTTTACGTTGTTTAGACGTTTCTGTATTTGCTTTATGACGTAATTCGTAAGACAAGGCATCTAAATCTATTCTAGCTAATAAATCTATTAAACATTCAGCTCCCATTTTAGCTATAAACTTATTAGGGTCTGTATCGTCTAAATATTGATTGTCTTGCGGAAGTGTTTCTAATATATTTAAATATTCTTCTTCAGTTAAGAAATCCATTTTTTGCAATGGTTCTCCTTCTGCATTTTTAGCATTACCTGACTGGATTACTACATATCGTTCGTAGTAAATAATCATATCTAATTTCTTAGAGGGTAAGCCTAATAAATATCCTATTTTATTTGGTAACGAACGGAAATACCAGATATGAGCTACTGGCACAACTAAGTTAATGTGACCAACTCTATCTCTACGTACTTTCTTTTCTGTTACTTCTACGCCACAACGGTCACATACGATACCTTTGTAACGTATACGTTTGTATTTACCACAAGCACATTCGTAATCCTTTACAGGGCCAAAAATACGCTCACAAAATAAACCATCTCGTTCTGGTTTGTGTGTTCGATAATTGATAGTTTCTGGTTTTAAAACTTCACCGCGAGACTCTGCTAAAATAGACTCTGGTGATGCTAAACCAATTGAGATTTTATTAAATCTCTGTACTGTATTCTTATCTTGTTTTCTTGCCATAATATATGGTGCTATCGAATTATTTGTAAACTAATAGCTTAGTGCTTTTTTCAAAGCACTAAGCAGTATATTATTCCTCTAATCTAATGTCTAATCCTAAACCTTTCAATTCGTGCATAAGTACGTTGAAAGATTCTGGTAATCCTGGATCTGGCATTGGCTCTCCCTTAACAATTGCTTCATAAGTTTTTGCTCTACCAATTACATCATCAGATTTTACAGTTAAGATTTCTCTTAATGTACTTGAAGCTCCGTAAGCCTCAAGTGCCCAAACTTCCATTTCACCAAAACGTTGTCCACCAAATTGTGCTTTACCACCAAGAGGCTGTTGTGTAATTAATGAATATGGTCCTATAGAACGTGCGTGCATTTTATCGTCAACCATATGCCCTAATTTTAGCATATATATAACTCCTACTGTTGCAGGTTGATCAAAACGCATTCCAGTTCCACCATCATATAAATATGTATGACCATATCTTGGTATTCCAGCTTCATCAGTTAATTCGTTAATCTGATCAATAGTTGCACCATCAAATATAGGTGTTGCATACGTGCGTCCTAAATCTTGTCCAGCCCAACCTAATACAGTTTCATATATCTGTCCAATGTTCATACGCGATGGTACACCTAATGGATTTAATACGATATCTACTGGAGTTCCGTCTTCTAAGAAAGGCATATCTTCTTGACGAACGATACGAGCAACAATACCTTTGTTACCGTGACGTCCTGCCATTTTATCACCAACTTTAAGTTTACGCTTTTTAGCAATATAAACTTTAGCCAATTTAATGATACCTGCTGGTAACTCATCTCCTACAGAAATTGTAAACTTCTCACGTCTTAAAGATCCTTGTAAGTCGTTTTCTTTAATTTTATAGTTGTGAATTAAATCTGCTACTAATTTGTTTGTATGGCTATCTGTTGTCCAAGTACCTCCTGTTAAGTGTGTATAATCATCAACAGCATTTAACATTTTAAGTGTGAATTTCTTACCTTTTGGCAATACTTCTTCTCCTAAATCATTAAAGATACCTTGTGATGTTTTTCCATTTACAATAGTAAATAGTTTTTCTACTAAAACAGCTTGTAACTCTTCAAATTTCGCATTGTAAATACCTTCTAATTGAGAGATATCTTCTTTATCTTGAGCTCTTTTACGCTTATCTTTAATTGCACGAGAGAATAATTTTTTATTAATTACTACACCGTGTAATGAAGGAGAAGCTTTTAATGAAGCATCTTTTACATCTCCTGCTTTATCACCAAAGATTGCACGCAATAATTTTTCTTCTGGTGTTGGATCACTTTCACCTTTTGGAGTAATCTTACCAATAAGAATATCTCCAGGCTTAACTTCTGCACCAACACGAATCATTCCGTTTTCATCTAAGTCTTTAGTAGCTTCTTCTGATACGTTTGGTATATCATTAGTTAATTCTTCATTACCTAATTTTGTATCACGTACTTCTAAAGAATACTCATCAATGTGAATAGAGGTAAAAATATCCTCACGAACCACTTTTTCAGAAATTACAATTGCATCCTCAAAGTTATACCCTTTCCAAGGCATAAAGGCTACTTTCATATTTCTACCTAAAGCTAATTCTCCTTTTTGAGTTGCATAACCTTCTGATAAAACCTGCCCTTTTTTAACTTTATCTCCTTTTTTAACAATAGGCTTTAAGTTAATTGAAGTTCCTTGGTTTGTTTTTCTGAATTTAACTAAAGGATAAGATTTTACATCACTTTCAAAACTTACTTTAGCTTCATCTTCAGATCTATCATATTTAATTACAATTTCATTTGCATCAACATATTCTACAACACCTTCACCTTCTGCATTAATTAAAACACGTGAATCTGATGCTACTTGACGTTCTAAACCTGTTCCTACAATAGGAGCTTGTGGACGTAATAATGGTACGGCTTGACGCATCATGTTAGATCCCATCAATGCACGGTTGGCATCATCATGTTCTAAAAAAGGAATTAAAGATGCAGAAATTGATGATATCTGGTTAGGAGCAACATCTGTATAATCTACTTTTGTTGGCTCGATAACTGGGAAATCACCTTCCATACGAGCAATTACCTTGTCGTGTAGGATTTTTCCATCTTCATCAACTTTTACAGTTGCTTGAGCAATTAATTTTTCTTCTTCCTCCTCTGCACTTAAATATATTGGTTCTCCTTTAATATCTACAACACCATTTGTTACTTTTCGGTAAGGTGTTTCAATGAATCCCATAGAGTTCACTTTAGCATAAACTGAAAGTGAAGAAATCAAACCAATGTTTGGTCCTTCTGGTGTTTCAATAGGACATAAACGGCCGTAGTGTGTATAGTGAACATCACGTACTTCGAAACCTGCTCTTTCTCTTGATAAACCTCCTGGTCCTAATGCTGATAAACGACGCTTGTGCGTAATTTCGGCAAGAGGATTGGTTTGATCCATAAATTGAGACAACTGGTTCGTACCAAAGAAAGAATTAATTACTGAAGATAATGTCTTAGCATTAATTAAATCGATAGGTGTAAATACTTCGTTATCACGTACATTCATACGCTCACGAATAGTACGTGCCATACGTGCTAAACCAACGCCAAACTGAGATGATAATTGCTCACCAACTGTACGTACACGACGGTTAGATAAGTGATCAATATCATCAATCTCTGCTTTAGAATTAATAAGCTCGATTAAATATTTAATAATAGTTATGATATCTTCTTTGGTAAGCACTTGCTTATCCATACCAATATCCAACTGTAATTTTTTATTCATTCTATAACGACCTACTTCTCCTAAAGAGTAACGTTGATCACTAAAGAATAATTTGTCAATAATTCCACGTGCTGTTTCCTCATCTGGCGGCTCAGCATTACGTAGTTGACGGTAAATATGTTCAACAGCTTCTTTTTCAGAGTTTGTTGGATCTTTTTGAAGTGTATTATGTATAATGGCATAATCTCCTTGTTGTGCACTTTCTTTGTGTAAAAGAATAGTTTTAACATCAACTTCAAGAATTTCTTCAATATTATCTTTATCTAAAACAGTGTCACGATCTAATACTATCTCGTTACGCTCAATAGATACTACTTCGCCTGTATCTTCATCAACGAAATCTTCATGCCATGTATTAAGTACACGTGCTGCAAGTTTTCTTCCTAAGATTTTCTTTAATCCAGATTTTGAAACTTTAACTTCTTCAGCTAAATCAAAAATCTCAAGAATATCTTTATCTCGTTCAAAACCAATAGCTCTGAATAAAGTTGTAACAGGTAATTTTTTCTTTCTATCAATGTACGCGTACATTACTTGATTGATATCTGTAGCGAATTCAATCCAAGAACCTTTAAAAGGAATTACTCTGGCTGAATATAATTTTGTTCCATTTGCATGGAAAGATTGACCAAAGAACACACCTGGTGATCTATGTAATTGAGAAACAACTACACGTTCTGCACCATTGATACAAAAAGTACCGCTTGGAGTCATATAAGGAATTGTTCCTAAGTACACATCTTGAACAATGGTTTCGAAATCCTCATGTTCAGGGTCTGTACAATACAATTTTAATCTTGCCTTAAGCGGAACGCTATAGGTAAGTCCTCTTTCAATACATTCTTCTATGGCGTATCTTGGTGGATCAATAAAGTAATCTAAGAATTCTAAAACGAATTGATTACGTGTGTCTGTTATTGGAAAGTTTTCCATGAAGGTATTATAAAGCCCTTCATCACCTCTTTCTTCAGATTTTGTTTCTAACTGGAAAAAATCCTGGAAGGATTTAATCTGAATATCCATGAAATCTGGATACTCTGTTCTATTTACAATAGACGAGAAATTTAATCTTTCAGCTTGTGTTACTAACATCAATGGACGAAATTTTGATTAAAAAAAATGTGATTTATATAGTTCGTGACTATATACGACAAATGGTTTAGGTCTTAGAGACAACTCTCCAGACCTAAACCTTTGTTATTTTTGATTGTTAAGCTTACTTAAGCTCAACCTCTGCTCCTGCTTCTTCTAACTGAGCTTTTAATGCTTCTGCTTCATCTTTAGAAACACCTTCTTTGATTGCACTTGGTGCATCATCAACTAATCCTTTAGCTTCTTTCAATCCTAAACCAGTTAATTCTTTAACTAATTTCACAACAGCTAACTTAGCGCTACCTGCAGCTTTTAAGATTACATCAAATTCAGTTTGCTCTTCTGCAGCGTCTCCACCACCTTGAGCTGGACCTGCCATAGCAACTGCTGCTGCTGCTGGTTCGATACCGTATTCATCTTTTAATATAGTTGCTAACTCATTAACTTCTTTTACTGTAAGGTTAACTAATTGTTCTGCGAAATCTTTTAAATCTGCCATTTTTCTA
>ERZ1027208.609-NODE-609-length-13262-cov-8.242371_pt1 | contig 13262 bp, 11 predicted proteins | sample MGYA00520867_ERZ1027208 | MGnify/ENA primary metagenome ERZ1027208 (study PRJEB33311, sample SAMEA4378413) | marine metagenome | biome: Marine biome; feature: Fjord; material: Water | collected 2014-07-20T08:00:00Z/2014-07-... | depth 75 m ...
CTGCGCCCTGCCTCGTGGTCGGCGCGTTCAGTGGTGTGTGAGGGACAGGTCCTACCCATGATGCGGTTGCCGCCCTTGAGCATTTCGCAGAACGGTTTGGCCTTCGCGCCCGCCGCGCGGTGATGGGTTTTGCCAACAATACACAGCAAGAGATCGCGTTGTTATTTGATCCTGATACGATGACGGCTGTGCATGACCCTCACGGCGAACCAAGCGGTGCAAAGGGCGCACGCGGCGCACCACGGTTTGATGGCAGTCTGCTGATCGATCTGGATATTGATGCCACCGAAGACCAGGTAGTGTTTTCCAAGCCACCGATTGAGCTGGCGATAGAAACCCGCAGCGGTTTTGCGTTTCGTATGATTGGTGCACATTTGAAATCAAAGGCACCGCACGGCGCGCGTGATGACAAACACGCGATGCAGATTTCAATTGCCAATCGCCGTAAACAGCTCGCGCAAGCGATTTGGTTACGTGCGCGGATCGATAGCCATGTGGCTGATAAAACGCCACTAATGCTACTTGGGGATCTGAATGATGGCCCAGGTCTGGATGCATTCGAAAACCTGTTCGGGCGCTCATCCGTTGAGATCATCCTAGGCGCGGATGGGGCTCATCCGCTGTATGATCCGCACGCGGCGCGCGCGCTGAGCCAGCGTCTGGGCGCAACGCCGACTACTTCTCGGTTTTGGATCAGGCAGGAAAAACGGTTTTTGCAAGCGCTACTGGACTATATCATGGTATGTCCGGGTCTTCGGGACCGCGCGCCGCAGTGGCGTATCTGGCATCCACTAGATGATCCCGCTTGTTGGGGTGACAGCGCCCTTCGGGAAGCTTTGGTTGCTGCGTCCGACCATTTCCCAGTGACGCTGGATATAGATGTATAATTTGGCGAACTGCATCTGCGTCCCTATATAGGGTGCATGAAACAAATACTCGCCATTCCGCTTGCTACTGTAATGTTATCCACGCCCCTTGCCGCACAGGAGCAAGGCCCATCACTGATGGAGCGGGGCGCACAGTTGTTCTTTGAAGGGCTGATCGAAGAAATGGCACCCGCACTAGACGAGATGGCTACATTGTTGGAAGACGCCGGACCTGCTTTGCAGGATTTTGTGACCGAGATGGGGCCAAAGCTGCGCAGTGTTCTGGAAGAGGTAGAGGACTGGAGCGTTTATGCAGCGCCCGAAGTTTTACCCAATGGGGACATTATTATTCGCCGGAAACCCGATCTGCCAAAAGTTACACCTGATGATCCACCTAAAGAGGTTTCACCCCAGATCGATCTCTAACGCTTTGAGGTTTTTACAATGGCCAGCGCGCCCAAGGATGTCGCAAGCGACGTGAACCGCGCTTCGGCAACTTCGCCAAACAGCGGCATCATGTCAGCGCTTAAACGCAGGTGCAGCTCTTTTTTCTTGGGATGCCATCGCATTTCGCCCAATTCAGCAACCTTATCCCCCCTCAACATGGCACCAAACCGCATTGCCTTGCCCAGGATTTCTGCCTCTCCGCGTGTCTTTTCATCGACCATTTCGATCAAGTCATTAAAGCGGATGTTTTCGCGTTTGTTTGAATATCGGTGCATCAGGGCAAGGCCCATAAAGATGCGTTCGGAATGTTTGAGACCGCCAAGATTGGCGCGGGTCGCATTATCAAAACAAACTTCGGCGCGGTAATCTGGATGCGCACGCCAGCTCACGTCGTGGAGCAGGCAGGCGGCCTTGATCATTCGTTTGCGCGGGTCAGAGGCGGATTTATAGAGAGGCAGGATGAAGTTATACAGCATCCGGCCAAATCCGGGGCTTCGTGCGTCTTTATCTTCTGCAAAACGGCATGCCTCGATCAGGGGATCTCGGTCGCGCAGACGCTGGGGCATTTGTTCATACAGCATCCCTTCGCGGATGCCGTAGCTGGAAATGGCGATGTCTTGGGGTTTGAACGTTTTGACCAGTCGGCTGAGTACTTCACAGGCATATGGAACCAAAGAGGCGCGGGCGGATGAGACGCCGGCCTCAACCCGTAGGGTATCCATATCGGAGGTTCGGATGAATTCGATTGTGTCGCGCACGGATTGGCGGGTCATGCGGTATTCGTGCAGAACATGCAGCGGATAACCGCGGCGGATCATGTCAATGCGGGCGATGGCACGCCATGAACCACCAACAAGAAACAGGCGGTCACGTTGCTTGCCCATCTTATCTGCAAGCGCATGTATGACTTCTTTGATATGGGCATTGCGGGCTTTTGCGCCGCCCTTAATGTCGCGCAGTTTCAACGGACCAAGAGAGGACGTTTCGCGGCGCCCAACACGCCCACCCGAAATTTCCGCAAGTTCCAGCGAGGAGCCACCAATGTCACAGACTAAACCGTAAGCACCGGGCCACCCTAAAAGTACACCTTGCGCAGAGAGGCGGGCTTCTTCTTTGCCGTCAATGACCCAGATTTTCACGCCTGTCTGCTCGCGCACTTCTTGGCAAAATGCACGCCCGTCTGACGCGTCACGCACAGCGGCTGTTGCGACAGCGGTCAGTTCGGACAGGCCCATGCCTTCAGCCAGTTTAGAGAACCTTTTGAGCGCGGATAACGCGCGCAAGCGCCCTTCGGGGGACAGGTGGCCCGTATCCGCCATGCCAGCACCAAGGGCGCACATGATTTTTTCGTTGTAAAAATAAGCTGGGGAACGTGCAGCTCCGTCAAACACAACCATCCGAACCGAGTTTGAACCAACATCCACAACACCCACACGGCGCAACGCCCGCGCGCCTGGATCTTGAAAAAGGGGTTTTCCAAACAGTCCCAAATCGGCAACGCCAGTCTCTGGAACGGGCGATTTTTGTTCGGTTGTCTGGGGCATGCGCGCTCCGGATTATGAGGCGTTGAGTTGAGGCAAGTTGGCCCATACCCCCGCCCGCGTCAATGATTAACCAGCCTTGATCCAAAGGTGAAAGTCGGCTGTGCCGACCTTCACACGATTTTTGGTGCCTACCGTTAGCGCGGGCGATTGGTCGCAGGAGGCGGTAGCTCAATCATTGGTATGGGTCAGCTTGGGCACGTCAGATGCACCGGCAGAGCCGCGCCCAGACAGGGACGGGTTTTCCATGAAGAACCGATGACAGCTAAAAGCGAACTGACCCTCGGGTAGGGGAGGACGGGTAAAACTGCCATCGGGGGCCATGACCCAACTTTGCGCGATATCGGCCATATTGGCTGCCATGATTTGGCTGGTGATTTGGGCCTTTACGGTGGCGTTTCCGATCTCGACCAAGGTTTCGACGCGGCGGTTGAGGTTACGACCCATCCAATCGGCTGAGGACATAAATACACGTGCCTTTTTATGCGGCAAGCCATGGCCATTACCAAAGCAAACGATCCGAGAGTGTTCCAGAAAACGGCCGACAATAGATTTGACGCGAATGTTCTCAGACAAACCTTTGATACCAGGGCGCAGGGCGCAAATGCCGCGAATGATCAGACTGATCTGCACACCTGCATTTGACGCCGCATAAAGCGCATCAATCACTTCGGCATCTACGACACTATTCATCTTGGCCCAGATCACCGCGGGTTTGCCAGCGCGCGCGTGCTCGGCCTCGGCTGCTATCATTTCAAGGAGGCTGGATTTCAACGTGAGGGGTGAGATTGCCAAATTGTCTAGATGCTCTGGCTGGGCGTATCCTGACAGGTAGTTGAACACCTTGATCGCGTCGCGCCCCAGCTTTTTGTCACAGGTGAAAAGTGACAGATCGGTATAAACGCGGGCGGTGATGGGATGGTAGTTGCCTGTCCCAAAGTGGGTGTATGTGACCAGCTCATTGCCTTCGCGCCGCACAACAGATGAAATTTTGGCATGCGTCTTCAAATCGATAAATCCGTAAACCACATGTGCGCCCGCACGTTCCAATCTGCGGGATTGGCGGATGTTGGCAGCTTCGTCAAACCGCGCCTTGAGTTCAACCAGCGCGGTGACAGATTTACCAGCTTCGGCCGCTTCGCAAAGGGCCTCAACGATGGGGCTGTGGCGGGACGTGCGATAAAGCGTCTGTTTGATGGCCACAACATTTGGATCACGCGCGGCCTGCTGCAAGAAACGCACCACCATGTCGAAGGTCTCATAGGGGTGGTGCAGCAGCATGTCTTTTGAACGGATCGACTGAAACATGTCGCCGTCATGATCGGTTACGCGTTCGGGGATCCGTGGGGTGAACTGTGGCCACAACAGATCGGGGCGGTCATCGGTTACCAGTTCTGACAGGTCGTCGATGCCAATCATGCCATCGATTTCGATAACGTCCTGCGGTTTTGCACCTAACTCATGCATGATTGTCGTGAGCAGTTTTGCAGGCGCGCCAGCTGAATGTGTCATACGCACCACTTCGCCGCGCCGCCGCCGCTTTAGCGCGACTTCAAATTCGCGTACTAGGTCTTCGGCCTCGTCCTCAACCTCAAGATCGCTATCACGCAGAACGCGGAACTCGAAATGGGCCTTGAGTTTGTAGCCGGGAAACAGGTCTGGAATTTTTAGAACCAGCAGGTCTTCGAGCGGGAGGAAACGTTTGGTGCCTTCAGGCGCGGGAAGGGAGACAAAGCGATCAATTTGGGCAGGAATTGGCAGCAGTGCTTGCAAGGGTTTCTTGTCACGCGTGCGCTCTAGCTGCATCGCAATTGCAAAGCCGGTATTGGGCAAGAAGGGGAAGGGGTGCGCAGGATCAATCGCTAGCGGCGATAGAACAGCAAAGACTTGGGAAAGAAATGTCTCATCAAGCGCCACAAGGTCATCACTGCTGAGGTCATCGAGACCCTCAAGCATGATGTTTTGTTCGTCCATTTCACGCAGCAGGTTCGCCAGCACTTGTTGCTGGCTCGACATCAATGCGCGTGCCTCTTGGTTGATCAGGACAAGCTGCTCTGCGGGGGTGAGGCCATCGGCGGCAGGAGTGGTGTTGCCAGCCTGGGCCAGTTCACGCAGGCCGGCCTCTCGAACGGTGTAAAATTCGTCCAGATTTCCCGCCGAGATTGACAGAAACCGGAGGCGTTCAAGGAGGGGCACACGTGGATTTTCAGCCTCTTCAACAACCCGCCAGTTGAAGCCAAGCCAGCTGAGTTCGCGGTTTTGGAACCTCCCGGGGCCGGACAGGTCCAGTTCGGGCATCTCTACAGGGGGATCAAAAGGGGCAGTGAGGAAATCGGGATCAGACATGAACGTGCTTATCCAGTAAAAATGTAACGGGAATACGACGGGAGCGTGTTCACTATCGCGCGGCCGTGTCACCCTTGTCCAGCACAAGTGCCGCAAGCGCGCGCGTGATGGGGCGTTTGCGCGCTAGGCTTTCGCGATCCAGTTGGGAAACGATGTGATTTGCAGCGGCAAATGAACGATCCATTCGTTTGAGCAGATATGGGATCAGCTCAGGCGGCGGCATCAACTGGCGATCGGCGAATAGTTTGACCAATACTGCTGACAACAGCGCATCATCGGGTGCATCAATTGAGGCCTCCAATGTGCCCTGCAATCGGCTTTTCAAATCAGGCAGCGTGATTCCCCAATGTGCCACAGCGCCAGTGCCTGTCAGCAACAGGGAGTGCCCTTCAGCGAGTGCTAAATTGTGCAGGTGAAAAAGAGCGGTCTGTGCATCAGGGCGTGCGGCGATCCGGTCCACGTCTTCAACTGCGACATTGGATTGAGCAAGCGAGGGAACATCGTGTGTTGTCAGTGCGGATGCCATAACAATTGTGGCCTGCGCCGCATCGGCCCAAACATGTGTGAGGTGAGTTTTTCCAGCACCCTCTGGTCCTGTCAGCACCATCTTTGATCCCGACCAATTGCGCCAATTTTCTATCATCGCGACGGCCATTGCATTGGACGGCGCGACCAGGAAATCATCGCGGCCACGAGCAGTGCGGACGGGCAGGTCTAGACCAAGCTGTATTGCCATTTTATTCGGCGTCTTCGTCTTGAGTGATCTGATGCTCAGTGCCGCGATAAAGCAGGCTCAACTGGTATTGTTCAACCGCGAAGCGTGTCACAACGCCCAATGCGGCGGCCACAGGAACAGCGACCAACATGCCGACAAAACCAAACAACGAGCCAAAAACTGACAAGGCAAGGATGAGCCAAACAGGGTGCAAGCCTACAGAACTGCCAACCAGTTTCGGCGTGAGGACATTTCCTTCAATCACCTGACCGATCACAAAGATCCCACCAACCATGCCAATGGATACCCAATCGCCCCAGAACTGAAACAACGCCAGACCAATCGCCAATGCCCCACCAATCAGGGCACCAAGGTAGGGAATAAACGTCACCAACCCTGCGATAAAGCCAACAACCAGACCAAATTGCAGTCCAACCAACATCAGGGCAATTGCATAATAGGTGCCAAGGAACAGGCAAACCGTCCCCATTCCGCGAATGAACGAGGCAAGCGTTTTATCAATGTCACGTGCCAATCGACGCACAACATGTGCATGGTCGCGGGGCAACAGCGTGTCGATATGGGCGATCATGCGGTCCCAATCGAGAAGCATATAAACAGCAACCACAGGTACGATCACAAATAGCATGATCAAATTTAAAATACCTGCCGCAGAGCTAAGGGCGGTATTCAGCAGCTCGCCACCACGTTCTTGAATGGCAGTACCAATCGACGTGATCGAGCTTTGTAAGGTTGAGCCTTCTTCGAGCAGTGAAGGGAACTGTTCTACAAAGAATGCGCTAAGACGTTTGGTGAGGTCGGGGGCGATTTCAAACAAGTTGATGGCCTGCGCAACCAACGTCGGGATCACCAGCAGCGCCATGATGACAAAGATCAGGATGGCGACAACAGTGATGACGGCCGTGGCCATCGCACGGCTTAGACCCATGTTTTCCAAACGGTCGGCGACTGGATCTAGGAAATAGGCCAGTGCGCTGCCCAGAACAAAGGGCAGAAGGACATCGCCCATGAACCACAAAATCACGAGGGCGGCCATTGACGCGATGCCCCAATATTTCATCTGGTCTCTAATCGGTAACGCCATAGCTGTCTCCTGCGACTAGACTTACACATCGCCTATGGATGGCGATTTTTCAAGTGGCAGCAGTTGCGCCGTGCGCTGCACTTTGCGCGCGATAGTGTAGGGGATCATTCGTTCGATTTACCGCCTCGCCCCATGGCCTGATGTCAGGAGAGGACTAGATTTTATGGCGTTGCCCTAGGTTCAACGATCTGGTTAAAGCCGATCCATGCTAAGTGCTTCTATTCTAACGGTTGTCGTTCTCTTTGGCGCAGTCTTGCTTTGGCCCCGATTGGCCAATGCAGAGTTGTGGCGTGCAACTATTACCCCTTTGGCGTCCATCATCGGAAGCGGATTTCTTGTTTTGGGGCCGATCCTTGACGTGAGCTTTGGCGGCTACGCGCCACTTGTCATGTTGGGTTTGTGCGCAATTGCCTATCTTTTCGGAAGTGCCATCCGCTTTAATATCTTGCAGAGGGCAGATCGCAAAAAACCTTCGCCCTTGTTGGAAAGGCTTGAGGTGATCTCGTCTGTGGTGCTGGCTTGTGCGTTTATCGTATCGGTGGCCTATTATTTGAACCTGTTTGGCTCATTCGGCGTGAGCCTGACCGATCTCAACGACAGTTTTCACGCAAACCTGCTCACGACTGCAGTCTTTGTGTTGATCCTTATTGTCGGTTGGACACGCGGTTTTTCTGCTCTGGAACGTATGGAGCAGGTTTCTGTTGGCCTGAAACTGGCGATTATTGCAGGGTTGGTTTTTGGCCTTGCAGTGTACTTTGGTCAGGCGGCGCAGTCTGGAACGCTACAATTTGATCCACCAAGAATTACAGGTTGGGCTTCGGTCACGCTGATGGCTGGATTGATTGTGACAGTGCAAGGCTTTGAGACTTCTAGATACCTTGGCGCAACCTATGACGCGGGAATGCGCATCCGATCAATGAAGCTTGCACAGTGGATCTCGACGATCATCTATTTCCTCTACATCACTCTTTTAACCTACGCCTTTGAGTCTGATCCACTTTCTCTTGATGAAACCGCGATCATTGATCTCATGCAGGCTGTCGCGCCCATTCTGCCGCTGCTCCTTGTTGTGGCAGCGCTTAGTGCGCAGTTCAGCGCGGCTGTAGCAGACACTAGCGGATCTGGGGGTTTGATAGGGGAGGTTTCGAAAGGCAAAATCTCAGAGAAGCTGGCCTACGCGCTGCTTGTCGGGACAGGGATCTTGCTCACTTGGACCGCCAATATCTTTGAAATCATCAGCTACGCGTCGCGGGGCTTTGCAGCCTATTACGCAATCCAAGCATGTATCGCCGCAATTTCTGCTGGGCGGCAAGGTTATACGTGGAAGGCGCTGCTGTTTGCGGCGATGGCAATAGTGGGCTGTTGTATTGCCGTGTTCGGCACACCGGTAGAGTGAACCAACTAAGCAATGCGTTGGTCATTTTGTACTAAAGTAAACTTCTTAGCTGGGTTGTGACGTTGCTGTCACAGTAAGTAGGTTTTGTTGATTTTGGAAACGCCTCAGGTTTAGATGGATGTGTTGATGGCTACTGTCTCTAACAGCAGAAGCCTATACGCCAAAACAGTGTTAACCCTTATTGGAGCGACAACATGCGCACCCCCTTCGATTCCGAGCTTCAAGACCGATTGATGCGGTACGCTGCCATCGACAGTCAATCCGATGAGGCCAGCGCCAGCCAACCCTCCACTGCGTGTCAGTTGGATATGAGCCGTCTTTTGGTGGCAGAACTGGATGAGATGGGCGCAAAGGATGTTCGTCTAACGGATTACGGTGTTGTGCTGGCCACGGTACCTGCGACGGTTGACGGCCCTGTGATGGGGCTGTGTGCGCATGTCGATACGGCACCGCAGTTCAACGCAACGGGTGTCAAGCCGCGGCTTGTCAGGGGATACAATGGCGGAGATATTAGTTTTCCTGATGCGCCTGAGCGCAGGCTTGGGCCTGATGTTTCGCCGCATTTAAAGAAATGTGTAGGACATGATCTGATCACCGCTTCGGGAACAACATTGTTGGGCGGTGACGATAAGGCGGGTGTTGCGATCATCATGACCGCTGCACGCCATTTACTGAAAAATCCTGACATTGCGCATGGTGAAATCCGCCTTGCCTTCACCCCTGATGAGGAAATTGGACGCGGTGTCGATGAACAGCTAGCAGCAGATATGGCCTGCGATTTTGCCTATACCTTTGATGGTTCAACCCCTGGTGAGGTCCAGCACGAGACGTTCTCGGCGGACCGTGCCTTTGTGACGATCCGCGGTGTTTCTATTCATCCGGGATGGGCCAAGGACAAGCTGGTGAATGCTACGCATCTTGCGGCAAAAATTATTCAGGGGCTTCCCCAGGTCAAAATGACGCCCGAGACCACTAAGGGCAAAGAGGGATTTATTCACATCACTGACATGAGTGGCGATGCGGCTGAGGTCACGATTGGCCTGATCATCCGTGATTTTGAGCGCGAGGGCCTTGCTCAAAAGGGTGACGTGCTGCGCACCGTCTGCTCAGCCGTCGCTCTGACTGAGCCGCGCGCCGAAGTGATTTGCGAAATCACGCCGCAATACCGCAACATGCGCTATTGGCTGGAAAAGGATATGACGCCTGTAGATCTGGTGCATGCTGCCATCCGCGACGTCGGGTTGACCCCCGTTGCGATCCCGATCCGGGGCGGCACAGACGGGTCGCGTCTGACTGAGTTGGGCCTGCCATGTCCGAATGTTTTCTGCGGCATGCAGGAAATTCACGGCCCGCTTGAGTGGATATCTGTTCAGGATATGGGCAAAGCAACAGAGGTCGCGCTGCGGCTGGCGCAACGGGCTGTAAACCAGCCCTAGGCCCGCAATGCAGTCAATGACCAATCGCCGCCCTAAATACGGCGATTGTGTCGGGCGGGGCTTTGACCTAAGCAAGCAGCGAAGTTTTATGAGGATCGCCCCATGCGTTTAAGCCGTTATTTCCTGCCCGTGTTGAAAGAAACACCTTCTGAGGCGCAAATCGTAAGCCACCGCTACATGCTGCGTGCCGGTATGATCAAACAGAACGCGGCGGGCATCTATTCGTGGTTGCCGATGGGGTTCAAGGTTCTGCGCAAGCTGGAAAACATCGTTCACGAAGAGCAGGTACGTGCAGGCCACGTGCCGATGTTGATGCCAACGCTTCAGCCCGCAGACCTGTGGCGTGAAAGCGGCCGTTATGATGACTACGGCGAAGAAATGCTGCGTATCAAGGACCGTCAGGGCCGCGACATGCTGTATGGTCCCACCAACGAAGAGATGATCACAGACATCTTCCGCAGCCACGTGGGCAGCTACAAAGACCTGCCACTGACGCTTTACCACATCCAGTGGAAATTCCGCGACGAGATGCGTCCACGCTTTGGTGTCATGCGCGGCCGTGAGTTCTTTATGAAGGACGGGTATAACTTTGACCTGACCAAAGAAGACGCACTGCACGCCTACAACCGCCACTTGGTCAGCTATCTGCGCACGTATGAGCGTATGGGCCTTCAGGCGATCCCGATGCGTGCAGATAGTGGCCCGATTGGTGGCGATGACACGCATGAATTCCTTGTTTTGGCCGAAACCGGCGAATCCGAAGTATTCTATGATAGCGCTGTGACCGATCTGCGTTTTGGCGACCGCGCGATTGATTATGATAGTCACGAAGAATGTGCCGGTGTCATGCAGGAATTCACGTCCAAATATGCCCGCACGGACGAAACCCACGACGAAGCACTGTTTAACGAAGTCCCAGAAGAACGCCGCCGCGTTGCACGTGGTATCGAAGTGGGTCAGATTTTCTACTTTGGCACCAAATACTCAGAGGCAATGGGCGCTACCGTTCAGGGCCCGGATGGCAAGGTTGTGCCTGTTCACATGGGCAGCCACGGCATTGGCGTAAGCCGCTTGTTGGGCGCGATCATTGAAGCCAGCCATGACGATAAGGGTATCATCTGGCCTGAAGGTGTCACGCCGTTCCATTGCGGGATTGTGAACCTCAAGCAGGGCGACGAAGAAGCTGATGCAGCCTGTCAGGCACTCTACGATAGCCTTACAGCGCTGGGCCTAGAGCCGCTGTATGATGACCGCAAAGAGCGGGCAGGCGGCAAGTTCGCAACGATGGACCTGATCGGTCTGCCATGGCGCATCACTGTTGGACCCCGTGGCTTGAAAAACGGTGTGGTCGAATTGACCTCACGCCGCACAGGTGAAAGCGAAGAAATGGCACCTGAACAGGCGGTTGAGCGGATTGCTCAAATTTACAAAGGTCTGACCGTTCGCGGCCTTTGATTAAAAATAGCGGCGCAAGCTAGGTTTGCGCCGCTTCCCCCCTTAGGAACTATCCGTTGCGCATGCGCGCCTTGGTGGGCAAAATAGCGATATGAAACAAATACTCGTCGCTGCCTTTTCAATGTTTACCGCAACTGCTGCCGACGCGCAGACGGAAGGCAAAACGGTTGCTGAGCTTCAGTCCGCATTTGAGACTTGGGCAAGTGATCACAATATCCTTAGCTCTGAAATCGTGATCCTGCATCAGGGTAAGTTTGTTGGCGGGTCCCATAGCGATGAACCTGTTGAAATCGCAAGCCTGAGCAAGGCAATCACCGCCGTCTGCGCAGCAACCCTGATTGATGACGGGATATGGAATGCGCAGACCAACAGCGTCGAGGTTTTGGGTTATGGCCACGAGGGCATCACTGTTGCCCAGTTGATCACACATAGTGCCGGTCTCTCTCCGGATAGTACCCAATGGCTGATGCCGATGTGGCTGACCTCAACAGTAGCGCGCAAACGGATCGTGTCGGAAACAGCGCTGAACCGTCGCCGCGATGGCACGGGCAGCTTTGGCTACAACAATGAAAATTATGCCATCTTGGGTGAAATGATCGAGATCGCGCTGGATGAACCATATGAGCATGCTTGTCTGACGCGTGCATTGGAGCCTGCCGGTGTCACAACAGCGGGTGCGTCCGATCTGACAGGCGGCATGTTGCCATGGGGTGGTTGGAGCATGAGCGCGAAAGATTATGCGCAGTTCCACTATCATTGGTTTGGACCACAAGGCATCTACGGCGCGGGCTCCCCACCTGAGTTTTTGTTTGATGTTGGGGGTGGCGCACAATACGGCCTTGGCATGTTTGAACGCGATGTCGCAGATCACCGCAATTTTTGGCACTTTGGCCTTTGGTGTGTGCCGGGCAGTGTAAACGCAGGGGCTTTTGCGGTTATTTGGCAGGGCGAATGGAGCGTGGTTGCAACCTATGATGCTTGTGTTGATTGGGGTGCGATGGGCGCATTGGACGCAGTATTGGCAAAGGTAGTATACGGGTTATGATCCTTCGCACCCTGATATTGGCAGGCGGCATTGCTAGCGCAACAGCCACGTCGCAATTTCCCGAATTCTCACAGCAATACATGCAGCGCCTTGGTGGTGCGGTGGATGCGCTGGGCGAGGTCGTCGCCGATTTTGATGCCTCGGCCGCAGCATCCAACCTCAGCCGTGACGAGGCATTGGCACAGATGCAAGGCACTGCATTTCTTGAGCGGCGCGGCGCAGACATGTCCCGCTCGATTGGGCGCTATGAACGACTGAGCGATGATTTGGTTATCCTCGAGGGGCAGGGGCCGTTTATGCGCGCCTATAATGCTGCCCGTTTTACCGACACAGAAATCGCGCAAGCGGCGTGGGAAGCTTACCAGCCTGCCGTACCCGTGAGTTTTGCTGGACTCACTTTTGCGGGCGTTGGTTTTGTGCTTGGAGGCTTGGGTGTTGGCCTTGTACTGGGTCTGTTACGCGCGCCGTTCCGGCGTAGACGAAATGCGCAGGCCTAAAGTAACGAAAAACCAGCTGGCATTCGCCCAATGGCAACGCTTTGCTGCATTGAGGGCTCCTCACCCCCGCTAAGCCTTGACCCGCCTTGCGCAAAGCCTCACCTTGCCCCGAAAAACCGGATGCACGACCCGAGCAAGGACAACAATGGCTTCCAATACCCCTCCCTTTGCCCCGTTTGAATGGATGATCGCATGGCGCTATCTGCGTGCCCGTCGCGCCGAAGGCGGCGTGAGCGTAATGACATGGATCAGCCTGATCGGTATCACGCTGGCCGTGTTCGCGCTGATTGCAACGCTTGCCGTGCGCTCAGGTTTTCGCGCTGAATTTGTCGATACCATTTTGGGCGCAAATGCCCATGTTACCGTCTATGAGATGGGCGTGGTGCAGCCAAATGGCTCGATTGACCGTGATA
>ERZ1027208.610-NODE-610-length-13226-cov-8.551363_pt1 | contig 13226 bp, 14 predicted proteins | sample MGYA00520867_ERZ1027208 | MGnify/ENA primary metagenome ERZ1027208 (study PRJEB33311, sample SAMEA4378413) | marine metagenome | biome: Marine biome; feature: Fjord; material: Water | collected 2014-07-20T08:00:00Z/2014-07-... | depth 75 m ...
CATTTCGTCAGACTTGCCGACCTTTGTCGAGCCAGAGGGCATGGGCGACTGGCCATTCGGGGACCTTTGTCGTTTCAAAGCCATACACTTTACCAGTCGCAAACGATTTGAACGCCTTCATTGCCTTGAGGTGCGCACCCTCTGAAAGGTAGACCAGCATTGCCTTGTGAGAAGTCCAAACAGTTAAAGTGTGATGAACGCCATTGATTGTGCGTGCATCTGCAGAAAGGCATCCATCCGCTGACTTTGCTTGCGACATCGATGCGGCTGCATGGCGCCAGAACTTCGGCACATGCCACAGTCTTTTCAGCTGCAATCCAGTGATCGAGACGTAAAAGATGTCAGCCATGCATATCACCCAAGTGATAGCCACCCGTAATCCAGTTTTGGACAAGATGGGTGAATTCCTGATCCTTATCCTGGTAACAGAAATGGCCGCAGTTTTCAAAAATGGTCAACGCACTCTTGGGAAGCCGCTTGTGCAAGCGTTCTGCATTGTCGGTTGTCAGGAAAGCGTCTTGATCACCCCAAAAAACGTGAACCGGCACATCGAGTGTATCCAGATGTGGATCAATGGCTTTGGAGCCTTCTGGATAATGCTTGAACCATGCGCAAACCTGGCCGATCCGCCCGCTATAAGAGGCAACATAGTCTTCAACTTCTTCTGCTGATGGGCTGTAGTGCAAGTACCCAAGCTGGATCGCACCTGCAATAAACGCGCGCGCCAGTCATTTTCACCATCGATCGCCAAAATCCGGAATGAATGATCTTGGTGACGAGGCTACCATTGTCGGATGGCAGAATGCCTGGGCCATCCCCGACCAGTATGCTTGCCGCTTTGTGATCGCGGTGAATGACATAATGCAGCGCCACTGGCATCGCGATATCAGGGGCAACAATGTGAATGTTCGTTAGACCCATTTCCGAGATAAATTTTTCGAGGAATTTGCTTTGCGCCTCGAAAGTCATAAAGCTCATGTCACCTGCGCTGCGGCCAAACCCCGGTAAATCGAGGGCGATCAAATTAGTGTCCGCTACAAGAGCGCTCCAAACTTTATCATAGCATAGAATGCTCTGCGGTAGTGGGCTTAGAAAAAGTACGGTTGGACCGTTCGGATTGCCCGTCCTCGCAAAGCGGATATCCACACCGTCCAAGGTCATGCGCTCTGGCTCAATTGCGAAACGCGCTGGTGTCGCGCTTATTTTTGCGGCCCCTTTCGTACGCAAACGCCGCACTTTGAAGAACTCGGGCGTTATCATCATCAAGCTTGCGGCGTTCATGCGTCCCAGTATTCCAATTGGATTTTTTGGCATCGAATTTAGGCTCCTGTATGTGTATGGTATTTTTCATATTTATTTCGTAACTATGGGTACGATAGATGCGTGTCAAATTTAAAATACCTTGAGGTCCGTAATGGAAAAAGCAGAAAATCGAGGGCGACCAAAGACTCTGGACCGCGAACACGTTCTACAAACTGCGGTTATGCAATATTGGGATGTCAGCCCAACCGACGTCTCCATCGGCGAGATCTGCAAATTGACAGGCGCGTCAAAACCCGGAATCTACCGTGAGTTTGGGAGCGATGATGGATTGAAATGTGCGGCACTTGAGAGCTACCGCAGCTTGGCCCTGTTGCCGTTGTTTGACATTCTTGAAAGAGATCAGAGTTTTGAGGCTGCAAAGACCGCCTTGGTCGCGTTCACAACGCAAGACCGAGAGGCGCTCGGAGTACCGTCGGGTTGCCTGTTCGTTGCGATGCGTGCGCAGCGCGATAGCCTCGGGTCAGCTACAGGCAAACGTGTGGATCGGCTTCGCCAAGAGGTGCTGGACGCCTATATGGTCTGGATCGAGGCAGCAAAATCCAAGGGAGAGTGCAGTGCTAAAATCCCAACCGATGCTGCAGTGTTGTACTTCGACGCTCAAAATGGTGGGGCGATGCGGATGCAAAAAGAAGGGGTCGATAACGCCACCATCGCAACCGTTCTTCGGTATGCATTCGCGATGATCGAGTAGAGTGGCAAGACATGTCGATCAAGTCATGCCGCCTCGAAGTGAATAAAGCGGTCATTGGTTCACCCACAGCTAATTCACCCTTTGTCCGGCTAGCAGACATTCACACATGTGACAAAAGGGAGCCTATTGTTCAATCAAACCGAGCTTATCTGGATTTCTCATGATGTATATCCACGCGATCTTTCCACTTTGATTTGGTGCAAGCGTAGTGATGGAGTCCAATTGCCCAAAATGGTAGCGCAATATTGCGGGATTGGCATTCACCATCAACATTTGGCTTGTCCAACCTTGCTCCCTTTTCGCTTTTTCATACAATGTTCGGAACACCTGCATGATCTCGTTGCCACCAAGTAAAGGGCGTCGCGCAGCGCGTTTCTTGGCTCCGCCATCTGAAATCGCGACAGAATGGGGCGTGAGAAGCGACAAAGCTGTATCAAAGTCCTCGGTCATGATTGCCATGAAGAAACGCTGACTCAATTCAGCAACCTCTTCGGGCGTGGCATCGAAGCGGGGACCGGAGTCCTGCAACTTCTTTTGCGACCGACTGACAAGCTGGCGGCAGGCGGCTTCCGTTGTACCAAGAGTGCCCGCAAGTTCCGAATAACTGGCGTCGAAGGCCTCCCTCAGAATAAATGCTGCGCGCTCTCTTTCAGTAAGGCGTTCCATAGCCCACAATAACGCCAACTCGCATTCTTGAGCCAATTCAAAGGGATGCTGGGGCTCCTGAGGCCCCGGTTGAATAAGGGGTTCAGGCAGCCAAGGACCGACATAGATTTCGCGTTGCCGATGGGCGGAACGCAGGGTGTCGATTGCAATATTCGTTGCGACCCTGCGCAACCAAGCCGATGGGTTATCGATCTTGTCAATGTCAGTAGCAGCCCACTTTAACCACGTATCCTGCACAACGTCCTCTGCCCCCGCACGTTCGCCAAGCATGCGGTAACAGAGTGACATGAGCTTTGTACGCTCGGCTTCAAATATGTTTGCCACCATGTTCATGTGCGCTGCGGGACCTGTATAGTCTCATTCTTTATTTGAACACTGCTACAGGTTTGGCCAAAACCCAACCCACGCTTCAACACTGGATATATCCGCCCACTGGACGCGGCAAAGGAGGCAGCAGTGACAGCGGATGGGCCAAACCGTTTTTCGATTTCATTGCGAAGTTCTTCCAGCTCAGGCGCATTTGCAATAGCGGCTTGGGAAAACCGGAACCCAAGCCCGACATCGCCTGCTGCGGCTGCATTGCCCTGTAGACAAAGTGCGAGTTGGTCTGCGGGGACCGCCACCTCAAGTGCCATATCCACAATGAGTTGCACACATGGCCCACAATCCCCTTCCTGTGTCGATCCGAGCATGGCACCCGCCCAGAGGTTTTGCGCCTCTTTGGGCCCCCGAAACTGGCTATAAATGGGGAGCAGTGACAATCTAACTCCGGCCGCCGTGGAAGTATCAACGACATGAGACATGTAACCCGTGTCATAGGTGTAGCGTCTTGCGAACTGACGAATGCCCAGCTTCAAAAAATAGCTGATCATGATTGGCTCTTTTCAGTTTGAATATTGATCGCTGCGAAGAAAGCGAGAAAGGCTGGCAGCTGAATGCCGATCAGATTCGTAAGGGCAATAACGTCCAGAGGAATGCCGCGATGCACCCAAATCCAGATATGAAACATTGCATGAAGGACGAGCCACGACGCCCCACAAATTCCAGCCGATTTGTCATGTTTAAGGCCAGCCCAAACCAACGTTGTACCGCTTGCCAGATAGGCAAGGGCGACATCCTTCGCAAAATGAAAGTTGAGCGGGCCAGTCAGCGCAACGCCCGGTACTCCGTCATACCAATGCTGCGTGGCAGCCCAAATATAGGCTGCTGTCCCAATTGAAAGCCCGCCAACGCCAACTAAAATAATTCTTTGCATCACATCTCCGATTTTTAAGCTTCAGAGATATGACGATCTGACTTCAGGCTTTGTGACACCCAAACGACATTCTAAAGCAGTCATTGGCGCAACCGCAGCGAAATGGCGCTTTGTTCCTCAAAGCCGCCATCGGACTTTCGATCTTGCAATAGCCGATTTGACATCAACCAGCGGAAAAATACTCCTCGGGAATCCAGCAGCATTCCGGTGTTCTTCGTCGAAATTCAGTGGTTCGATACATCAAATTTCGCCACTTTCTGTTCGAACAGGGGGATTCGATGGGCTGGTGGGCCGAATAGTCGTTCGTTGGGCCAATTCCATCACTAAATTGTATGCGAAATTTCATACCAATCGCTGAGTGTCGGCGTAAAAGCCGTTGATGTTTTCGAAGGTGCCCATCTCAGCCTGCTGCCGCGTCACCTACGAATGCCGCCAGATCAGCTCAGCCTTGATGTATTTGATGAAGGTTTCGACCGCTGCATTATCATAGCAATTTCCTTTGCCACTCATCCATTGCCCGGCAGTGCAATTTTACATGCATGAGAGGGAACACTTTGAACCCATGCTCACGCAGGATCTTCTGATAATCGTGAGAACAGTATTGGCTGTCCCGTTGCAAGGCAATGGCTTGGAGCAAGCCATGAGAGTGGCGATCCGTGCGATGGATGCAGTCTTTGGGCGATGATCTGGACGCGATGGCCATCTTCAGCGCGCGGATTGTTAAATCGCGCTTTATGCGATTGCTCACCGCCCAACCGATCACCCATCGAGAATGCAGATCAAGGATCACGGCCAGATACAACCAGTCCTCATGCGTCCAGACACCTGACCTACGAAGACGAGGGCTTGTTTCTTCGTGAAGCGATCCTGCGGTTTCTTGAAAAAGTTAATCTCACACACGGCGGTCCGTTGGATCAAACAAAGTTCATTCGGATATTGATGCGCGCAGGCACCTATCCATTTGGTATCGCGATCGAAGCGACTGGTGAGGCGAAGTCAGAGAGTACTTCAGAGATAACTGTCGATCATTTCGCGGAGGGGTATTTCGTTCGGATGAATTGCGATGATGAACTCAACACGTTCTACACGCTGGCCCGGAAAGGCATTGATACGGCCATTGCTATGGATCGATATCTCGATGATCGGAAAGCGAAGCGAAAACGACCTAAATCAAAATAGATCTTCAGCTTTGATGGAAGAAGCCGCCTCATGGGCGGCTTCTTTGCGGGCAATTGATAACGTGCGCATTTCAAGAACGGTGTTTGGATGTCGGACAACAATGGGTATTGGGCACGTCATGAGTAATGGCATCTATTGATGTTCAATTGTATTTTCAGATACTGAAACCATAGTGAACGCGACAGCAGGGTGCCAATTGGCCGTCGTTACCTAACAGGATGGTTCTGATAACATCGAAGCTTCCTACAACACGGGTTGTTAGTATTTAGGTAACGCTAATCTGTCTGCAGATGACTAACAGACACTAATCGGAAATTCATGAAGCAAATCACCGCGGCACTATCGGGAACCGAAACATTGCTTATGAGTGAACCTACTCATTCCTTTGAAGATGCCAAACTGCGCTGTTCGGCATCATAGATCAGCGTGTGATGCCTAGTTTAGAAGCGTTACAAGTTTGATTTGTTCGATATTTGGTGTCATCACAAAGCATGGAATTTCTAGAAGTCAGTCACAACCTCACACTCCTCGCCGCTTCTGTGGTGATCTCTATCGTTGCGGGGTTTACTGGTTTGACCCTGTCAAAGGACATCTCACAACAATCCGTTTCGCGACGTAAAGGTTCGATCGCAATGTCGGCAGTTGCTTTGGGCGGCGGTATTTGGTCGATGCACTTTGTTGCGATGTTGGGCATTCAAATGCCAATACTCTTTTACTATGACGCGGCTGTTACGCTCGCCTCCGCCTTGCTCGCGATCTTGATCGTTGGCACTGCTTTGTTGTTGTTACATTTTCGAGAACGTACTCCGGCCACATTGTGTACAGCTGGTGCTTTGGTCGGTTCGGGTATACTGGCCATGCATTATGTTGGTATGGCTGGCCTACAGCTATGTCAGGCGGTCTATACGCCGTTGGGCGTTATCATCTCTGGGGCCTCGGCTATTGGGCTTTGTATTGCAGCGTTCTGGATCGCTTATGGTCAACGAACGCGTCGGAACATTCTTCTTGGTACTCTATGCTTCGGATTTGCGGTCTGTGCTGTCCATTTTGTTGCCATCTCCGGAACGCGGTTTGTAGCCGTACCTACGTTCACCGAGTTTGGCCCGGTCATGAGCAATGAGACGTTAGCGGTGGGCGTCATCCTATCCAGCTTTGTCATCTTCGCGGCGTTCTTATGGATGAGTGTTACGTTTCTCGTGCCTAACCCAAAATTATCAGCGCAACTGAACGTCAAAGAACTGGATGTAGATCAGGGACATGAGATGCTTGAACCGTCTCCTACAACATTGCCTGTATCGCTTCGTATCCCATGCCAGCGTGACGGTGGCACATTGTTGATCGATCCAGTTGATGTCGCCTTTGTGCGCGCCGAAGGGCATTATACAAACGTCTATACCCAGAACGGTCAGCATTTTTGTAGTTGGCCAATCACTGAGGCAACGAATCGTCTTTGCGCGGTCGGATTTCTAAAGACCCATCGCAGCTATTTGGTGAACCCGACACATGTGCTCCATTTTGAACGGTCCAAGGACAACGGTGTTTGCAGCTTTGTAACGCCTGACTTGCCGACGGTCCCTGTCAGTCGATCAAACCTCAAGATCGTTCGCGACGCGCTTGGAATCTAGTGTTTCGCACTTCGTGCACTTCAAGGTGCATTTCGTGAGAATTCCCTAGCACCTCATTGAAAAAGGCATGCGTCGGCATACGACTGCGTACAATCTCTCCCTCTGACATACATTTGCGGAACGGGAGGCGAAGCGATGATACCAGCGGCGTTTGAATATTATAGGCCAACAGACATGGCAGGCGTGATTGCCCTGCTTCAAGAACACGGAGACGATGCGCGCGTAATAGCGGGAGGGCACAGCCTGATCCCGATGATGAAATTGCGAATGGCCGAAGTGCCGCATCTGATCGACTTGCAAGATATCAAAGGGCTCGACGGCATCAGCATAACGGATGGTGTTGTACATATTGGCGCGATGACGACCCAGCATGACATTATCAATTCGGCGCCAATGCTTGCTGCCGCGCCGATCATGAAAGAAGCTGCGTTGCAGATCGCTGATCCGCAAGTCCGCTACATGGGTACGGTAGGCGGTAATGTTGCTAACGGAGATCCAGGTAACGATATGCCTGGGCTGATGCAGTGCTTGAATGCTCAGTTCCAATTGACTGGCCCGGACGGAGACCGCACGGTTGATGCGCGCGACTTTTACGATGCGGCCTACATGACCGAGCGTGAAGATGATGAGGTTTTGATATCTGTATCGTTTGCAGCACCTGTAGGCGGATACGCTTACGAAAAACAAAAACGTAAAATCGGTGACTATGCGACAGCCGCTGCTGCGGTTCAAATTTCCAAAGAAGGTGGAAAGGTCGCCACAGCCTCCATCGCGATGACAAACTTAAGCGATGTACCGGTCTGGTCCGAAGCTGCAGCTGAAGCACTTGTTGGATCTGACTGCGATGACGCAGCGGTGAAGGCAGCCGTTGCTGCCATGCTGGATGACATTGACCCGACAGAAGATAACCGCGGCCCTGTCGCATTCAAACGTCACGCCGCAGGCATTGTACTGGGCCGCGCCATCGCGCGCGCTTGGTCTCGGGCCTAGGGAGGAGAACACTATGTCAAAAAAGATGCACGTCAAACTGAATGTAAACGGTGAGGATCATGAGTTCCTCGCCGAACCACGCGAACTGCTGATCTATGCGCTGCGCGAAAAGCTGAACATCACTGGCCCACACGTAGGGTGTGAGACCTCTCATTGTGGTGCTTGTACCGTCACGATGAATGGTAAATCTGTTAAGTCCTGCACTGTCTTTGTGGCTCAAGCCAACGGGGCTGAAGTTACGACCGTCGAAGGACTCGGTACACCAGACGCTCTGCACATCCTGCAAGAGAACTTCAAAGAACATCACGGCCTACAGTGTGGTTTTTGCACCCCAGGCATGATCACCCGCGCTGCTAAGCTGCTAGAAGAAATCCCGAACCCAACCGAGGAAGAAGTTCGGTTTGGCATTGCTGGCAACATCTGCCGCTGCACGGGTTACCAGAACATCGTGAAATCCATTCTGTCAGCCGCGTCTGAACTGAATGCAGCCAAGGAGGCGGCACAATGAAGGACGAAATTACGCGCGACGAACGGGTCGCCAATCTCAAAGGAATGGGCTGTTCGCGCAAACGCGTTGAGGATGCTCGTTTCACCCAAGGTAAAGGCAACTACGTTGATGACGTAAAGCTGCCCGGTATGCTGCACGGCGACTTTGTGCGCTCGCCGTACGCCCATGCACGGATCAAATCGATCAATATCGATGCGGCGATGGCGCTGCCCGGTGTGACCGCCGTCCTAACAGCCAAAGACCTTGAGCCACTCGGCCTGCACTGGATGCCCACATTGGCCGGCGACAAACAGATGGTTCTGGCAGACGGCAAAGTACTGTTCCAAGGTCAAGAAGTTGCGTTTGTTGTGGCGTCTGACCGTTATGTTGCTGCTGATGCCGTTGAACTGGTCGAAGTCGACTATGAAGAACTTGAAGTGCTCGTTGACCCATTCAAGGCATTAGAGTCCGATGTGGTGTTGCGCGAAGATCTGGACACATCAGTGCCCGGCGCGCACGGCCCACGCAAACACCACAATCACATCTTCACATGGGAAGCGGGCGAAAAAGAAGCCACTGAACAGGTTATCGACAACGCCGAAGTCGTCGCCACCGAAGAAATGTATTATCACCGTACACATCCTTGCCCGCTCGAAACCTGTGGTTCAGTTGCATCTATGGACAAGGTGAACGGGAAGCTGACACTTTGGGGCACCTTCCAAGCGCCACACGTGGTGCGTACGGTTGCATCCCTCTTGTCTGGCATCGAAGAACACAACATCCGTGTGATCTCTCCTGATATCGGTGGTGGGTTCGGGAACAAGGTTGGCGTTTATCCTGGTTATATCTGTTCCATCGTAGCTTCCATTGTCACGGGCGTGCCTGTGAAATGGGTCGAGGACCGGATGGAAAACCTGATGTCCACCGCCTTTGCGCGTGACTATTGGATGAAGGGCAAGATTAGCGCGACCAAAGAGGGCAAGATCACCGGCCTGCATTGTCATGTGACGGCCGACCACGGTGCATTTGATGCCTGTGCGGATCCCACCAAGTTCCCTGCTGGTTTTATGAACATCTGCACAGGTTCATATGACATTCCGGTCGCGTACCTTGGTGTCGACGGTGTCTACACCAACAAAGCGCCGGGTGGTGTGTCGTATCGCTGTTCCTTCCGTGTGACTGAGGCTGTGTACTTCATCGAGCGGATGATTGAGGTTCTCGCGATCAAATTGAACATGGATCCCGCTGAGTTGCGTTCGATCAACTTCATCAAGAAAGAGCAGTTTCCATATACGGCCGCACTTGGTTGGGAATACGACTCAGGCGACTACCAAACCGCTTGGGACAAAGCACTGTTGGCTGTTGACTACAAAGGTTTGCGTGCCGAGCAAGCTGAACGAGTCGAAGCGTTCAAGCGCGGCGAAACACGCAAGGTCATGGGCATCGGTTTGTCGTTCTTTACCGAGATCGTTGGCGCAGGACCTGTGAAAAACTGCGACATCCTTGGGATGGGCATGTTTGACAGTTGCGAAATCCGCATCCACCCAACGGGGTCCGCGGTGGCACGTTTGGGCACGATCTCTCAGGGCCAAGGACACGCGACAACCTTTGCGCAAATCCTCGCAACCGAGATTGGCCTATCCGCTGAAAGCATCACAATTGAAGAAGGTGATACTGATACGGCTCCTTATGGTCTTGGTACATACGGATCGCGTTCGACACCTGTTGCTGGTGCGGCTGCTGCCATGGCTGGACGTAAAATTCGCGCCAAGGCACAGATGATCGCTGCCTATCTTCTCGAAGTTCACGACAACGACGTGGAATTCGACGTTGACCGCTTTGTGGTCAAAGGCGCGCCTGAGCGGTTCAAGACGATGAAGGAAATCGCCTACGCCGCGTACAATCAGGCCATCCCGGGTCTGGAGCCAGGTCTGGAAGCGGTTAGCTACTATGATCCGCCTAACATGACCTATCCGTTCGGCGCGTATGTCTGTGTCATGGACATCGACGTGGATACTGGTGTCCCGGAAGTTCGTCGTTTCTATGCATTGGATGACTGCGGAACACGGATCAACCCAATGGTAATTGAAGGCCAAATTCATGGAGGTCTAACCGAGGCGCTTGCCGTCGCGCTGGGGCAAGAGATTGCCTATGACGAGTTAGGTAACTGTAAGACTGGTACGTTGATGGACTTCTTCCTACCAACCGCGTGGGAAGTGCCCAACTACGAGACCGACTTTACCGTCACGCCAAGCCCGCACCACCCGATCGGTGCAAAGGGTGTTGGTGAAAGCCCGCACGTCGGTGGTGTTCCGTGCTTCTCAAACGCGGTTCAGGATGCGTTCCGTCCGTTTGGCAACACGCATACCAATATGCCCCATGATCACTGGCGCATTTGGCAAACAGCCAACGATCTGGGTATGCACGACTAATAAAATTGACGCGGGCTGCCAGAGTAGCCCGCGTCACTTGGGAGGACTACAATGACTTGGAATACGCTACAAACGGCTATGGCCGAACAAGGATATATTGCCTCGGGTGATCTTGCAATGGCGCTTCATCTGTCGCTGTCACTTGGCCGCCCATTGTTGCTCGAAGGCGCGGCAGGCGTTGGTAAGACCGAGGTCGCGCGCGTACTCGCAGCAGCGCAGGATACACAGTTGATCCGTCTACAATGTTATGAGGGCCTTGATGCTGCTCAAGCAATTTATGAGTGGAACTATCAACGACAATTGTTGGCCATCCGTGCTGCGTCTGAGGATGGTGAGACAGGAAAGTCCGTTGAGACACGTATCTTTTCGGATGAATTCCTATTGGAGCGGCCCTTGTTAAAGGCGATCCGCCAACCCAAAGCTCCTGTGCTGTTGATCGATGAGATCGACCGTGCAGACGAAGAGTTCGAAGCATATCTGCTTGAGATTTTGTCCGAATTCCAAATTACGATCCCGGAAATGGGCACAATCACTGCAACGACACGGCCGATGGTCATACTAACAGCCAATGGGACACGCGACCTTAGCGATGCGTTGCGCCGTCGGTGTCTTTACGCCCATGTGCCCTATCCCGATCACGATACAGAGTTGTCGATCCTCGTTACGCGTTACCCTGACATCACAGATCTGCTGTGCGCGCAGATTGTTGGGTTTGTGCAGGCTTTGCGCAAACAAGATTTAGAGAAGAAGCCAGGCATCGCTGAGATGCTTGATTTTGCTGCGGCATTAATGGGCCTTGGAGTGGCTGACCTGACCGCCGATCCGGTGATCTTGCAGGCGACACTTGCGACCTTGCTGAAAACGCAAATGGACCGCGATGCTGTGCCAACCGAAATTGCACAACGTTTAGCAGGGAAAGCCGCATGAGCATTGTCACCAAATTTGCGGCACGTGATCCTGGGCCTGCCGCGCGCATGGCTGGGTTTGTTGCGCATCTGCGGGACAATGGTCTGCGTCTTGGCGTGGGCGAGACAGGGATCGCGCTGGACGCTCTTACCCATATCAACGCTGCTGATCCAAATGATGCACGCCGCGCGTTGAAATCGATCTTTACTGGATGCGCCGAAGAGGCCGCGCAGTTTGACGGGCTTTTCAACAGTTTTTGGATGAATGGCGGACGCGTCAAAACCCGAGTGACTCCAACAGTCTCGCCCAGCCTAAATAAAAATACCCATTCGTCCCGCGACGCGGATACTCAGAGCGCCCCCAGTAGCGGTGCAGGTGATATAAGCGCCCCAGATGGCGGTGAAGGCGAAGCGGAGAGTGACGGAGAAGGCAAGTTGGTCGCCACAGATGTAGCCAACCTGTTCAAAAAAGACCTGCGCGATATCGTGCGCCCAGAGGATATTGCTGAGGCCGAAAAAATCGCGCTGCGTCTGGGTGCTGCAATGCGAGATCGGCGTTCACGTCGCAGAAAGGCAGCCCGCAAGGGTGATCAAATTCACTTTCGCAAGGTTATGCGGCAAAGCCTTGGAACTGGCGGTGAACCCTTTGCGTTGCCCAAACGCCATCGGCCTGAACGGACACTCAGGATTACCGCAGTTTGCGACGTATCCGGATCAATGACTGTATATTCACGCATCTTTCTAGCCTTCCTAGCGGGGCTGATGCGGGCAGATGCACGGGCAGATGCATATCTGTTTCACACTCGGTTGGTTCGGATCACCGAGGCACTGCGGGACAAAGATGCCCTGCGTGCTCTTGCGCGCCTGTCATTGCTCGCTGACGGTTTTGCTGGCGGGTCAAAGATCGGCGAAAGTCTGGACCGCTTTGCATCCACCTATGGGCGCAAATTTGTGGACAACCGAACCGTCGTGATGATCCTTTCAGATGGCTATGACACGCAATCACCTGATGGCATTTCGGACGCATTGGCGCGCCTCAAGAAACGTGGCTGCAAAATAATCTGGTTGAACCCTCTAAAGGGCTGGGACGGTTATGAACCAACCGCCCGCGCCATGGCGGGTGCATTGCCGCATCTTGACCTGTTCCGCGCAGCCAACACGTTGGATGATCTGGCGGCATTAGAACCGGAGCTTGCCCGGTTATGACACCTCAACAGCTTATGAATAGCGGCTTGCAAGAAGGCGAAGACTGCTTCGCCATTGCGACAATTGTGCGTACAGCCGGTACAACTGCGGCAAAACCCGGTGCAAAAGCATTACTGCGTGAAGATGGAACAATCCTTGAAGGTTGGCTTGGCGGAGGTTGTGTTCGGGGCGCGATAAAAAACGCAACCCTGCGCGCTTATTCAACGGGCCAGCCGCAGTTCATTTCAGTCGCCCCAGAGGAAGACCTGACACAAAAAGGTGTCCGTGCAGGTGATAACGTTGAAGGAATTCGGTTTGCACGCAATGGGTGTCCGTCCAAAGGTACAATTGATATTTTCATTGAACCGTTTCTGCCAGAACCAGAATTGCTGATCTTTGGGGAGTCTCCGGTCGCGACTAAGTTACGAGACCTGGCCCCGCATTTTGGCTGGACTATGACGATGGCGGATGGGGACACACCTTTGGCG
>ERZ1027208.612-NODE-612-length-13212-cov-28.216995_pt1 | contig 13212 bp, 10 predicted proteins | sample MGYA00520867_ERZ1027208 | MGnify/ENA primary metagenome ERZ1027208 (study PRJEB33311, sample SAMEA4378413) | marine metagenome | biome: Marine biome; feature: Fjord; material: Water | collected 2014-07-20T08:00:00Z/2014-07-... | depth 75 m ...
TTATGCTTCGCCTGTTGGTCCAAAATTCATTGGAATTGGTGGTTGCTCGTAATCTTTGATTTCACCATGAACTTTCTCAAATTTCAAAATATTATCAGCGAGGGCTTTTGTAAGCCTTTTAGCATGTTGTGGCGTTAAGATAATTCTAGACTTCACTTTTGCTTTGGGCACCCCTGGCATTATTCTAATAAAATCTACAATAAACTCAGAGACTGAGTGATTGATGATTGCTAGATTAGAATAGGTTCCTTCCGCAACAGATTCGTCTAACTCAATATTAATTTGCCCTTTTTTATGTTGATCTTCGGCCATGACTATTATTAGTTAAAGCTTTTTTCGATTTCTTCTTTAGGACCAACTATTAAATGATCATAAGTTCTCATACCAGTACCTGCTGGAATTTTCTTACCTACAATAACATTTTCTTTTAATCCTTCTAAATAATCTACTTTACCATTTACAGCAGCTTCATTCAATACTTTTGTTGTTTCCTGGAACGATGCCGCAGAAATAAACGATTTTGTTTGAAGAGAAGCTCTTGTAATTCCTTGTAATACTTGTTCTGCTGTTGCTGGTTGTGCATCACGTGCAACAACTAACGCCTGATCATTTCTGCGCAATAAAGAATTTTCATCTCTTAATTGACGAGCAGTAATAATTTGTCCTGCTTTTACATTTTCAGATTCTCCAGCATCTTCAATTACTTTCATACCGTAGATAGCATCATTTTCTAGAATAAAGTCATTCTTATGAATCAATTGATTTTCTAAGAATAAAGTGTCTCCAGAATCTATGATTCTTACTTTACGCATCATCTGACGAACAACTACCTCAAAGTGTTTATCATTAATTTTTACACCTTGTAAACGATATACATCTTGAATTTCATTCACCAAGTACTGTTGCACAGCAGAAGGACCTTGTATTCTTAGAATATCTATAGGAGTAACTGCTCCGTCTGATAAAGGCATTCCTGCTTTTATAAAGTCATTCTCTTGAACTAAGATTTGGTTAGAAAGTTTAATTAAATACTTTCTAATATCTCCTATTTTAGATTCAACAATAATTTCTCTATTACCTCTTTTAATTTTACCAAAAGAAACAACACCATCTACTTCAGACACCACTGCTGGGTTAGAAGGGTTACGTGCTTCAAATAATTCTGTTACTCTTGGAAGACCTCCAGTAATATCACCAGCTTTTCCAGATTTTCTTGGAATCTTTACCAATGTTTTACCACTTTCTACAGCTTCTCCATTGTCTATCATTAAATGAGCTCCAACTGGTAGCGTGTATGAACGTAGTGCATTACCATCTTTATCTTCTATAATTAAAGAAGCAATAATTTTCTTATTCTTAGAATCTGTAATTACTTTTTCTTGGAAACCTGTTTGTTCATCTACCTCTACTTGGTAATTAATTCCTTGTTCTAGGTTGTCAAACTTCACGGTACCTCCAAATTCAGAAACAATAACACCGTTAAATGGATCCCATTGACAAATAGCTTCTCCTTTTTTAATAGACTTAATCTTCTTATTAAAGATTACAGACCCGTAAGGAATAATATTTGTACTAAGTGTAATATCTGTCTTTTTATCAATTACTTTCATCTCAGCAGTTCTAGAAATTACAATATCTATCACTTTTCCGTCTGCATCTTTTCCTTCAACTGTTCTAAGATCTTCTATAACTACCTTACCATCAAACTTCGCTGTTAATTTATTTTCTTCTGAAATATTTCCGGCAACTCCACCAACGTGGAAAGTTCTTAGTGTTAACTGCGTACCTGGTTCTCCAATAGATTGAGCTGCAATAACTCCTACAGCTTCACCAATTTGAACATTGTTAAGAGTAGATAAACTCTGCCCATAACATTTTGCACAAATTCCTCTTTGAGACTCACATGTTAATGCAGATCTAACCTGAACTACATCTAATCCTGAAGCTTCTATAGCATTCGCAAATTTAGAGGTAATCACCTCGCCTGCTCCAACTAATAACTCTTCATTTAATGGATGATAAACATCTTGTAAGGCAACTCTTCCTTCAATTCTATCACTTAAAGATTCTACAATCTCATCGTTTTTCTTTAATGGAATTACATCCAATCCTCTTAAGGTACCACAATCATGCTCATTAATAATTACATCTTGTGAAACATCTACTAAACGACGTGTTAAGTATCCTGCATCGGCAGTTTTTAATGCTGTATCGGCAAGACCTTTACGAGCACCGTGCGTAGAGATAAAATATTCTAGAATAGATAATCCTTCCTTAAAGTTAGAAAGAATTGGATTCTCAATAATTTCTCCACCACCTGCAGTAGATTTTTTAGGTTTTGCCATTAATCCACGCATACCTGTTAACTGACGAATCTGTTCTTTAGATCCCCTAGCTCCAGAATCTAACATCATATATACTGAGTTAAATCCTTGTTGGTCTTCACGTAAACGCTTCATAGACAATTCTGTTAATTGATTATTGGTTCTTCCCCAAATATCAATTACCTGATTGTAACGCTCTTTTTGCGTTAACATACCCATGTTATAATTCATTACAATTCCGTCTACCTCTTTATTGGCTTCAGCAATCATAGCTCCTTTTTCTTCTGGAATAATAATATCTCCTAAACTGAAAGATAAACCACCTTGGAAGGCAAATTTATATCCCATGTTTTTAATTTCATCCAAGAAATCACCTGTTGTTGGAATGTCTGTTACTTTTAAAATACCACCAATAATTCCACGAAGAGATTTCTTAGTTAATACTTCATTAATATATCCAGCAGCTTCCGGTACAACTTCATTAAATAAGACTCTACCAACAGTAGTTTCAATGATTTTCTTCACTGAATTTCCTTCTTCGTCTATATCGTATGTTCTTACTTTAATTCCAGCATTTAATTCAACCATTTCTTCGTTAAAAGCAATAGTTACCTCTTCTGGAGAATAAAAAGTTAAACCTTCCCCTTTTACAGGTACATCTTTGGTTGATTTTCTTTCTTTGGTCATATAGTACAGACCCAATACCATATCTTGAGAAGGTACAGTAACTGGTGCACCATTTGCAGGATTTAAGATATTATGAGAAGCTAACATTAATAATTGCGCTTCTAAAATAGCCTCTGGTCCTAATGGTAAGTGAACAGCCATTTGATCTCCATCAAAATCGGCATTAAAAGCAGTACATACTAGTGGATGTAACTGAATTGCTTTTCCTTCGATTAATTTTGGCTGAAATGCTTGAATACCTAAACGGTGTAATGTAGGCGCACGGTTTAATAAAACTGGGTGTCCTTTAATTACATTTTCTAGAATATCCCAAACAACTGGTTCTTTTCTATCTATAATTTTCTTTGCAGATTTTACTGTTTTTACAATTCCTCTTTCAATTAATTTACGAATTACAAAAGGCTTGTAAAGTTCGGCTGCCATTTCTTTTGGTATACCACATTCAGACAACTTTAATTCTGGTCCAACAACAATTACAGAACGTGCAGAATAATCAACACGTTTTCCTAATAAGTTCTGACGAAAACGTCCTTGCTTACCTTTTAAGGAATCTGATAATGACTTTAATGGTCTGTTAGATTCTGTTTTTACTGCTGAAGATTTACGTGTGTTATCAAACAATGAATCTACAGATTCTTGTAACATACGCTTTTCATTACGCAAAATTACTTCTGGAGCTTTAATCTCCATCAGTCTTTTTAAACGATTGTTTCTGATGATTACTCTACGATATAAATCATTTAAATCTGAAGTAGCAAATCTACCACCATCTAATGGAACTAATGGACGTAATTCTGGTGGTATTACCGGAACTACTTTCATAATCATCCATTCTGGTTTGTTTTCTCTATTCTTTTGAGAATCTCTAAATGCTTCAACAACATTTAATCTTTTTAAAGCTTCAGCTTTACGTTGCTTAGATGTTTCAGTATTTGCTTTGTGTCTTAATTCATATGATAATTCATCTAAATCTATACGAGCTAATAAATCTATTAAACATTCTGCCCCCATTTTAGCAATAAACTTGCTTGGGTCAGTGTCATCTAAATACGTGTTTTCTTTCGGAAGTGTTTCTAGAATATCTAAATACTCTTCTTCCGTTAGGAAATCCATTTTATGCAATGGTTCTCCTTCAATATTTTTTGCAATACCTGGTTGAATTACCACATATCTTTCGTAGTAGATAATCATATCTAACTTCTTAGATGGTAATCCTAATAAGTATCCCATTTTGTTTGGTAACGATCTAAAATACCAGATATGAGCTACAGGCACAACCAAATTGATGTGTCCTACTCTATCTCTACGTACTTTCTTTTCAGTTACTTCTACACCACATCGATCACAAACAATTCCTTTGTATCGAATTCTCTTGTATTTACCACAAGCACATTCAAAGTCTTTTACAGGACCAAAAATACGCTCACAGAAAAGACCGTCTCGTTCGGGCTTGTGTGTACGATAGTTAATAGTTTCTGGCTTTAACACCTCTCCTTTAGACGTTCCTAAAATAGATTCTGGTGATGCTAAACCAATTGAGATTTTGTTAAACTTTTTTACGGTGTACTTCTCGTTTTTTCTTGCCATGGTAATGGTATCGAATTAAAATTGGGTCTAAGACCCTTATTAGATAAGTATATCTCTGGGTATATGTAACATACACCCAGAAATATGCTATAAATTTATTCTTCTAGTTTTAGGTCTAAACCTAAACCTTTCAACTCATGCATTAATACATTGAAAGATTCTGGTAATCCTGGTTCTGGCATGGTTTCACCTTTTACAATACTTTCGTATGTTTTAGCTCTACCCATAACATCATCAGATTTTACTGTTAGAATTTCTCTCAAAATACTTGAAGCTCCATAAGCCTCTAATGCCCAAACTTCCATCTCTCCAAAACGCTGACCTCCAAATTGTGCCTTACCACCCAGTGGTTGTTGAGTAATCAACGAGTAAGGTCCAATAGAACGAGCATGCATTTTGTCTTCAATCATGTGGCCTAGTTTAATCATGTAAATAACACCTACAGTTGCTGGTTGATCGAAACGTTTTCCTGTTCCTCCATCATATAAGTAGGTATGACCAAATCTTGGCACAGCTGCTTCATCTGTAAATTCATTTATCTGATCTAAAGAAGCTCCATCAAAAATTGGAGTAGCGTATTTTCTGTCTAATTTCTGACCAGCCCAACCAAGAACTGTTTCATAAATCTGACCAATATTCATACGTGATGGTACACCTAATGGATTTAATACAATATCTACTGGTGTTCCGTCTTCTAAAAATGGCATATCTTCTTGACGAACGATACGGGCAACAATACCTTTGTTTCCATGACGTCCAGCCATTTTATCTCCTACTTTTAACTTACGTTTCTTAGCAACATAAATCTTTGCAAGTTTTAAAATTCCTGCTGGCAATTCATCTCCTACAGAAATGGTAAACTTCTCACGACGCAATACACCTTGTAGATCGTTTACCTTAATTTTGTAGTTGTGAATTAACTCACTAACATGAGAATTAATTTTTGCATCTGTAGTCCAAGTTCCTGAAGTTAAGTGAATATAATCATCTACAGCATTTAACATCTTAAGAGTGTATTTTTTACCTTTTGGTAACACTTCTTCACCTAAATCATTAAATACTCCTTGCGATGTTTTTCCACTAACTAATTGAAATAGTTTATCTACTAAGTCTTCTTTTAAAACTTCAAATTTAGATACAAAAGAAGATTCTAAAGAGGCTACTGCTTCTTTATCTTTAATTCTCTTGGTCTTATCTTTTACCGCTCTTCTGAATAACTTTTTATCTATAACTACACCTCTTAGAGATGGAGACGCTTTTAAAGATGCATCTTTTACATCTCCAGCTTTGTCTCCAAAAATGGCTCTTAATAGTTTTTCTTCTGGTGTTGGATCAGATTCTCCTTTTGGTGTAATCTTACCAATTAGAATATCTCCTGGATTTACTTCTGCTCCAATTCTAATCATTCCGTTCTCATCTAGGTCTTTTGTAGCCTCTTCAGAAACGTTAGGAATGTCATTGGTTAATTCTTCTGTACCTAATTTTGTGTCACGTACATCTAAAGAATATTCATCTATGTGAATAGAAGTAAAGATATCTTCACGAACAACTTTTTCAGAAATTACAATTGCATCCTCAAAGTTATACCCTTTCCAAGGCATAAAGGCTACTTTCATATTTCTTCCTAGTGCTAATTCACCTTTTTGTGTTGCATATCCTTCACAAAGAACCTGACCTTCTTCAACTCTATCTCCTGAACTTACTATAGGTTTTAGGTTGATACATGTTCCTTGATTGGTTTTTCTAAACTTAATTAAGTTATAAGATTTTTCATCAGATTCAAAACTTACCAGCTTCTCTTGGTCTGTTCTGTCATACTTAATGGTAATCTTATTTGCATCTACATATTCAACAACTCCTGCTCCTTCTGCATTAATTAAGATTCTAGAGTCTTTTGCAACTCTTCTTTCTAACCCAGTTCCAACAATTGGAGATTCTGGACGTAATAATGGTACCGCTTGACGCATCATGTTAGATCCCATCAAGGCACGGTTGGCATCATCATGCTCTAAGAAAGGAATTAAAGAGGCAGAAATTGATGCAATTTGATTTGGAGCAACGTCCATATAATCAATTGTATCTGGGGTAACTACTGGGAAATCTCCTTCCGCACGTGCAATTACTTTTTCTCCTGCAATAACTCCATTTTTATCTAGTTCTAAATTAGATTGGGCAATTTTCTTCCCTTCTTCTTCTTCAGCACTTAAATAAATTGGTTCCTTTTTTACATCAACAGACCCTTTAATTACTTCTCTATAAGGAGTTTCTATAAACCCTAAGTTATTTACTTTCGCAAATACAGATAAAGATGAAATTAAACCAATGTTTGGTCCTTCTGGTGTTTCAATTGGACATAAACGACCGTAATGTGTATAGTGTACATCACGAACCTCAAATCCTGCTCTTTCTCTAGACAAACCTCCTGGCCCAAGTGCAGACAATCTACGCTTGTGAGTAATCTCTGCTAATGGATTTGTTTGATCCATAAATTGAGATAACTGATTGGTACCAAAGAATGAATTAATTACAGAAGATAATGTCTTCGCATTAATTAAATCGATTGGAGTAAATACCTCGTTATCACGTACATTCATTCTCTCACGAATGGTACGAGCCATACGAGCTAAACCTACACCAAACTGGCTAGCTAATTGCTCTCCTACTGTTCTAACACGACGGTTAGATAGGTGATCAATATCATCTACTTCTGCTTTAGAATTGATTAATTCAATTAGATACTTTATAATGGTAATAATATCTAATTTTGTTAATACTTTTTGATTGATATCAATATCTAAACCAAGTTTTGTATTCATTCTAAAACGTCCTACCTCACCTAGATTATAACGTTGCTCAGAGAAAAATAATTTATCAATAATTCCTCTTGCAGTTTCCTCATCTGGCGGCTCAGCGTTTCTTAATTGTCTATAGATATGTTCAACAGCCTCTTTTTCTGAGTTTGTTGGATCTTTTTGTAACGTATTATGAATAATTGCGTAATCTGCTTGTTGATTATCTTCTTTATGAAGTAATACAGTTTTCGCTCCTGCTTCAATAATTTCGTCTATATGTTCTTTTTCGATGATTGTATCACGATCAAAAATAATTTCATTACGTTCTATTGATACAACTTCTCCAGTATCTTCATCTACGAAATCTTCGAACCAAGTTTTTAATACTCTTGCAGCTAATTTTCTACCTAGAACTTTTTTCAATCCAGCTTTAGAAACTTTCACTTCTTCTGCTAAATCAAAAATTTCTAAAATGTCCTTATCTCTTTCAAAACCAATAGCTCTAAATAGAGTAGTAACAGGTAATTTTTTCTTTCTATCAATATAAGCGTACATCACTTGATTGATATCGGTCGCAAATTCTATCCAAGAACCTTTAAAAGGAATTACTCTTGCAGAATATAATTTTGTACCGTTTGCATGGTAAGATTGTCCAAAGAATACACCCGGAGATCTATGTAGTTGAGATACAACAACTCTTTCTGCACCATTGATAACAAAAGTACCAGAGTTTGTCATGTAAGGAATAGTCCCTAAATATACATCTTGTACTATTGTTTCAAAATCTTCGTGCTCAGGATCTGTACAATATAGTTTTAGACGTGCTTTTAATGGCACACTGTGTGTCAAACCTCTTTCAATACATTCTTGAATGCTGTATCTTGGTGGATCTACAAAGTAGTCTAAAAATTCTAATACAAAGTTGTTACGAGTATCCGTAATTGGAAAGTTATCCATGAAGGTTTTGTATAAACCTTCTTCACCTCGCTCTTCAGCTTTTGTTTGTAATTGGAAAAAATCTTGAAAAGATTTTACTTGAATATCCAAAAAATCAGGATAATCTGTTCCAAGCTTTGAAGATGCGAAATTGATTCTTTCAGTAGTGTTTTTCGTTGCCAAAAGAGAATGTTTTTTTGATTAAAAATCTGTATTTAATAAAGAACGAATATATACACAAAATGGTTTAGGTCTAAGAATCTACATTCTTAGTACCTAAACCTTAGTTTGTTAGATATGTTAAAGCTTATTTAAGCTCAACCTCAGCTCCTGCTTCTTCCAAAGATTTTTGAAGACCTTCTGCCTCATCTTTAGAAACACCTTCTTTAATTGGTGCAGGCGCGCTATCAACGATACCTTTAGCTTCTTTTAATCCTAAACCAGTTAATTCCTTAACTAACTTTACAACTGCTAGTTTAGAAGCACCTGCTGCTTTTAAGATTACATCAAATTCTGTTTGCTCTTCAGCTGCATCATCACCTCCTGCTGCTGGACCAGCAACTGCTACAGCTGCTGCTGCAGGTTCGATACCGTACTCATCTTTTAAAATACCAGCTAATTCGTTAACCTCTTTTACAGTTAAGTTAACTAATTGTTCTGCGAAATCTTTTAAATCTGCCATTTCAATTGTTTTAAAAATTTTTATTATTTAGTTTATTAATGCGCTAATTTATTTTTCTGATAATGTTTGTAAAATACCAGATAATTTACCTCCACTTGACTGCAATGCTGAAATAACATTTTTAGCAGGTGATTGTAATAATGTAATAATATCTCCAATAAGTTCTTCTTTAGACTTCACATTTACAAGAGATTCTAATTGGTCGTCTCCAACATAAATAGCTTCTTCAATGTAAGCACCTTTTAACAAGGGCTTGTCTGATTTTTTTCTGAACTCTTTGATCACTTTAGCAGGTGCATTACTTGCCTCAGAAATCATTAAAGAGGTATTACCTTTTAATACATCTTGTAATTCTCCAAACTCCTTATCAGAAGCTTCCATTGCTTTTGAAAGCAATGTGTTTTTAACAACAGCTAGTTGAACGTTAGCTTTAAAACAAGCTCTACGTAAGTTTGATGTAGCTAATGCATCTAAACCAGATATATCTGCTAAATAGATGGTATTAGTTCTTGCTAACGTAACTGTTAAATCTTGTATTACTTGTGATTTTTCTTCTCTAGTCATAATGATACATTTTTAACTGCTTACGAAACAGATTTTACATCAACTTCAACACTAGGGCTCATAGTAGAACTCATAAAAACGCTCTTAATGTAAGCTCCTTTTGATGCTGTTGGTTTCAATTTAATAATTGTTTGTAATAATTCATTTGCATTTTCAGCAATTTTATCAGCATCAAAAGATGCTTTAGCAACTGCAGCATGAATGATTCCTGTTTTATCAACTTTAAAATCTATCTTACCTGCTTTTACTTCTTTTACTGCTTTTGCAACATCCATAGTTACCGTACCTGTCTTTGGGTTAGGCATTAAACCTCTAGGACCTAAAACTCTTCCTAAAGGACCTAATTTACCCATAACACTAGGCATTGTGATAATCACGTCTACGTCTGTCCATCCTCCTTTAATTTTTTGAAGGTATTCATCTAAACCAACATAATCTGCACCCGCTTCCAGAGCTTCGGCTTCTTTATCTGGTGTTACTAATGCAAGCACTTTTACATCTTTCCCTGTTCCGTGTGGTAATGTCACTACGCCTCTAACCATTTGGTTAGCTTTACGTGGATCTACTCCTAAACGAACAGCGATATCTACAGATGCATCAAACTTTACATTAGTAATTTCTTTGATTAAAGCAGAAGCAGCATTTATATCTAATGCTTTCGTATTATCTAATTTAGCGTGCGCTTCTTTTTGCTTTTTTGTTAATCTTGCCATTTTACTAGTTTTTATAAAGTTTATGCTGGTGCATTACCTTTAACTGTTAATCCCATAGAACGGGCTGTACCAGCGATCATTTTCATTGCTGATTCAATTGTAAATGCATTTAAATCTACCATTTTGTCTTCTGCAATCACTTTAATTTGATCCCAAGAAACAGACGCTACTTTTTTTCTGTTAGGTTCTCCTGAACCTTTCTTGATTTTTGCCGCTTCCATTAATTGTACTGCAGCGGGTGGAGTTTTTACTACAAAATCAAATGATTTGTCTTTAAAAACACTAATAACAACAGGTAAAATTTTACCTTGTTTGTCTTGAGTTCTAGCATTGAATTGCTTACAGAACTCCATGATGTTAACACCTGCAGCACCTAGAGCGGGTCCAACCGGTGGCGATGGATTCGCGGCACCTCCCCTAACTTGTAATTTAACTACTTTACTTAACTCTTTTGCCATTTTAATAACTATTTAGTGACCTGTTTTTTAATTGGAAGCAAAAAACACATCGGTATATATTTGTGTAACAATTATATTTTCTCTACTTGCATGTAACTAAGTTCTAATGGAGTTTTACGTCCAAAAATCTTAACCATGACTTCTAATTTTCTCTTCTCTTCATTCACTTTTTCTATAGTTCCGTCAAAACCATTAAATGGTCCATCTATAACTTTCACCGTTTCTCCTGGTGTAAAAGGAATGGCAATATTTTCGTCTTGGATGGCTAATTCATCAACCTTACCAAGCATTCTGTTCACTTCTGATCTACGCATTGGAACAGGCTCTCCTCCTTTTTTTTCTCCTAAAAAACCAATAACACCTGTAATTGATTTAATAACGTGAGGTACTTCTCCTGCTAGATTAGCCTCCACCATAATATACCCTGGAAAATAAACTTTTTCTTTGTGTACTTTCTTTCCATCACGAATTTGAATTACTTTTTCTTTAGGAACCAATACCTGACTCACAAAGTCAGAAAGTCCTAAACGAGAAATTTCAGTCTCTATATAAGACTTCACTTTGTTTTCTTGACCTCCGATTGCTCTCACAACATACCATTTCATTACTGAGTCAGTCATTATTAGTTGGATTTAAACATTCCGAAAAAATTATCTAACCCTGTCTGAAAAACATAATCAACTCCAGCAACAGCAAGTGCAAAAACAATTGTAAAAATTGCAACTGTAACCGTTGTTTTTTGAGCATCTTTACTAGACGACCAAGTCATGTGATTATTTAATTCTTCAAAAGAGTCTTTAATATATTGTATAAACTTCATGTGTTCATTATTTGCACGGATTGAGGGACTCGAACCCCCGACACCTGGTTTTGGAGACCAGTGCTCTACCAGCTGAGCTAAACCCGTCTCTATTCATTCGTAAAGGCATCCTGATAAATCAGGACACCTTCAACGATTAAAACTTATAATTATTGACTAAAAATTAGTCTAAAATTTCAGTTACTTGACCAGCTCCAACTGTTCTTCCTCCTTCACGGATTGCAAAACGTAAACCTAAGTTTAATGCAATTGGCTGAAGTAAATCAACTGTTATAGTTAAGTTATCTCCTGGCATTACCATTTCTATACCATCTGGTAAATTAATAGTACCTGTTACGTCTGTTGTTCTTACATAGAACTGAGGACGATAGTTATTGTGAAATGGTGTGTGACGACCACCTTCTTCTTTTTTAAGAACGTATACCTCAGCTTTAAACTTTGCATGTGGTGTTACTGATCCAGGCTTGGTAATTACCATACCTCTTTTAATATCAGACTTCTCTATACCTCTTAATAAGATACCTGCATTATCTCCTGCTTCTCCTCTATCTAAGATTTGACGGAACATTTCAATACCAGTAATTGTAGAAGTTAATTTCTCAGCTCCCATACCAATAATTTCTACTGGATCTCCAGTATTTGCAATACCTGTTTCAATTCTACCAGTAGCAACAGTACCACGACCAGTAATAGAGAATACATCTTCAATAGGCATTAAGAAATCTTTATCAACCTCTCTTAATGGCTCTTCAATCCATGTATCAACAGCTTCCATTAATTCCATAACGGTATCAACCCATTTTTGCTCACCATTTAATGCTCCTAGAGCAGAACCTGCTATTACAGGACCATTATCTCCATCGTACTCATAGAAAGAAAGTAATTCTCTTACTTCCATATCTACCAATTCAATTAGTTCTTCATCATCAACCATATCTACTTTATTCATAAATACAACCATACGAGGAATACCTACCTGACGTCCTAAAAGGATGTGCTCACGAGTTTGTGGCATTGGTCCATCTGTAGCAGCAACAACTAAAATTGCACCATCCATTTGAGCAGCACCAGTTACCATGTTCTTCACGTAATCCGCGTGACCTGGACAATCTACGTGTGCGTAGTGACGATTTGCTGTTTGATACTCAACGTGAGATGTATTAATTGTAATACCTCTTTCTTTTTCTTCTGGTGCATTATCAATCTGATCGAAAGATAGTGCTGAAGAGAATCCTGCATCAGCTAATACTTTAGTAATAGCCGCAGTTAGTGTAGTCTTACCGTGATCTACATGTCCGATTGTACCAATGTTTAAGTGTGGTTTCGAACGGTCAAAATTTGCTTTTGCCATGATTATTAATTTTTAATTCTAAGTTAAATATATTTAGTGTCTAATAAATTCTTCTTTTGAGCCAGCGACGGGAGTTGAACCCGTGACCTCATCCCTACCAAGGATGCGCTCTACCATCTGAGCTACACCGGCTTGGAAAAATTTGAGTGTGAGACTAACTTTTCACAGACTAACACTCAGGACAAACTTCTTATCTTATTTCTAAAACAATACTTTATCCTTTTGAGCGAGAGACCAGGTTCGAACTGGCGACATTCAGCTTGGAAGGCTGACGCTCTACCAACTGAGCTACTCTCGC
>ERZ1027208.613-NODE-613-length-13155-cov-7.713359_pt1 | contig 13155 bp, 12 predicted proteins | sample MGYA00520867_ERZ1027208 | MGnify/ENA primary metagenome ERZ1027208 (study PRJEB33311, sample SAMEA4378413) | marine metagenome | biome: Marine biome; feature: Fjord; material: Water | collected 2014-07-20T08:00:00Z/2014-07-... | depth 75 m ...
GGCGAGGCGTTTTGTTGCTGGGTTGTAGGTTGACAGGACTGGTGGGGGTGGGAAATGCGGCCTTGGGGTGGTGGTTGGGGAAAGTCCTGCTTCCGACACCTTGGCCTGGTGAGGGCGGGATGTTTGACCCGCAAAGCCCTACCGGTCTTGAGATTGCGGCAGATCACCCCGTTGCCCTTCGGATCGCAGCGAGCGGTGAAGGGCGCATTCGCAACGTCACACGCTCGATCAACCCGACGACCAAAAAGATGCGACAGGAAATTGTTGCAGATGATATTCGCGCCCTGAACGGGTTCTTTCAGATGTCGGCACCCGATGGCGGATACCGTGTTGTCATCATTGATGATGCGGATTTGATGAACGTCACGGCGGCAAACGCGCTCCTCAAAATGCTCGAAGAACCGCCTGCTCGCGCGCTGCTAATCCTGATCTCGCATCAGCCCTCTGGTCTGTTGCCGACAATCCGCTCGCGATGCCGCACGCTGGCTTTGCGCTCTCTGGATGCGACTGAAGTGACTGAAGCAATGGCCCAAGCAGATGTTCAAGCCGCCAATTCCGCTGCGCTATCCGCCCTCTCGGGTGGGTCTGTTGGCGGGGCGATGCGTTTATCGATACTGGGTGGCGCGTCCCTATATGCCGAACTGGTTGGTCTTGTCGGCACCCTGCCCAATATGGATCGGCCCCGTGCCCTCAAACTGGCAGAACTTGCTGCAGCGCGCGGCGGAGAAGCAAAGCGCGACTTGTTGTTTACCCTCATTGATCTGCTGCTTAGCCGTATGGCGCGTGCAGGTGCGATGGGTGCCCCACCCGAGATCGAAGCATGCGTTGGCGAAGCCAATACCCTGATGCGCCTGTGTCCCACCCCCCAACAGGCCCGTATTTGGGCTGATCTGGCCGCTGAAATCGGAGCACGGGCACGCCACGGCATCGCGGTCAACCTTGACCCTGCCGCGCTGGTTCTAGATACGTTTGTAAAGATGGCAAAGGCCGCCCCAAGATAAGCGCCGACGGAGTTCCATGACCGACACACCACACATCACCGACAGCCACTGCCACCTTGATTTTCCCGAGTTGATTGAGGAATTACCCGAGGTAATTTCCCGCGCCCATGACGCAGGCGTTATGCGAATGGTCACGATTTGCACCAAGCTGAAAAATGAACCCGCTGTGCGTGCTATTGCCGAGGCACATGCATCGGTTTTTTATGCAGCAGGCACGCACCCAATGAGCGTCGCAGATGAACCGATGGCAACGCTTGAACAGCTCATCACAATTGCGCAGCACCCTAAAATGGTCGGCATTGGTGAGACAGGGCTAGATTATCACTACACCGCGGAAAGTGCTCAAAAGCAACAGGATAGCCTGCGCATTCACATTGCCGCCGCCCGTGAGACCGGCCTGCCGTTGATCATCCACAGTCGAGATGCGGATAATGATATGGCCGCGATCCTGCGCGATGAACACACCAAGGGTCCCTATACCTGCGTCATGCATTGCTTTTCTTCTTCTGCCGAATTGGGCCGCGCAGCACTTGATTTGGGGTTTTACCTCAGCATGTCGGGCATAACTGCCTTCCCCAAAAGTCAGGAATTGCGCGATATCTTTGCGGCCGCTCCGCTAGAACGTATTCTGGTCGAAACAGACAGCCCCTACCTTGCTCCGCCGCCGTTTCGTGGCCGACGCAATGAACCCGCCTATAGCGCTCACACGGCCCGCCGCGCGGCTGAGACATTCGGCGTTGAATATGACGTGTTTGCCGCCCAATCCGAGGCGAACTTTGAACGCCTGTTTACTAAGGTTGCTGCCTATCGCGGTGCATCATGAGTGACGTGATGCGCGTTACGATCCTTGGCTGCGGATCATCCGGTGGCGTTCCCCGTTTGGGCGGCGCATGGGGTGCTTGTGATCCAACAGAACCACGCAATGCGCGCCGCCGCTGCTCAGCTTTAGTTGAGCGGATCACAGACGCAGGAACAACGTCTGTGTTGATCGACACCTCACCCGACATGCGCAGCCAACTGCTGGATGCAAATGTTGGGCGGCTGGATGCGGTTCTGTATACCCACGCACACGCGGACCATGTGCACGGCATGGATGATCTACGCATGATTGTGATCAACATGCGCAAACGCCTGCCTGTCTGGGCCGACCAGCCAACCTACGACGCGCTGATGGATCGCTTTGGCTACGCCTTTATTCAACCCGAAGGGTCGATGTATCCGCCCATTCTGGAGATGAACCTAATGGATGGCGATATTGAGATTGACGGCGCGGGCGGCCCGCTTCGTTTTACCCCGTTTACAGTGCCCCATGGCGGTATGGATGCACTAGGGTTTCGCGTAAACAATGTAGCGTATCTACCTGATGTTGCATCAATTCCAGACGATATCTGGTCGTACCTAACAGACCTAGATTGCTGGATCGTAGACGCCCTGCGCCGTGATCCACACCCAACACACAGCCACTTGGAACAAACACTGGGCTGGATCGAAAAAATGCAACCCAAGCGAGGCGTGCTTACCAACATGCATAACGATCTGGACTATGCTACCCTTGCCGCCGAAACGGCTGATCATATTGATCCTGCTTTTGACGGGATGCAGCTTGAGTTCCCGCTAAAGTAAATTCGCGTCTTTCACCTCTCTGTTTGGAGGTGTAGTCAGGGCTAACCCCCCAGCCCCGAGCACCCAAATCCATGCAAACTCTTTTAGATGTCATCCTGCCCGTTTTTATGGTTATCGGATTTGGCTATGTCGCCGTGTGGCGCGGCTTTTTCCCAGCCGAGAGCGTGGACGGTGTTCTGCGATTTGCCCAAAGCTTTGCTGTGCCATGTCTGCTGTTTCAAGCCATCGCACATCTGGATCTTGGTGCCTCGTTTGATGCGCGCCTGCTGTTCAGTTTCTATTCCGGTGCCGCGATTTGCTTTGCGCTTGGCATATTCGGAGCACGTCTGTTTTTCAAACGCGATTGGGAAGATTGCGTAGCAATCGGGTTTTGTTGCCTTTTCTCAAACTCGGTTCTATTGGGGTTACCCATTTCCGAACGCGCCTATGGCACCGATAGCTTAACCGGAAACTATATGATCATCGCGATCCACTCTCCGTTTTGTTATGGGTTGGGTATCACGGTGATGGAATTTGTGCGCAACCGTGGTCAAAGCCCCGCAACACTGGCGCGTTCAATCAGCAAGGCGATGTTTCACAATCCGCTGGTGATTGGCATTATGGCTGGTTTTGCTGTGAACTTCAGTGGCCTAACGATCCCGTCAGTTGTGGATGACGGCTTGTCCTTGATAGTACGCGCGGCGTTGCCTGCCGCCTTGTTCGCCCTTGGCGGGGTATTGATCCAGTACAAACCCGAAGGCGACATGAAAGCCATCGCGATGGTCTGCTGTATTGCCCTCTTGGTCCATCCAGCGATTGTCTGGACAATGGGCACGGCACTGGCAGTTCCAACTGATTTGTTCCGCGCGGGCGTTCTGACCGCCTCTATGGCACCGGGGTTTAACGCCTATATCTTTGCAAATATGTATGGCCGCAGCAAACGGGTGGCCGCCTCGTCCGTTTTGATAGCAACAGGCGCATCTATTTTGACCGTATGGGTCTGGCTGACTGTGCTGGGTTGATGCTGCCACGCTACAGATTTGGGACCGACGTCCTCATGGCACTTTCTATTGAAGGCTTTAGTGCTCTATGATCGGCTCCAACTTCAGGATGCGAGCAATGTGGCACGCGCCAAAATACACAATTGGATATTCCCCATTCAGGACACTGTGACAGATACTCCAGATGTTACCGCTACATCTCTCCTTTCTTTGGGATGGACCCCGTTTTTCGAGGACCAGCTTTCGAGTGAAGAAACCAGCCTTGAGCGGTTGCGCATTGCGACAGTCCACCGCTCTCGCATGACTGCGCAATCAGCACATGGCCCCGTCAGAGTCGCGCTGCCCCCAAAGATGAAGACCACCGATTACGCTGTAGGTGATTGGATCATAGCCGAGCCTGACACTCATCTGATTGTCCGCAGGCTTGACCGTCACGCCCTGCTACAGCGCAAGACTGAAGGCGCGCGTGCGCCCCAGTTAATCGCCGCGAACGTGGATACGCTGTTTATCGTAACTTCCTGCAATGATGACTTTAATCCAGCACGGCTAGAGCGCTACCTTGCCCTTGCCAATGAGGCAGAGACAAATCCGGTGATCGTGCTCACCAAAGCTGATAAGACCGATGATACAGCCCCCTTTGTCGCGCGCGCAGCCCAATTGCAGCGCGGTTTGGATGTTGTCTACCTTAATGCCAAAACACCAGATGCCGCCGATACTTTGGCGCCTTGGTGCCATGCCGGACAGACAGTTGCGCTAGTGGGATCATCAGGCGTCGGCAAATCAACCCTCCTCAATACGTTGGCAGCCAAAGAAGGCGAAGATGCCCAGCTGACAGGCGGTATTCGCGAGGATGACGCAAAGGGGCGACATACAACCACATCGCGCTCTCTTCACGGGATCAAAGGTGGCGGTTGGGTGATCGACACCCCTGGTATTCGCACACTTCACCTCAGCGACGTATCCGACGGGCTGGACATTTTGTTTGCAGAAATAACCGAACGCGCGCCCAATTGCCGCTTTCGCGACTGCACACATGCCCATGAACCAGGTTGCGCAATTCAGGCCGCAGTTGCAGATGGCAGTATCGACCCCTCACGCCTAGAGCGGTGGCGCAAGCTACAAGAAGAAAACGATGCGAATACGCCTGACATAACCGGGCCAAAGGGAAACTATTCCCCAAAAGGCCGTGGCAAAAAGCGCTGAATATTGCCACCCAAGCATCAATTCGGCTGACACCCGCTGTTTCACACGCTTGTCCGTCCTCAGTTCTGTTATAAAAGTCATGGTATGTTATATTGCATGTTGTCTGGCTTGAGGAAGTTGTAGATGCGTTTCGATCCCCAATTGGCAGAAATCCGGTTTGGCTGCGGTTTGTCCCCCAGTGTTGCAGCTCCAAAATCTGTAGACCAGATGCTGAGGACACTCTCGGACACGGATGCAATCGCGTCCCGCTTTCCAATAGAAACCTTCGATGACTTTCAGAAACGAATTGCCTATGCGCAGTCTCTTCAGAAAATACGCAAGAAAAACCGCGGCTCACCAGAGGCTTTGGCTGCTAAGAAAGGCCGCCGCGTTCTAAACAAAGAAGCGCGCATCGCCCAAGCGAGCTGGCTAGGGCAACACCTAAATCGTTGGGTTTCGACCGAGGCCCCCTTGCGGGAGCGCATGACAGTATTCTGGGCGGATCATTTTACTGCTGCCGGAAAGGCAGGGCAAGTCCGCCGCGCCGCATCCCCCTACATGGAAAGCGCGATCAGACCGCATATTAACGGGACCTTTGAAGACCTGCTGGTTGCTGCAGTCTTGCACCCGTTGATGATCCACTACCTTGATCAAAACCGCTCTGTCGGGGCAAGTTCAGAACGGGCTGCGCGCGGTGGAAGACTGTCAGGGCTCAATGAGAACCTCGCCCGCGAAGTGCTTGAGCTGCACACGCTGGGTGTGGGTGCGCCTTATACCCAAACCGATGTGACCGAACTTGCTGAGCTTTTGACAGGTGTGACATACGCCCCCCCCATGCGGCTCAAGTTTCGCAAAGATTATGCCGAACCCGGAGCAGAAACCGTGCTGGGCAAATCCTATGGTGGCGGTCCTGCGCATATCCGTGATGTTGTTGCCGTTATGCGCGATTTGGCGCACCACCCTGCAACCGCACACCACATCGCATGGAAACTTGCCATGCACTTTACTTCGGATACCCCTGATCCAGATCTCATTAACGCGCTAAAGGTTCGGTTTATCGAAACGGGTGGTGACCTGAGCGCCGTCTATGACGCGTTGCTCAAACACCCCGCCGCGTGGGTACCCCAGCGCAGCAACGTTAAGCCTGCGTTCCACTTTATGGGGTCCGCGATGCGCGCGCTTGGTGTTCCTGATCCGGCAATCACGTCGTTGGACGAGAAAACGGCACGACGCCTATTTGTCGCCCCGTTACGGGAAATGGGTCATATTTGGGAAAAACCGGATGGGCCTGACGGGTTGCCAGAAGAAGACGCCGCGTGGATCGCCCCACAAGGAATCGCGGCGCGCCTGCAATGGTCCATCACGGTTCCCCAACTGCTGATGAAAGACCTACCAGACCCCCGTGAATTTGTGCACAACGCCCTCGGGGAGTTCACAACACCAGCCGTTGAATTTGCCGCAAACGCCGCCGAAACCCGCTGGGACGGCGTTGGGCTTGTGCTGGCCTCGCCCGCGTTTCAAAGGACTTGACCCAATGACCCAATCCCTTAACCGCCGCGCATTTTTATCCCGTTCCGCTATGATTGGCTGCTCGCTGGCGGCCAGCCCTCTGGTTACGCCGCTTAGCTTTGCCGCGACCCCCGGTGAAAACCGTCTGGTAGTCATTTTACTGCGCGGGGGAATGGATGGATTGGGTGTTGTGCGCCCTTACGGCGATCCAGCTTACCGCGCCCTACGCGGTGATGGCGGGCTGTCTGAACCCAATGGCGCAGTTGATCTGGATGGCTATTTTGCATTGCACCCAGGATTGCGCCCGTTGTTGCCCCTTTGGGACAAAGGCCAATTGGGATTTGCGCATGCCGTATCAACGCCCTACCGCGACCAGCGTAGCCATTTTGACGGGCAGGATCTGCTTGAGGCGGGCCTGTCAGACCTAAATAACGGCACATCCCGCGATGGTTGGCTGAACCGCGCGCTGCAGCACCTGCCCAATGGTCAAACAGACACAGCCTATGCCATTGGCCGCGACCAACTCAGTGTCTTGAGCGGTCGCGCCGAAGTCCAACGCTGGTCGCCCGAGGCTGATCTTGTGTTGAGTCCGCAGGCGATCAAACTCGCGGGCTTAATCATGCAAGATGATCCACTGTTTGATGCGGCATTCCAAAAGGCGATGGCCATTTCAGACAGTGACGGCGACGCGGTTGCAACAACCGGTTCGCTAGATGATCTTATGCAAGAACTCAACAATAGCCGCAAACAGTCTTCAGGTAAAAACCGCACAACCTTGGAACAACGCATTGCCGAATTTGCGGGCAAGCGCCTGCGAGAAGACACGCGCATCGCTTCATTTTCCATCAACGGCTGGGACACACACCAAAACCAAGGGCGCGCATTGCACATCGCGTTGAACCGCCTTTCAAACGCCATCCTAACGCTTCAAGAAACCATGCGCGGGCCAGTTTGGAACAAAACAACCGTTGTCGCAGTGACCGAATTTGGCCGCACTGCAAAAATCAACGGTACAGGCGGCACGGATCACGGCACCGGTGGATTGATGGTGATGGCTGGAGGCGCATTGCGCGGCGGTAGGGTCATGGCTGACTGGCCAGGTCTGGACGAGTCGGAACTATATGGTCGCCGCGACCTGATGCCGACACGCGATGTGCGCGCCTATCTTGGGTGGTTGTTGCACAACCAGTTCGGGCTTACGAAATCCGCAATCGAAACCAGCGTTTTTCCGGGTGTTGATTTAGGTGCTGACCCGAAACTCATCAGGTAACTACACCGTATAGCCAAACGAAAAAGGGCCGCCCAAAGGCGACCCAGAATTCTAGCGGTAAAAGAAGGTTTGCTTAGCCTACCAACTCCAGACCGGAGAAGAAGTATGCGATTTCAATCGCTGCGGTTTCTGGTGCGTCCGAACCGTGTACGGAGTTTTCGCCAACAGATTCTGCGAAATCGGCGCGGATTGTGCCTGCTTCTGCGTCTGCTGGGTTTGTTGCACCCATAACTTCGCGGTTTTTCGCGATGGCGTTTTCGCCTTCGAGAACCTGAGCAACGATTGGCGCGGATGCCATGAATTCGCACAGTTCGTCATAGAATGGACGCTCAGCGTGAACAGAGTAGAACTCGCCCGCTTGTGCTTTTGTCAGGTGAATACGCTTGGACGCGACGATGCGCAGACCTGCGTCTTCGAATTTCTTTGCAATTGCGCCTGTAAGGTTGCGTTTTGTTGCATCTGGTTTGATGATCGAGAATGTGCGCTCAAGAGCCATGGGTCGTCTCCATTTGGGTGTTAATTTGGCCGCTCCCTAACATGGCCCCCGCCCTATGAAAAGCGGCGATTGACGCGCGCGTCCACATCAGTCACACCGCGCGCATGTTACGTATATCAGAGATCAACTATTCCGTCGAAGGTCGCCCCCTCTTTGAAGAGGCCAGCGCCGTCATTCCCAATGGACACAAGGTAGGCCTTGTCGGACGCAACGGGGCTGGCAAAACCACCCTGTTCCGCATCATCCGCAAGGAGCTGGGGCTAGACGCCGGCGACATTACCCTGCCCTCGCGTTCCAAAATTGGCGGCGTGGCACAGGAAGTCCCCTCCTCGGAGACATCGCTCATTGATACGGTGCTTGCCGCTGATGAAGAGCGCGCATCCCTGATGCTGGAAAGCGAAACTGCCACGGACCCCGGCCGCATCGCCGACATTCAGGCCCGTCTTGTTGATATCGACGCATGGACCGCCGAAGGGCGTGCCTCATCTATCCTCAAGGGCCTCGGCTTTGACGATTATGACCAACAACAACCCTGCTCGGCCTATTCTGGTGGCTGGCGTATGCGGGTGGCCCTTGCCGGTGTCCTGTTTGCAGAACCCGATCTGCTGTTGCTCGACGAACCAACCAACTACCTCGATCTTGAGGGCGCGCTTTGGCTTGAGAACTACCTCTCCAAATATCCCCACACAGTTATCATCATCAGCCACGACCGTGGCCTATTGAACCGTGCCGTGGGTGGCATCCTTCACTTAGAGGATCGCAAGCTCACGTATTACCAAGGTAACTATGATCAGTTTGCCAAAATGCGCGCCGAAAAGCGTGCGCAGCTGACAGCCGCGTCCAAAAAGCAGCAGGCGCATAAAGCGCACATGCAAGCATTTGTGGACCGCTTTAAGGCGAAGGCATCAAAGGCCAAACAGGCGCAATCGCGCATGAAAGCTATTGAAAAGATGGTGACGATTACGCCGCCGGAGGAGGCCGCGCGCAAGGTCTTCAACTTCCCGCAACCGGACGAATTGTCACCGCCGATCATCAGTATTGAGGGCGGCTCGACTGGCTATACCGAGGGTGTACCTGTTCTATCGCGGCTAAACCTGCGCATCGACCAAGATGATCGCATCGCTTTGCTGGGCCGCAACGGCCAAGGTAAATCGACGCTTTCCAAGCTACTGTCGAACCGTCTGGTTTTGTTTGAAGGCAAGGCCGTCAACTCAAACAAATTGCGCATCGGTTTCTTTGCCCAGCACCAAGTTGACGAACTGATCATCGAAGAAACGCCACTACAGCACATGATCTCGGCACGTCCCGGCGTGTTGCAATCCAAGTTGCGTGCCCAGCTTGCTGGTTTCGGTCTTGGGCCTGATCAGGCAGACACGGCTGTTGGCCGCTTGTCTGGTGGCCAAAAGGCTCGCTTGTCACTTTTGCTGGCCACGCTCGATGCGCCGCACCTGCTGATCCTCGACGAACCGACCAACCACCTAGACATCGAAAGTCGTGAGGCACTGGTTGAGGCACTGACGCGATATTCCGGCGCAGTGATCCTTGTAAGCCACGACATGCACCTGCTGTCGATGGTCGCGGATCGTCTGTGGCTGGTGTCTGACGGCACAGTGAAACCGTATGAGGACGATCTAGAAGCCTATCGCAAGATGTTGCTTACGGTTGAAAAGCCCGTCAGCAAAAATGCCCGTCCCAAAATCGAAGCGCCCAAGCCAAAACGCGCCACCCGTGAAGACGTGATGGCATTACGATCCGAGGTGCGCACTTCTGAGGCGCGTGTGACCAAAATCAATGAAATGCGAGATAAGCTTGCCAAGAAGCTTGCTGATCCTGCACTCTATGAAAAAGATAAGGTCGGCGAACTGGAAGTCTGGAACAAGAAATACGCTGAAGTGATGCAAGCACTTGAACGTGCTGAAGGTATTTGGATGGCCGCCGCTGAAAAGTTGGAGAAAGCACAAGCATGACGTTAGACACCGCCTATATGATCACGGCCTTTGTGACGATGATGGTGGTGATTGACCCTGTTGCTATTGCGCCGATCTTTCTTGCGCTCACTCCCGGTATGACGCCACAACAACGGTCCCGCATTGCGTTGCATGCGGTGCTGGTTGGTGGATTGCTTTTGGCGATTTTCGCCTTCTTCGGAAGTGCCGTTTTGGGGTTCATTGGTATTTCCATGCCAGCGTTCCGTGTGTCTGGCGGCATTCTACTTTTCCTGACCGCCATGGACATGCTGTTTGAACGGCGCACAAAACGTCGTGAAGGCAGCTCGGAAATTGAACAAGAGCACGAGGAAGACAACGATCCTTCAGTGTTCCCACTTGCGATACCGCTTATTGCGGGTCCTGGTGCGATAGCTTCGGTCATTTTGCTGGTCAACGAAAAGCCCGGTGGTGAGGGGCTGGTTGTGGTCCTCGGTATTTGCGCAGTGGCGCTCACGTTCATGTACGTCATGCTACGCCTGTCCAGTAAACTGGAACAGGTCATGGGCAAAGTTGCCATTAACGTCATTACCCGCGTATTGGGCATGTTGCTTGCAGCCCTTTCGGTTCAGTTTGTGCTGGATGGGCTGGCAGAATTCGGTTTTGTTACAGCGCTTGGATAACACTGCCCTGCCCCTATATTGAGGGTAACTTTGAGGGATACCATGATGACTGCCGACAACACCGCAAGCCTGATCTACCTTGTCCTTTTGGGTTGTGCCGTTGGGGGTTGGTTCTTCACCACGGGTCGCATCAATATCGGTAAGACTCTGCAGATGGCAATGATCTGGGGTTTTATCTTTTTAGGTGTTGTTGCGGGCTATGGGCTTTGGAACGATGTCCAACGCCAGACGATGAACAACCAAATGCTACAGCTGGGAAAGGGCCAGATTTCGGTGCCGCGCCAAGCAGACGGCCATTATTACCTCACGCTTGCATTGAACGGCGAAAACATACGCTTTGTTGTGGATACGGGCGCAACGGATATGGTGCTGACCCGCGATGATGCCCGCCGTTCGGGGATTGATCCCGATACGCTACATTTTCTAGGCACCGCCAATACCGCCAACGGTCAAGTGAGCACTGCCCCTATCCGCATCAACACGGTGCGCTTGGGTGATATCACCGATACCGATGTCCGCGCCTCAGTGAATGGTGGTGACATGGACGGTTCCCTACTGGGCATGGGCTACCTCGAAAAATGGGGCCGAATTGAAATTAGCGGCGGAGAGTTGCGCCTGACCCGTTAACCACGTTTACCGCCGTGTCCAATAATTCACAAACGCACCTGCCGTCCGATCAAGAAGCACATATTTGCACGCTTGTTCAGAGGGATACCGCCATTGTACATTATCACAAATAGACTGGAATATTGAATGAAGATCGCAATTTGTGGCTGCGGTATTGGCGGTCTTTCTGCTGCTATTTTGGCTCATCGTCACGGTTTTGATGTCACCGTATTTGATCAGTTTGACACCCCTGCGCCCGTCGGATCGGGGCTGGTCATTCAGCCTGTCGGCCTGCGCGTTTTGGAACAATTGGGTGCCGCTGATGCCGCGCTGGCAAAAGGTGCCAAAGGCTATCACATGATCGGCCATGAAGCGAAAAGTGGCCGCACGATACTAGATGTATCATATGGCCCCAAAGGCGGCCCAGACTTTGGTCTTGGCATTCATCGTTCTAGCCTGTTTGAGGCCCTGTTGAATGTAGCGGTAAGTGAAGGCGTAACCATCACTACAAACCACCGCGTTGTATCAACACAGCTCAAAGAGGACGCGCGCTATGTCTCCTTTGACAATGGAAAAACTGTTGGTCCCTTTGACCTAGTGATCGACACCACGGGGGCAAACTCCCCGATAAGTGAAATAAAATCAACTGCTTTGCCCTACGGAGCGATCTGGGGAACTGTCGATTGGCCCGAAAACTGCACCCTACAGTATGACCGTTTGCAGCAACGCTATCGCCGCGCGTCTAATATGATCGGTGTGCTACCGATTGGTACGCTCCCCAAGGATGACACGCCCAAAGCGGCATTATTTTGGTCCCACCCGCGTACCCAAATCGACGCATGGCACTCAGCTCCGATTGAAGAATGGCGCAAACAGGCGACCGCTCTTTGGCCCGAGCTAAAACCGTTTACTGATCAAATCACTGAACACAACCAAATGACACCAGCGGTGTATACCCATGGCAGCCTGCGCAAACCATTTGGCGAACGGATTGTGCATATCGGCGATGCGGCCCATCGCGCCAGTCCACAGTTGGGACAAGGTGCAAACATGGCATTGCTTGATGCAGCCGCATTGATTGAATGCCTACGCCAATTCCCCCTAGCCCACGCGCTAACGAAATACGCTAAAGCACGCAGATTACACACAAATACCTACCAGTTGATGAGCTGGGCATTTACGCCGATGTATCAATCCAACAGTCGGGGTTTGCCAGTATTGCGAGACTACGTCTTGGGCCCCCTTAGTAAAATCTATCCAGTGCCCGCACTCCTGAGCAGTCTCGTCAAAGGGACCATGATCAACCCCATGAGGGGTATCACGCAGCCGCCAAAACATCAGAACAAAGCACCCTAACGACAGATCAGCTTTCGGCTTTTTTCTCCCACCTGCCCGATTCCTCGGACCAGTATTGCGCATTTGCGCCGGCAGCAGTCAGGGCTTTCCACTGCTTGCGTGCATGACCGAGGGCTTCCTCATCGTAGCCATCAAACAAGATACACACTCGTTCCATGGCCTCGACGTCTTGTGCACTTACATCTGCGGAATGCACAGCCATCACACATTGCGCATTGTTTGGGTTGTTCTGTCCAAGGCCCAGCAGAACGGGCTGCGCGGCGTCTTGCGGACCGCCCTCTAGCCCATGGGGCAAAAAGCTATCCTCCGACCCCATCCATAGTGCGGTGTCCAATGCCTCCAGCCCGGCGCGCTCGGTCCCTCGTATCGAAACGCGCCAGCCAGCAGTCAGCGATTTATCCACCAGCATGCGCAGCGTGTCCACCAATGGCCGCTCTCCTATAAACATCTCACACACCCGACGCCAAGGAAAGAACACAAACTATATGTGGCAGTGCCCGAACAATCAGCAACAGTTGGAACAA
>ERZ1027208.614-NODE-614-length-13153-cov-29.679111_pt1 | contig 13153 bp, 11 predicted proteins | sample MGYA00520867_ERZ1027208 | MGnify/ENA primary metagenome ERZ1027208 (study PRJEB33311, sample SAMEA4378413) | marine metagenome | biome: Marine biome; feature: Fjord; material: Water | collected 2014-07-20T08:00:00Z/2014-07-... | depth 75 m ...
GCCTCAGCAGGGCATTCAGGCTCGCATAAAGTGCAATCTATGCATTCATCTGGATCTATTACTAGGAAGTTTGGGCCTTCGTGAAAGCAATCGACTGGACATACGTCGACGCAATCAGTGTATTTGCATTTGATGCATGATTCGGTTACTACAAAAGTCATTTGGTGTCCTTTAGTTATGGTGGAGGGGGTATCGTTAACCTTAAAGTTAATAAGCTAAAATATACGTTTATTAAATTCTTGATGTTTCTTTTAACGTTAGATTATAAATTTTAAACCTATTACTAATAAGATTAAAGCTACTAAAGTTTTTAGTAGGTCTTCATGGATTTTTTCACCGATTATGGCCCCAAGGTATATTGCAGGGAGTGAGCCAATTATTAAGCTGAGCAGTAATTGAAAGTCAATGTGTCCCAATTGAAGGTGGCCAAGGCCGGCTACTGCGGTTAACGGTACAGCATGTGCAATGTCAGTCCCAATTATTGTTCGGGCTTTTAGGTTTGGGTAAAGCAATAAAAGTAGTGCTCCACCAATTGCTCCAGCACCAACAGATGATATGGTAACAAGAACCCCTAGAGTGAGGCCTAATAATATTAGTGTAGTTTGTTTAGGTTCGGCTCTATCTTTACTTTGGGTTAATAAGTTAATTTGCTTCTTAAATATTATAACTAGAGCGGTGAAAATTAGCATAACACCGAGAGTCAGAGAGATGATCTTTTCAAAATCGTGACCTGAAATATCGAAATACTGAACAAGAACAATAGTGGAAATAGAGCCAGGAATGCTTCCGAGACTTAAACCTTTGACAATTTTCCAGTTTATGTTGTTAAGGCGGTGATGGGTCCACATGCCGCCAGTTTTTGTAATAGCGGCATAAAGCAAGTCTGTTCCAACCGCAATAGTTGGCTGTATGTGAAAACCAAGCACTAATATTGGCGTCATAAGAGACCCGCCTCCAACGCCTGTTAAACCGACGATAAAGCCTACAGTAGCTCCAGCTAGTATATAAGTAAAATCCAAAGTGTACTCAGTGAGAAAATGTGGTTGAAATATAATCTAGAAAGCTTATAATAAAAAAGAATATATATTCCTATATTTATAACTATTTTATATAACAAAATATGAAGTTACAGCAATTAAGGTATATTTGGGAGGTCTCAAAACATAACCTCAACGTTTCAGCAACGGCTGAATCAATATACACGTCCCAGCCTGGAATAAGTAAACAGATTCGAACTTTAGAGGACGAACTAGGCATCCCAATTTTCATTAGGAATGGAAAGCACCTCACAGGAATGACTGCCGCTGGTGAGAAAATAATCAGAATAGCTGGTGAGATGCTTCAAAAAACTGAGAATATTAAAGGAATCGCTAATGAGTTCCGTGATAATAGTAAGGGAACTTTATCCATTGCAACAACTCATACACAAGCCCGTTATGCGTTACCGCCGGTAATAAAACAATACATCAAAGACCTACCTGATATTAAGCTAGATATCCACCAAGGTACCCCGACTCAGATCTCTGAAATGGTTTCACAGGGTAAGGTTGATATTGCAATAGCGACAGAAGCAATTGAACTTTACGAAAATTTAATAATGCTGCCTTGTTACTCATGGGGCAGGTGCATTTTAGTACCCAAGGGCCATGATTTAGCCAAGAAAACGGAGTTAAGTCTATCGGATGTTGCTGAATACCCTTTAATTACTTATGTGTTTGGTTTTACCGGGCGCTCTAAGCTAGATGAAGCTTTTAGTTCGCAAAATCTGGAACCTAATCTTGCCTTAACAGCTGTCGATGCCGATGTGATAAAAACTTATGTCCGTTTAGGCCTTGGAGTTGGGATCGTTGCTAGTATGGCCTGTAAGGAAGAACATGATAATGATTTAGTAGCTTTGGATGCTAGTCACTTATTTGGTGAAAGCACCACAAAAATTGGTATTAGGAAAGATACTTTCTTAAGAGGGTATCTTTATGAATTTATACGTTTATTTGCCCCCCACCTAAGCAAAGAGCTAATAGATGAAGCTATGAATTTAAAAGGTCAGAAAGAAATTGATATGCTGTTTAAAAGTATTAATATTCCGCATTACTAATTAAGGTTTTGGGCTTGATATATCGGCAAGGGAGGAGTGTAACCCACATTCTTTGCTATTCGCCTCTTCCCACCACCAACGGCCCTCTCTAGGGTCTTGATGAGGTAATGTTGGGCGTGTGCAAGGGAGGCAGCCGATACTCTCATACCCTTCATTATGCAGAGGGTTAAAGGGTATTTCTAATGATCGTATATATGTCCAAACTTCTTCAGAGCTCCAGTGTGCTAAGGGGTTAAATTTCAGTAGTTGGTTTGTGCTGCCTTTAAAGGCATTATCAACTTCTGCCACATCAAGTGAGTCTCTAGTTTCTTTGCTTTGGTCTCTACGTTGTCCGGTAATCCATGCTGAAAAATTGGTTAAGTGGCTTTTAAGGGGGGCAACCTTTCGGATGCTGCAGCATTCCTTGTGTCCATCTTGATAAAAACTGAAAAGCCCTTTTTTTAATGTCAGTTGTTGTGTAGCTGCTGCGTCGGGCATTAAAATATCAATCTTAATTTTATAGTGGTCCATGACCGTTTGAATATACTGATAGGTTTCGGGGTGAAGCCTGCCCGTATCAAGAGTGAAAATACTGGGTTTAAAGCCGAGTTTACACGCCATATCAATTAATACGACATCCTCAGCACCACTGAAAGACAAGGCAACATTGTCATTATTTTTAAAAATTGATTTAATAATATCCCGTGGCTTCATTCCACTTAGCTCGGCATTCAGTGCATTACAGTTCATGGCATTGTTACTTTTAGTCGGAAAAAATCAGTGTATCAAACCCTAAGGATGTTTTTAATTCCAATAAGAGATATCGATAGAATTTATTATGTATTACAGCGGTAAACCTTCTGACGAGGTCGCTTTTTTTAGGAAAAATATTGCACCAAATGTTCTTCAAATGAGCCTGCATCAGCGCTTTCAATTTGCTGTTGATCACTGATTGATTGTTGCTGAGCTTCGTTTAATAGAGAGGACTGAGCTTTAGTAAGTACCTGCTGATTAAAATAGTCGTGATGTTGTTGTGATTGAGACATGGCGAACTTAAAGAAAGGTAAGCCTTTTTCGCTCATTAACTTTAAAATTATTGCTGAAGGCGTTAGCGTAACATCCTTTAACTTTTGAACCTGTTTTTTTAAGGCGGCGCTATAGGGTTTTTCTTTAACATTGGAGTCAAGAATCTGACAAAGTTCAGTCATTTCATCACAAAGTTCTAAGCCCCATGTTTTAAGGCTGATAGATTCATTTGTTTTTTGTAATTCTAGATTGGGCTTTCTTCCTTCTGATGCGACAATAGCTTGGTTTTTATCAGCGATTAATTTAGCATTTTTTGACAGTAAAGGACTGTCTGCTAATAAGCAAAAAATCATAAAAGCCTCAAGAAAGTAAAGCTGCTCTTGGTCAATACCAGAGGGTGCAAATGGGTTTAAATCTACAGAGCGTAACTCAACATACTTCACACCGCGTTTGTGAAGAGCCTCACTAGGCCGCTCACCTGCTTGAATAACCTGTTTAGGTCGAACGTTACTGTAATACTCATTTTCAATTTGTAAGACATTGCAATTGAGCTGCAGATGCTGCCCAGTATTATCTTTTAGCCCTATCTCTTCATATGCCCTAAAAGGTTTTTCTGTGGCGGCTATCAGTCTTGAAATGTATTCGCTAAGGCTATTGTAAGAAATATTGATGTCAGATTGACTATCATTTTTGTACCCAATATCACTCATTCTTAGAGAAGTAGCATATTTTTTATATAGGGTGCCTGAGTCGAAAGCGTCAAATGAAGTATGATCTTGCCCTTTTAAAAATGAGCGGCATATCGCAGGAGATGCTCCAAATAAATATAAGACTAACCAGCCATAGCGATGAAGATTTCGAGTCATGTCCATATAGCATTCCGAAATAAATACCTGACTATCTTGAGTGTTATTGTTTATTTTTTGATAAGCGGGCCAGAATTCTTCAGCCAAAGAGTAATTAAAGTGTATGCCGGCAATTGCTTGCATGCTACGACCGTAACGGTGCCATAGGCCAATACGGTATACATGTTTCATTTTGCCGCTATTTGAAGACCCATAATTTGCAATAGGGATGCTAAGGTCTCCATCTACGATACAAGGCATACTGGTTGCCCATAACATTTCATCTTCTAGGTGTTGATAAGTGAACGTATGTACCGACTCCATAAAGGCTAAGGTATCGGTGGATGACTTAAAGGGGGGTGTAATGAACTCCAGTAAAGCTTCCGAATAATCCGTTGTAATGTATGGGTTTGTTAATGCAGAGCCCAAATTGATTGGGTGTGGAGTTTGAGATATTCCTCCCTGCTTATTAACCCGCAAGCTTTCTTTCTCAAGGCCTTTTAGCCCATCGCAAAGAATGTGACTTTGGTCACTTAAACTTAGTTTTTGAAGCGTATCTTTTATTCGTTTATACAAGGGATGACTACCTGCTATTTCGGTGCAAAAGTGGCTGTAACAATATTTCTTTTTGTATTATTAATGATAGGCTTATGGATGGCAAATGCTCAGGATGAAAAAGTATCAAATAAACCATTTTTATGGATTAACATCGCTGGATTTGGGTTTTTTGTACTGTTCTTACTTAATGCGCCTTCCTTAACGGCCTCTCCGCTGGTTGAAAGTGTACGTTATGTTATAGATGGTGATACCGTTATTTTAACTAGCGGTGAGAGAATCCGCTTAATTGGTATTAATGCACCAGAAATATCACACAATGGATTGAAAGGGCAAGTTGGCGGTATTGAGGCAAAAAAACATCTGAAACACTTGTTACTAAATCAAACTGTTAATGTTGTATATGGTGTTGAGCGTAACGATCATTTTGGACGTTCACTTGCTTACTTAATTCGAACTGATGGTTTGAATGTCAATATTGAAATGGTCAAGAAAGGGTATGTCACTGTCAGTTTGCACCCGCCAAACCTTCGATATGCTGATAAGCTGGAACTTGCACAGAGCGACGCGGAGCTACATCGACAGGGTATTTGGTCGATGCCTACGTATCATGCAAAACCTGTTTCACCGGCTTATCGTACTAACGTTAATGCTTGGGGGCGTTATACGGCAAAAATAGTACGAATAACCCGAATGAAGCAGGGTGTAAAGCTATGGTTGATGAAAGATATTTATATTTGGGTTTATCAGAAATCTTTAGCTAACTTCCCGCCCATAGATAGCTACCTTGGGAAGACTGTCGAAGTGCGTGGCTGGGTACGTAAGCGCGGGCTTTTTTGGTCAATTAATGCGTTGCATCGAAGTCAAATAGTGTTGAAAAGGTCGCACTAAAATAGACCGGAGAAGGGCTGAACGGTCACCAAATCACCTTCTTCAATGCTACTTTGATCGTGATTAAGAATAATAAAAGCATTAGCATCGCTCATCGACCGTAATACCCCAGACCCTTGCTGCCCTGTTGTCGAGACAAGCCACTGTCCAGATTCCCCTTTAGATAGAACACCTCTTTGGAATTCAGTTCGACCAGCAAGTTTTCGAATAGGTTGAGTGCAACGAGCTTGGACTAATGGACTAATAAGAGGACTCTTAACCCCCATTACTTTTTGTAAGCAAGGCAGCGCAAATTGATAGAAGGTAACCATGACGGCAACAGGGTTGCCAGGGAGGCCAAAAAAGATAGTATCGTTGATTTTACCGAAGGCAACAGGTCGGCCTGGCTTCATAGCGACTTTCCAAAAATTAATAGAGCCGGTCTTTGATAAAATCTGTTTAGTGTAATCAGCGCTACCGACAGAGACCCCGCCAGAAGTGAAAATAATGTCAGCACTGTTAGCCGATAAAGTAAACGCTTGCTGCAGTTTCTCGGGGTCATCAGGAATAATACCCATATCAAGTACATGGCAGCCCAGCATCTTTAAAGCCGCCATTAAGCTATAACGATTACTGTCATAAATACAGCCTTCACGTGTGGGCTGCCCAAGACTTAGAACCTCATCACCGGTAGAGAAAACAGCGGCAGTTAAACGGGTTTTAACGGTTATTTCAGCAACACCTAAGGAGGCAATTAAACCAATTTGAGGTGGGGTTAGCTGAGTGCCAGCGTCTAAAACAACTTGACCAGCTTGAATGTCTTCACCTGCTTGTCGAACATTCTGGCCGGGTACGTGAGACGCATCGATGCGAATAGTATTTCCTTCAAGCTCGACGTGTTCCTGCATAATAACGGTATCGGCTGAATCAGGCATTTGTGCCCCCGTCATTATTTGAATGCACTCGCCTGAATTAAGTGCGCCATGGTAAGGGTGCCCAGCAACAACTTGAGCCACGATAGGTAAGCGGGTTATTTCTCCATGACGTGGAAGATCCTCAGAGCGAATGGCGTACCCATCAACGGCCGAGTTACAGTGTGAGGGAACATTGATGCTAGAAATTATCGGCGCGCCTAATACCCTATCAACGGCGGTACTTAAGTGAATAAGCTCATTGCTATTTTTTTCTTCAACAGCATTCAGCATGTACCTCAACGCTTGGCTAACAGTTAATGTGTCGGATTCCTGCTCATCAGCACAGCTTGGTTTTTTATTGATCCTATTCATTGGTAAGGGTATTTTTTGTCGTTTTAAAAGGCGTGACCTTGTTATTTTGAGAGGCGTTATTGATTTCTTTCATGCGCCCATTTTCAAGGTGTAAATGTCGGTCGATAAGGTGACTCACCGTGTGTGACTCGTGACTGCTAATAATAATTGTTAACCCTTCGGCATTAAGGCGCTGCAGTAATAAGCTCGTTTGCTGTTTTGACTCAGAGTCCATACTGGCAGTGGGTTCGTCGAGTAATAATAAACTCGGGGATAAAATTCGTGCTCGGGTCAAGGCAACGCGCTGCTTCTCCCCGCCAGATAGACTGTTGGCTGGCTGATGAGCTAAGTGCGATAAATTGGCCCACTCTAAAGCCTGATTAACTTTCTTATGCACAGATGTTTTATTTTCACCATTACGGTAAAGACCGTAGGCAATGTTATTAAATACCGTGGAATCAAATAGGTAAGGCTGCTGGTGTAAATAAATAATATCTTTCTGAATATAAGGTTTGGCTTGCCGCCATGAAAGGTTTAGGCCTTGGTACGCAATATGGGCAGAATCAGGCTTTAATAGGCCGCTCATTATTTTAAGTAGGGTTGTTTTCCCTGAACCGTTTCGTCCTGTCAGCAGTGTACATTGGCGGAAAGGGATGGCTAACTGATCAATGCTTAGAATTAACCGCCCAGACAGAGAGATAGAAATATCTTTGTAGCTGATTAAGTTACTCATGAATGCAATCCCCCTTTGCCTTGAACCATAGATACGCCTGCATTTAAGCCTAAGGCTAACACCAGTAAAACGATACCAAGGGCAATACCATGAGAAAACTCACCTTTGCTTGTCTCTAGGGCAATAGCTGTTGGGATATTTCGAGTGGCATGAAGAATATTACCGCCCACCATCATAGAGCAGCCAATTTCGGCGATAACACGCCCAAAGCCAGCAACAACAGCTGCAATCAAGCCAAAGCGAACCTCATGAGCAAGCGTAAAGAAAGCACGGTATGGTTTGGCACCAAGGGTAATAGCCGTTTCCCATGCGCGTCGGTCGGCAGCCTGAAATGATGCATGGGCCATTGCAACAAGCAAAGGGAAGCTTAGGAGGATTTGGCCAATAATCATTGCCTTACTGGTAAATAATAACTGTAAATCACCAAAAGGCCCGCTTCTAGACAGTAGTAAATAGAGTGCTAAACCAATGATGACTGCAGGTACAGACATGAACGTGTTAAAGACAGAAATGAGTATTCGTCGACCAGGAAATTTAAAAAAAGCTAGAAAAAAAGCAATAACAAGTGCAAACGGTGAGGCGATGAGAATAGCGCTAAGCGAGACACTAAATGACAGTGAAATGATTTCCCAGATGCCTGCGTTACCAGACAAGAGTAATTGAAAAGCATTAATTGTAGCTTGATTTAAGTCATTCATTTAAGACGGTATCTTTGATCGCGGTCGGGTAAAAAAGTTGATGGCCATCTCGTTTAAAAGAGCCTATCAACTGTTGCCCAACAGGTGCGGTAAGCCAAGCAATTAAAGACATGGCTTTACGGTATTGAATGTTAGGGTGTATGGCAGGGTTAACAGCAATAATGCCATAAGGGTTTTTCAATGAAACGCCGCCCTCACTTAATAGTTGGAGTGATAGCTTATCTTGATAGGCTAACCAAGTGCCTCGGTCGGTTAAGGTGTAAGCGGATAGTTCATTGGCCATTAATAATGCCTTCCCCATACTTTGGCCAACTTCCTTATACCAGTGAGCAGCTGGTTTAAGGTCAGCGTGTTTCCATAGGGATAGCTCTTTTTTATGGGTGCCAGAATTATCACCACGTGAAATAAAAATGGCTTGGCTTTCTTTGATTTTTTTTAATGCCGATAAGCTATTGTTTTGCCCTCTAACTAGGGCGGGATCACTACTTGGGCCGACTAAAATAAAATCATTTTCCATAAGGTCGCGCCGATTAACCCCAAACCCTCTAGCAACAAAAATATCCTCTGCTTGCCTAGCGTGAACCATAACAATATCGGCATCACCACGCCTTGCAAGCTCTAAAGCCTTGCCTGTACCGACAGCAATAATGTCTACCTTTATGCCAGTTTCAAGGCTAAAAGCGGGTATTAAAGTAGCAAGAAGGCCAGTGTTTTCAGTGCTGGTTGTTGTTGCCAAGCGAAGCGCGTCGTTGGCCTGAACAGAAAAACTGTAGAGGAAGGAGAATATGAATAGTAGTAAAGCTTTTTTCAATTGTCTACTCAATGAATCAAATGATAAATGATAGTCTTGGCATGATTGATGGGCAAGCTAAAAGCGATGTTCATATTAATGAACAGACAGCGTGTTGCCCATTGCTTGTGGCCAAGATAGAATGGTTTGCAGGCAAAACATTAATTTAATGCTTGTTTTTTTGCTTCTAGATTATAGTTGTATTGACCCAGTGATGAAACACTAAAATTTTAAAAGGTTTAATGATGCTCGAAATGCGTAAATTTGTCCGGTTTGACACTCAACAGAGCGCAAGCTTGAAAACGAGTGAGGGTCTTGAGTTAATCGTCAAGCTAGACAACGTCTCTATTGGTGGTGCACGGTTTATGTGTGACCACTTAACAGCGCAGAGTATCGTGCCCAATAATTATCAGCCAGACCCCTCAACACCCATTCTACTAACAATGGAATTTGATATGGATGATATGGATGCACGCTTTGAGGCTACTTGTGGGATAAAGTCCTACTATAGGCTTGCCCAAGATACTTATCGGTTCCATGTCAACTTTTCAACCTTTGATCAAGAAAACAAACAGCAACTTAAGAGCTTTATCACCAAACAAAACAAATAATAAATACACTCGCGGCATAAAAAAATTAGCGTATGAGCATCCTTTATCTCTAGGTAAGGACGTCCAGCACTAGACAAAAAGCATAAAAATAAAATTACCCTATACTGTAAAAGTAACTAACCAATTAGGGGTATAGCGAGTGAGAAGATTAGCCGTAGAAAAGAAACAAATTTTCAAGCAATTAGGGCAAATTGTTGATGTTCGTTTTGATAAAGCTGAAGCCGACCTCATGAATCGCTTTATGTCTGAATACTACCGAGACGTAGCCCTAGAAGATTTGGCATCTAGAGAGTTAGAAGACTTATATGGCGCAGCTGTTTCTCATTGGAACTTAAGTCAGACCAGGTTAGCTAATGACTCCAGTGTGAGTGTCTATAACCCTGACTTTGAAACACATGGTTGGCAGTCGCCTTATACGGTGATTGAAATAGTGACGAAAGACCGGTCTTACTTGGTTAACTCCTTAACCATGAAAATAAACCAGCTTGGTTTAACCTGTCACTTGGTGGTTCACCCCGTTATAAGTTTATATAGAGATAGTAAAGGTGCCCTGAGTCAAGCGAAGGGTCTTCATGATGCCTGCGCGGAATCTTTTCTTCGGTTTGAAGTCACTCGGCAAAGCAGTAGTGGTAATAAGTTAGATAGTTTAAAAGAAGAGGCCATAGCTGTTCTTAAAAACTGCACAGCAGTGACAGATGACTGGAAAACCAGTCTAGGTAAATTAGATGAGGCGATCAGTACCTTAAAGCAATTTTGTCCAGAAAAAGAGGATCAAGAAGTAAGCGAAACACTCGAGTTTTTAAGTTGGTTAAAAGACGATAACTTTATTTTTTTAGGCAGCCGTGAATATGAGTTTATACAAGGTGACAAAGATGGCGGATTCAAAATAGAGCCAAATTCTGGCAGTGGGATTTTAAGGGATGAGTTAGCCCCCATACCCGATATGGATGTGATTCCTGTCAGTAGTGAAAATTGTACGTTTATGTGTGAATCCTGCCCTTTGATTGTGACGAAGGCAACAACAAAATCCCCCGTTCACCGAGCAGCATACATGGATTATGTAGGGGTAAAAAAATTCAGTGCTGATGGGGAGGTTATCGGTGAGTACCGGTTTTTAGGGCTTTATACATCAAGTGCCTACCATGTGAAAATTAGTGATATCCCCTTGATTAGGAAAAAAATCAATAAAGTGCTCACTCAGTCCGCATTTAAGGTAAACAGTCATAGCGGCAATTCATTAATGAATATTTTAGAAGGGCTGCCCCGTGATGAGCTATTCCATTCAAGTGATGAACAACTTTTAAAATTAGCATTGGGCGTCTTGCAATTAAGAGAGCGGCAGCGGATACGCTTATTTGCAAGGACCGATTTATATGGGCGATTTGTTTCTATTTTAGTTTATGTGCCTAGGGATCAGTATCACACAGGTGTTAGAAAGAAAATGGAGCAGGTTGTGTGCAGCAAGTTGGGGGCAGACGATATTGATTTTAATGTGGAGTTTAGTGAGTCAATTTTTGCGCGTGTACACTTTACTATTCACACCCCGTTAGGTTGGAAAAAGAACGTCGATGCTGACAGTATGGAAGCAGAAATTATTGATATATTACGCGACTGGAAGGATGACTTGTGTTCAGCGTTAACGCTTACAATGGGTGATGAAACGGGGAAACAACTATTCACCCGTTATGGTGAGGGTTTTAATGCCTCTTACCAAGAAAACTATCCCGCACGCTTTGCAGTAGCAGATATTGAAAAAATTGAGAGCTTAAACCAGAGTGCAGAGCAGTCTATCCAAATGTCCCTCTATCAACCGATTGAATCTCATGGCAAAGGGTTACAGTTTAAGTTAATTAATAAAGGCGCGCCTGCACCGCTATCACAAACGTTACCGGTACTAGAAAATATGGGTGTGACGGTATTTGATGAGCGGCCTTTCGAGATTGTAGATAAGCAAACGGGCGGAGGATATTGGGTGCACGACTTCGGGTTAATTTATAATGAAGTGCTGCCGGATATCGAACAAATAAAAGAGAGCTTTCAAACTGTTTTTAAGAAAGTGTGGCTAGGCCAAGTTGAAAATGATGGTTTTAACCAATTGGTTATTAAGGCACATTTGGACTGGAAAGAAATCATGCTGCTTCGCGCCTACTACTTGTACTTGAGGCAGACAGGTGCAACTTTTAGCCAAGCATATGTGGAAAAAACCCTACACAGTAACCCCAAAATAAGTATGTTGTTAGTTGCTCTTTTTGAGCAAAAGTTCAACCCTAAAAAGACGGTTGACGAGGATGTACTGGCGAATCAATCAGGGCAGATACTGGCTGAAATAGAACAAGTAGCCTCACTCGACGAGGATAGAATATTACGTCGATACTTAAACCTTATCCAAGCAACAGTTCGAACAAACTATTATCAAGAAAAGGTCGATTCAAAAGGGGTTCCTTTTATATCATTTAAACTAAATCCAGCCCTAATTAGTGACCTGCCATCACCACGACCAACATTTGAAATCTTTGTTTACTCGCCACGAGTTGAAGGAGTCCACCTAAGAGGGGGGACTGTGGCAAGAGGGGGGTTGCGCTGGTCGGATAGAAAAGAAGATTTTAGAACAGAAGTGCTGGGCTTAATGAAAGCACAAATGTCGAAAAATGCGGTGATCGTCCCAACTGGGGCAAAAGGTGGGTTTATTGTAAAACGGCCCTTAGATGGCTTAAGTCGTGATGAGATGATGGCAGAGGTTGTTGATTGCTACAGTATCTTCATAGGAGCGTTACTGGGCATTACTGATAACTTAAAGGGAGAAAAACTGATCCCACCTAAAAAAGTTGTCCGCTATGATGCTGATGACCCTTATTTAGTTGTCGCTGCCGATAAAGGAACCGCCACATTTTCTGATATTGCCAACGGACTAGCTCAAGAACAAGGGTTCTGGCTTGGAGATGGGTTTGCTTCAGGGGGCTCGGTTGGCTATGACCATAAAAAAATGGGCATTACAGCAAAAGGGGCTTGGGAGTCGGTAAAACGTCACTTTAGAGAAATGGGTGTGGACACTCAAAGCATGCCTTTTGATGTTGTTGGAATTGGTGACATGAACGGTGATGTTTTTGGCAATGGAATGCTGCTGTCTAAAAAAATTCGTTTAGTGGGGGCTTTTAATCACTTACATATTTTTTTGGATCCAGACCCGGATGAAGCAGTTAGCTTTAAAGAGCGGCAACGCTTATTTAATATGCCACGCTCAACATGGTCAGATTATGAGGCTAGCCTAATCTCAAAAGGCGGGGGGGTTTATTCAAGAGCCGATAAATCAATAAAGCTAAGCCCGCAAGTCCAAAAGTTACTGTGTATTACAAATAAGTCATTAACACCCACAGAGTTAATTCAAACGATGCTGAAAGCGCCCGTTGATTTGCTGTGGAATGGCGGCATTGGCACGTACGCTAAGTCGAGTCTTGAGACGAATGACCAGGTTGGGGATCGAGCCAACGATTCGTTGCGCATTAACGGAAACGAGTTGCGCTGTAAAGTCGTTGGGGAAGGTGGAAACCTTGGCTTTACTCAACTGGGCCGTATTGAATATGCAAAAACTGGGCGAATTAATACGGATGCGATCGATAATGCGGCCGGTGTTGATTGCTCAGACCACGAAGTCAATATAAAGATACTGCTCAATAAAGTGGTTGAGC
>ERZ1027208.615-NODE-615-length-13123-cov-7.974901_pt1 | contig 13123 bp, 10 predicted proteins | sample MGYA00520867_ERZ1027208 | MGnify/ENA primary metagenome ERZ1027208 (study PRJEB33311, sample SAMEA4378413) | marine metagenome | biome: Marine biome; feature: Fjord; material: Water | collected 2014-07-20T08:00:00Z/2014-07-... | depth 75 m ...
AGGTTGTGGGTTCGCGCACCGCGCAGTTTTATCAATTTCATGGGCTGGGCTTAATCACCGGGCAAACAGGGGATTATAGATGAATCCTACCTGTATGTGGCTTCTACGTGTCATTGGGGTGCTAGTGGGTGTGGCGGATGGGTGGTAGCTAAGGGCGTGAGGTTAACGCTACAGGGGCAAAGGGGTTGATTGCTTTGAGTTATGTCTTGTTGTTGCTGGTAGAGCATTCCTGCATAATTATTCCTGATAATAAGATCGGCTTGGTAAATACGCATTGCACGCAGCCTTCAAGAGCCAGGTATAAGCTCGACAATATTTTCGCGGATTCACTTTTTCATTTAATGAATGAGTGGAGCTAGCATGATGCCAACTACGTTGGCAGGTTAGAAGATAAATAAAACAGCAAGATTTCTTAGCTTATAAATCTGTTAATACTGATTGAAACGACTTGTGGTGTTTTCCGTTATAGTCTTTAATCATGCTCTAAATCGCTGCTATGGCTTTGTTGGTTTAGCTATAAAGCATTATAAAAACAGGCATATGGAAGAAATAGGGTAGGGAAGGTATTGCTAACAGCCACTGAATATTTTTTACCATCGGCGCCGTCAATTAATAACGCAAAATTGGTTTTAAATTTGTTTGTTTTCTACCTTATGCCCATCATGCTACTTTGGTGTAAGGGGATGAATCGACGTGCGGCGTGGGTTGCTTAAATATGATTAACCCACATGAAACTCAGCCCACCTCTCTGGGTTCGCTAGGTAAGAGTCTGGTTTTAAATAGGCAGCTTATTGTTCAAATGGTTCGGCGAGAAATCGTTGGGCGCTACAAGGGTTCCGCCTTGGGGTTGTTGTGGTCATTCATTACCCCGGTACTTATGTTGGCCGTTTACACGTTTGTTTTTGCCATCGTCTTTAAAGCGAAGTGGGGAATAGGTGGTGAGGACAGTAACTCACAGTTCGCCGTTGTATTGTTTGTGGGTTTGATTGTTCACTCATTATTCGCCGAAGTTATTAACCGGTCTCCGTCTTTAATTCTTGCCAACGTTAATTACGTTAAAAAAGTTGTATTCCCGTTGGAGATACTGCCCGTCATTGCTATGGGCGCGTCCTTATTTCATAGCCTTATTAGCCTGGGAGTGTTGCTGGTAGCCTTTGTGCTCTTCAATGGTTATGCGCACTGGACCATAGTTTTTATACCCCTGGTTCTACTGCCGCTGATTATTCTCACGCTCGGGCTTGCCTGGGTGGTGGCGTCACTAGGTGTCTTTCTTCGTGATGTAGGACAAACAATCGGCATTATTACCATGGTGATGATGTTCCTTGCACCGGTTTTTTACCCTATAACGGCAGTTCCGGAAGAGCTGCGTTCGTGGATTATGCTTAACCCTTTGACCTTTATTATTGAGCAGGCCAGAGAAGTGCTTATCTGGGGGCGCCCCCCGAACTGGGTTGGACTGGGTATTTATACAGGGGTATCGACTGTCGTGGCATACGTGGGTTATGCCTGGTTTCAGAAAACCAGAAAAGGGTTTGCCGATGTCCTCTGATCCGTTTGTTTCTGATGAGGTGGCTATTCGCGTACAAGGGCTTAGTAAGTGCTACCAGATCTACGATAACCCTCGTGATCGTCTCAAGCAATTTGTAATGCCACGCCTTCGAGGACTGTTAGGGTTGGCTCCCAAGCAATATTTTCAGGAATTTTGGGCGCTAAAAGACGTCTCTTTTGAAGTTAAAAAGGGTGAGACTGTAGGCATCATAGGGCGTAATGGTTCGGGTAAGTCTACCTTGTTGCAAATGATCTGTGGCACGCTAAGCCCAAGCGGCGGGAACATAGAAACCAATGGCCGCATTGCAGCTCTGCTAGAACTGGGATCCGGTTTTAATCCCGAATTCACCGGGCGCGAAAACGTCTACATGAATGCCGCTGTACTTGGCTTGAGCAAAGAAGAAACCGATGCGCGCTTTGATGACATAATCGCTTTTGCGGACATTGGTCAGTTTATTGAGCAGCCTGTTAAGACCTATTCCAGCGGAATGTATGTTCGCCTTGCCTTTGCCGTCATTGCTCATGTGGATGCAGACATACTAGTGGTGGATGAAGCGCTGTCAGTCGGCGATGCGGTGTTTACACAGAAATGCATGCGCTTCATCCGCAGCTTTCAGGAAAAGGGGTCGCTGATCTTTGTCAGTCACGATGCTGCATCGGTGCAGAATCTCTGTAGGTCAGGTATCTGGCTTAAAAATGGTGAGCTTGAACAGGCCGGTACGGCAAAGGGGGTCTCCGAAGCGTATTTACAGTACACACTGCAGGAAATTTATGGTGATGAGTCAAAGCTGACTTCGACAATTTCTTCTGCTACCGGCGATGGACCATGTGCTGAAGAGTCTGTTCCTGATACGGAGGTTCCGCTGACAATTGACTATGGCTCTGTTGCATCTATACGGGACAACATTGATGCGGCTAGTGGCTGGGAAACCGGTCGGGCAGAGATGCTTTCCGTTTCACTTGAGCACCTGTCTCAGGGTAAAGAAGGCATATTCGAAGGAGGTGAGCGTGTGTGCATGCGCTTGCGCGCGATAGCACATGAGCCGTTGCAAAAACCGATCCTCGGTTTTGTGTTTCGCGACCGCCTGGGGCAGGACTTGTTTGGAGAAAATACATTACCCTTTACTGATCTCGTGCCCACTCCAGTTGGGGCGGGTGAAATATTCGAGGGTACTTTTGAGTTCAGGTTGCCCATTCTACCCGATGGGCAATATGCAGTGATGGCCTCTGTCGCTGGTGGTGAGCTTTATGATAATGAGCAGCACCACTGGATGAACGATGCGCTGATTGTCACTGTGTCCTCCAGCAAAGTCCGGTTTGGACTAGTCGGTATTCCGTTCGAGCGTGTGAAGTTAGAGCTAATTCATGAGTAGAAAAACACTACATCAGCTGTATGCCGAACAGACTGGCAAGGTTTCGGATAAGTGGTCGTTGTATTTGGCTGAGTACGAGCGGTTGCTTGATAGTTGGCGCGACAAGCCAGTACGTTTGTTAGAAATTGGCGTGCAGAATGGAGGCTCACTCGATATCTGGTCAAAGTACTTTAGCAATGCATCAGCCGTGATAGGTTGTGATATCAATCAGAGCTGCTCTCGTCTTAGTTATGACGACCCATGCATAAGTCTTATTGTTGGTGATGCGAATGCCGACGATGTGCGTGAACAGGTTCTCCAGTGCTCACCGGAACTCGATATCATCATTGATGATGGTTCCCACCTGTCGGGCGACATAATCAAGTCGTTTGCACTGTATTTTCCACATGTCGTGGAGGGTGGTATTTATATTGCTGAGGATTTGCATTGTAGCTATTGGAGTGATTTTCAGGGTGGTTTGTTTGATCCCTACTCTTCGATTTCATTCTTTAAGCGCCTTGCCGACATCATCAACCATGAGCATTGGGGTGTAGCAAAAACGCGAGCTGATATTCTACGAGGCATTTTCACGAAATATAATTGTGCTATCGATGTAGAGGTGCTAGCTCAAGTGCATTCCGTGGAGTTCATTAATTCCATTTGTGTGGTGCGGAAAGCGCCAGTCGCGGACAATAACCTAGGCAGCCATGTTGTCTCAGGTTCATTGGAATTAGTAGTGCAAGGCCATAAAGCGCTACACGGCAGTCTGCATGAATTGGCACAAGATTTGGAGTCTAGCAATCCATGGACTAATAGAGTCATACCACCTGACGAGGCGATTCAAGATACAGAGCTGGCGCTTGCCAATGCGCTTGAGCAACTTGAGGGTTTTAACCATGCCTTGGCTGAGCGGGAGGAGCAGATCGCCAGCCTTGGCCAAAAGGTGATCGCCTACCAAGTTTCGACTAGTTGGCGCTTAACCAAGCCTATTCGAATGGTTGGACGGAAGATCAGGCAAATAAAAAGAATTTTATTTCTTTCCGGGGTTCTGTTTTCTAATTTAAAAGAACTAAAAAAATTAGCTATCAGAGCGAAAGGCTTGGGGTTAAGCAATGTTGAGCATCACCTTGAATTGCTTCAATCTGAAGAATATGCAGCGCAAGTTTCGCGAGACCGAGGACTGTCACCTGAATTCATGAGTGTATTGATTGGTTTGGGGGCTGTATTGCTACAAATAAAGCGGTGGTGGTTCTCCAATAATGTGCGAAGGGAATACTCAGAACGTGTGACTGCTTTTTTTCACGGTGAAACCAAGGCCTGGAGGGAAATTGCGCCCGGGCACTTTCGTATTAATATCGACAGTCCAAATAGATTTTTTATGATAGTCGATGGCTCTTTTGTCATTTCTGGGTGGGGTGTTGACCTTAATGCTTGCTCTGCCTTAAAAGTTAGAGCCCGGGTTGGAAAAACAATATATCAACCACATCTGAAGCAACGCGAAGATGTACAGCGGGTTTTTGCCTCGGTAAGCGAGCTTCCCCTTGATGTCGGCTTTGCAGTCGTGCCAACACTTTCAATAGGCTTGCATAGGCTATGGGTTGATGTGGAAAGTCCCGATGGCATCTGGATCCCTGTTCATAGCACGCTACTGTTCCATGCGCCTAAAATTATATCCTGGCGACGAAAGAAGGGGGTGTCATACGAGGCGTGGACTCGTGAGGAGCAGAGGCGACTGGAAGCAGAGCTTCCCGATATCACACGACATATGGATGTAATGCTCCATAAGCCAATATTTACTGTCGTTATTGATGTGAGGCAAGGCCTTAATGGCTGGGAGAAAACCTTACAGTCGATACGTAGACAGGTATATCCACATTATGATTTACGTGTCCTCGTAAGTGCTGAAACAAGGCTGCCAGCCCTTCTGAAAAAAGATGTAACACCTCTTCTTGATATGTCCCTTGCGGATGTCTTAGGGGACTTCGTTGTTTTTATTGAAAGTGGTCAAGGTTTTTCTAGCAATGCACTTTATGAATTCTCTAATGCTATCAATCAGTACCCCGATCTTGACTTGATTTATGGAGATCAAGATCATTGGAGTGCTTCTGGGAAACGGTGTGACCCTTTCTACAAGCCAGATTGGAGTCCTGATTATTTAGAGACTTTTAATTACATTGGATTCCCTGCGTGTTTTCGCACCAAGGTTGCCCATAGTTGTTTTGCTGACGCTCACTTATATGATCTTGCCCTTCGGGTCACAGAGCGTACCTCGAAAATTATGCATGTGGCGAAAATTCTTGGGCACGAAGCCGGGCGACAAATTGATGAAAAAACATTAGATACTCAATCTGCACAGAATATTACTGCTCTCCAGGGGCGGCTCAAGCGAACTGGACGTTGTGGGGTTGTTCGCGAGCATGAGCTATATCGTGGGTGTTATGACATACAGTTGGAGCTTAAGCGCGAGCCGCTCGTTTCAATAATTATTCCAACAGCAGGAAAAACGGTAACCATAGAAGGGCGTCAGATAGACCTCATTACCAATGTCGTAGACCAGATTCGAAATCAGTCAACCTACAAAAATATTGAGATTATTGTAGTTGATAATGACGATTTGTCAGAGAAACAAAAGCAAGAACTGGCTGGCTACGATTGTCAACGGCTTACCTATACTGAGCCAGTTTTTAATATCCCCAAGAAATTGAACCTTGGGGCAACAGTTGCCAATGGTGAACTACTGTTGCTTATGAATGATGATATTGAAATTCTCGCGTCTAATTGGATAGAACGGATGGTCGAACATTTTGAGAAGCCGCACGTTGGTGTCGTGGGCGCGAAGCTTCTCTACCCTGATGGCCGAACGCAGCATGTTGGGGTTGTTCATAACTCTGGGAATCCAGATCATGTAAGGCGTCTCTTTCCGGGGGATGAGGCTGGCTATTATTCTAGTACCTGTGGGGTACGAAATTTCATGGCAGTAACGGGTGCGGTCATGATGACGTTGTCGAATATGTATCGCAAGGTTGGAGGATATAGCGAAGAGCTTGCCGTAAGTTACAATGACGCGGATTATTGTCTTAAAGTGCAGGAGGAAGGGCTTTGGAGTGTATATGCCCCCAAGGTTGAGTTGACGCACATGGAGTCGCAGTCACGTGTTGCCTCCGCGGATATATGTGAAGTTGTTTGGTACCAAAAACGTTGGGCCCATTACGTTATTTCAGATCCCTACTACAACGAGCAGTTTCTTACGGTTGCATCACCGACGTTCGTGCCGCATGTTAATCAACGTATATTATAAAAAATAGGGTGGAAATTCTATTGTTCGACTCAAATCAAACAATTGCGGTCGCCTATCTTGCACGTGGCGCGGATAAGGATTGGTTTTTATCGTGTGAGCGATTCCTTGATTCTTATAGGCGCAATGCCTCGGGCGTTACGCATTCTCTGTACGTGATTTTTAAAGGATTCGCGGACAACGCCGATTTGGAAAAGGCCAAAGCATTATTTAATTACGTGCCATATAAGCCAGTATTCTTGGGTGATGATAGCTTGGATATTGGCGCCTATATTGAATGGGCGAATATGATCGAAGAGGAGTTGATCTGCGTGTTTAATACGGCTAGTGAGATATTAGCGCCGGACTGGCTTGCTAAGCTGGCGATAAATTTAGCGCTGCCTGGTGTGGGGTTGGTAGGTGCGAGCGCCTCCTACGAAAGCCTGAGCGGATTAAACAGTGCGTTCCCTGTTTTTCCCAATATCCATATGCGCTCAACAGCTTTTATGATTGACCGTAGCTTCTTTTGCAGAATTACGGAGGGGCTTAAAATCGCTAGAAAAATTGATGCGTTCCATTTTGAAAGTGGCCCAAATAGTCTGACACAGCAAGTTTTAGATACAGGAAAAGAGATTCTCCTTGTAGGGCGTAATGGCCGTGGATATTCGCCAAAATTTTGGCCTATGAGTGATACCTTCAGGCAGGGAGCGCAGAAAAATTTGCTGGTAGCCGATAATCAGACCCGCAGTTTTTTGGCATTCCCTTGGACAGAAAAAAGGGAGTTTGTAATCAGAACGTGGGGGAAATATATCGGGAATAAGGCAGTTTTATAAAGCCTGAACCTATAATGGCGAATGGGCTTTGGCATAAATAATAACAATCTAAGTGGAACTGGAGACATAGAAATGAAAGCAGTCATATTGGCGGGAGGCGTGGGAACGCGTATAAGCGAAGAGTCGCATCTAAGACCAAAACCAATAATCGAAATCGGCGGTAAGCCGATTCTCTGGCATATCATGAAAATGTACTCCCATCATGGAGTGAACGATTTTGTGATTTGCCTTGGTTACAGGGGCTACATGATTAAGGAGTATTTTTCGAATTACTTTCTGCACACCTCAGATGTCACGTTTTGCATGCGCGAAAACAAAATGGAGATTCATCAAAAGTTTGCGGAGCCATGGAAAGTAACTTTGGTCGACACTGGTGAAACAACGATGACGGGTGGTCGCCTCAAGCGTATAGCGTCATATATTGATGACGAAACGTTTTGCTTTACCTATGGCGATGGGGTGTCAGATATTGATATTTCCGCCTTGATAGAGCACCACAAGTCGTCTGGTCGCCAGGCTACAGTTACGGGAATTCAGCCCCCTGGGCGTTACGGCGCGTTGAATATTGATAACGGAGCGGTTCACCAATTTCAAGAAAAACCTGCAGGAGATGGCGCTTGGATTAACGGTGGTTTTTTTGTCCTGGAACCAGGTGTTTTTGAATACATCGATGGTGATGATACTTCTTGGGAACAGCAGCCATTAAATAGGTTGTCTGCCAGCGGACAACTTTCTGCTTATCAGCACGGGGGGTTTTGGCAAGCCATGGACACATTGCGCGATAAAAACCATCTCGAGGGCCTTTGGTTATCGGGTAAAGCTCCTTGGAAAAGTTGGTGATGATGTTTGGTGATGTTTATAAAAATCGACGGATCTTGGTAACCGGGCATACTGGCTTCAAGGGAAGTTGGTTAGTGCTTTGGCTGCAAATGATGGGTGCAAAAGTTACGGGCATTTCTTTGCCACCGGAAACATCACCTAACCATTGGAATCTATTGGCGCTTGACATGGAGTCTTTCGAAGTCGATATCCGTGATGATCTTTTGCTCCGGCAGAAAATTGTTGAGATCAAACCGGAGATCGTTTTCCATTTAGCTGCCCAACCTTTGGTTCGTCGCTCGTATCGGCAGCCGCTCGAGACTTGGAGCACCAACGTGATGGGCACCGCGAACTTGCTTGATGCCTGTCGACAGATTGAAGAATTGGCGGCGATTGTAGTTGTCACTACTGATAAGTGTTACGAGAACAAGGAATGGGTTTGGGGTTACCGAGAGATTGATCCGCTTGGAGGGCATGATCCGTATAGCGCTTCCAAGGCCGGTAGCGAACTGGTTGCAGCTAGTTATCGCCGATCATTTTTCAATACACCTTCAAGTCCTTTGTTAGCCACAGCACGTGCTGGTAATGTGATTGGTGGCGGGGATTGGTCAGAGGATCGGTTGATTCCGGATCTAGTGCGGTCTGTAGAGGTTGGAAAGCCCCTGGAAATTCGCTCACCCAATGCGACCCGGCCTTGGCAGCATGTACTGGAGTGTCTTTCAGGTTACCTCATGCTTGGCCAACAATTGCTGGAAGGAAACAAATCCTGTGCGGATGCCTGGAACTTCGGCCCGGATAGGGAAGGAAATCACCAAGTACAGCAAGTGCTAGCCGCGTTAAAGGCAGATTGGCCAGCTCTGGAGTGGGGTTGTAGCGATACGCCCCAACCCCATGAGGCCCAGTTACTACACTTGGACAGCGGCAAAGCGCGGGAACAACTGCTTTGGCGTCCAGTGTGGACTTTTGATGAGGGGGTTGCAGCGACAGGTGAATGGTATCGGGCATGGGCTGACCGGAGCGATGTGGCCAGCCATAAACAACTGCAAAACTACATCAAAGCTGCCAGGGAACGTGGACTTTCCTGGGCAGAAAGTACAGCCCTATGAATTTCGTTGAAACCAGTATCGCAGGTGCATGGGTGCTAGAGAGCACAGCTTTCCAGGATAACCGTGGGGCATTTTCCAGGCTATTTTGCTCACAGGAATTACGGGCAATTATTGATCAAAAACCGATTGTGCAGATTAATCATTCAATGACTCACAGTGTTGGCGCAGTTAGGGGGCTGCATTATCAAAATTCACCCCATGCTGAAATGAAGATAGTCCGCTGTCTTAAGGGCCGTGTTTTCGATGTGGTAGTTGATTTGAGAAAAGGTTCGCCGACCTTCCTAAAGTGGACGGCTGTTGAACTAACACCGCAAAACCATCTTGCTTTGGTGATACCTGAGGGCTGCGCACACGGTTTTCAGGTGTTGGAAGAATGTAGTGAATTACTGTACCTGCACACTGCATTTTATAGATCAGATGCTGAAGGTGCTGTCCGATTTGATGATCCAAAAATTAATGTGAATTGGCCACTAACACCAACCGATCTTTCAGCAAGGGACTTAAGCCACCCATATTTAAAAAAAGATTTTAAGGGAACAATTTTATGAAATGCCGTCATTGCCATGCTGAGTTGGAGCACGTTTTTCTTGATCTCGGTTATGCACCTCCTTCTAATGCTTACCTTTCTATAGACGCATTGCGCGCACCTGAGGTAACTTTTCCACTGAAGTTGTATGTATGTGATCACTGCTGGTTAGTGCAAACCGAAGATTATGCAGAGGCGGATGAGCTGTTCTCTGCTGATTACGCTTACTTTTCATCTACTTCGCAAAGCTGGTTAGAGCACGCAGCTGGTTATGCGAAAAACATCACCAAACGCCTAGGGTTGTCCGAGGACAGTTTTGTTATTGAGGTGGCTTCCAATGATGGTTACTTGCTTAAGAATTTCGTTGCTGCAGGTATCCCTTGCCTTGGCGTAGAGCCGACTAACAATACAGCGGACGCAGCTGAGAAAATTGGTGTACCAGTGTTGCGCGAGTTCTTTGGTGTAGCAACTGCAAATGCGTTGGCTGAAAGTGGAAAATGTGCTGACTTGATCTGTGGCAACAACGTCTACGCACATGTCCCAGACATTAATGACTTTACGGAAGGCCTGCATATTGCATTAAAGGAAGGCGGCACTGTCAATCTTGAGTTTCCTCATTTGATGCATTTGATTGATAAAAGCCAGTTCGACACGGTCTATCACGAACACTTTTCTTACCTTTCACTAACTTCAGTTGCTCGTATTTTTGGTCAAGCGGGATTAAGAGTATTTGATATAGAAGAGTTGCCGACTCATGGCGGCAGTCTTCGTATTTATGCATGCCATGACGATGACAAAAGAGTTACTCAGCCCACGGTATCCGCAATGCTCGCAAGAGAGAAACTGTTCGGACTCCAAAATCTTAGTGTATATCAGGGGTTTCAACAGAAAGCAGACAAGGTCAAGAATGATTTTCTTGCATTTCTCATTGAGCAGAAGCATGCGGGTAAGTCTGTTGCAGCTTATGGTGCAGCAGCTAAGGGAAATACCTTGATAAACTATGCAGGTGTTAAGCCTGATTTGATTTCTTTTATTTGTGATGCCGCACCCTCAAAGCAGGGCAAGTTTACGCCTGGTAGCCACATCCCAATTCTTTCCCCTGCTGAACTTGCAAAACGTAAACCTGACTTTGTAGTTATCCTTCCATGGAATATTGCTGAGGAGGTTGTTCAACAGCAGGTACTTTCATGGGGTGGATCATTTGTGATTGCTGTACCTGAGTTTAGGGTTCTTACATGAGGGTGATGGTAACAGGGACTACGGGTTTCGTAGGTAGGCATGTGGTCAGTGAGTTATTAGCTTGCGGTCACTCTGTTGTTGGAGTTGCGCGTGATATCAAGCGTGCGAGTGAAATGCCTTGGTTTGAAGATATAGATTTTATTGAGTGTGATTTACACGAAAGCTTTAAATCGCTTTTGCAAGAAGGGTCTCTCCCCGATGTAATCATCCATCTGGCATGGTCAGGTCTGCCAAATTATCGTGATTTTATTCACGTAGGCAAAAATCTACCTGGTGACTTGGCATTTTTAGAGGCAGCTGTTAATTCAGGTGTGCCTCATTTAGTTGTTGCAGGTACGTGCTTGGAATATGGCATGCAAGATGGCCTTTTAACAGAGGATATGGAAACCCATCCTACAACTGTATATGGTTTTTCTAAAGACACCCTGCGAAAGTCGCTACAGTTTCTTCGTAATGAGAGACCATATACCCTGCAATGGATGCGCCTTTTCTATATGTACGGCGAGGGACAAAATAAAAATAGTCTTCTTGCCCAATTAGACTCTGCAATCGATGAGGGGTTGACGGAGTTTAATATGTCTATGGGTGACCAGTTGCGAGACTATTTGCCAATTGAAGAAGTAGCAAAGAACTTCTCGATAGTCATTAATCATCCTAATTGCCAAGGCGTGATTAATTGCTGTAGTGGTGTGCCAATATCGGTTTTTGATCTCGTACAACAACATTGCAGGAAAAGGGGGAGCGACATTAAGCTTGTTAGAGGGTACTACCCTTACCCTGATTATGAGCCTATGACTTTTTGGGGTGAACGTTCAAAGCTTGATGCTATAGCCTCACCAGAGGCTATAGCATCAGAAAAATAAAGAAGGTGAGAGCAGTCTGTAATTGATACTTTGGTGATGATGGGCGCTACCTTCTAGACACTTTTCGGCCTCTCTTGGGCTTCTCTCAGTCTGATGAGGACGCTCTGCTGTAAGCTCCAGTATCGGCATAGGCCTATTGTTGTGTCGCTAGCCGCTTCAGGGGTGTTCTCAGTATGGAGTCGACTAGCGATTTAGCTTGGTAGGGGCGGCGGTTGAATTAAAACCCGCTAAATGACGGGCTGCTTGCTTATTTACTCGATGACAGTTGATCATGAGTGATGTGATCTGCCTGTGATTGGTGGGCTTCACCAATCAGGGTGCCCTGATTTATCGTTTTTTTAGAGTATGTTTAAACCTCCATTTTTCCACAGTGGTGCTATATTTTCCCGAGGATAGCGGCGACCAGGAGCCCAAGTTCATCAGCTGTTGTTTGGCGGTAAATACCGGATACCCAAAGACGTGTAACCCTGGTTAAAATATTACCGGTGCGTACCTTACTAAAAGTATTAAGCATTGCTTTATTTTTGGGGGTAAGTATCTCCCTGGTCTGTTGTAACGCTTGAATATTAATGTCGTTCCAATTTTTAAAACGCCCCGCTAGTATCATGTTTATACGTTTCTTACTGGCTCGCCAACCGAGTGGGGCCCCCAATACATTTTGATCGTGTTGCCGGTATAGAACGTTCGGGTGGCGGTCATAAATAACGATTCCACCAACACCTGTGACCAGCATGTAAGCCCACCAGTCATGACTGGCTATATGTAGAGGGCCTACCTTGCAGAGAATATCGCGAGCAGCTTTATTCATCACCATTGAGTTGCCACTTGCCAGACTCTGGACTAAAGCATTGTTGAAGCTTGGACGTCTTTTATACAAAGGCGAGTAGCCCGTTTTATTATTGGCTTCATCGATTAATTGTGTTCGGGCGCAATATAGAGCGGGCGTGCTAGCGGGGATTGCTTGAAGCTGTGTAAGGGCTTGAGATAATTTCTTGGGTTGCCAAATATCATCCTGGTCAGCAAAAGCAAAGAAGTCTGCATGAATATCGGGGTTGCAGGTCAGCGACAAAAAATTGGCCGCGAATCCTTTTTGTGGGCCGCTGGTAATGTTGAGTTTCTCGTCGCCCCACGCCGTGCGATATTGACGTAGGATGTTGATGGTTTGGTCTGATGAGCCGTCGTCTGATGCCCATACTTTGACATTGTTATGCACCTGATTATGAATTGACTCCAATTGTTCTTTTATAAAGCGAGCACCGTTATATGTGCATAACAGTATGGCGACGAGGGGGGGTTCGCTAATCTTATCTGGGGTTTTGGGGCTTGCAGCGGGCGCCCTAAAATTTGTACTTGCCGCTACTTGATTGAAGTCGTGAGTCTCTGGAGCGGTCATTGAAAGCCATTTCATTAGGGTGTAAATAGAGTGGTTCTAAATGATTGTACATGGTTTGCTTGGGTGTACTTCGTATGGCCAATGCGGCGCGTTTTACGCCCGAGCATTTCCGTCGTGAATTTATGGCTATTGTTGAGCAAACAATAGAAAATAACGCCCGTTCAACACCG
>ERZ1027208.616-NODE-616-length-13114-cov-8.259821_pt1 | contig 13114 bp, 15 predicted proteins | sample MGYA00520867_ERZ1027208 | MGnify/ENA primary metagenome ERZ1027208 (study PRJEB33311, sample SAMEA4378413) | marine metagenome | biome: Marine biome; feature: Fjord; material: Water | collected 2014-07-20T08:00:00Z/2014-07-... | depth 75 m ...
AGACGGCATACGAGATCTAGTACGGTCTCGTGGGCTCGGAGATGGGTATAAGAGCAAGCAAATTGCCCCCCGTCAGCGCCTTTTGGCGCGTTGTCAGGATCGGGATTGAAACACGCGTTTGTTGTGTCCCATGTCAGCTTGCCACCGCAATGCGACCACAAGTGGACCACTGGGGACCAACCGCCAGACATCGCAACTGCGTCACAGTTAATCTCTTCAAGGACGGCACCTTCGCCTGCTTGCGCGCAAATCTCAACACTGGTCACGCGCTTACCGCCTTTGACAGACGACACACCATGCCCTGTCAGCACTCGGATACCCAAAGCCTTGGCTTGGGTCATGACATCGCTGTCTTTCGACGGGATACGTGCGTCCAGAATTGCAGGAACGTCCAAACCCGCGTGCTTTAGCGCAAAAGCCGTGAGGTAGGCATCATCGTTATTGGTAACCACAACCGTGCGGTCGCCCGCAGATACACCGTAGTTCACGACATAATCGCGCACTGAGGCAGCCAGCATCACACCCGGAATGTCATTCCCAGCAAAGCTAAGCGGTCGCTCAATCGCGCCAGTCGCTGTGATGATGTGTTTTGCCCGAATGCGCCACAAACGATGACGCGGGCCGGCTTTTTCCGGGGCGTGATCGGTCAGCTGTTCGTATCCCAGCACATAACCGTGGTCGTATACCCCTGCGCCCATCGTGCGGGTACGCAGCGTTACGTTTTCCATGCCTTTCAGCTCGGCCAATGTGGCGTTGATCCAATCTTGGGCCGTTTTGCCATTGATCTCGCCGCCATCAACAGGCGTGCGGCCACCCCAATGGGCTGTTTGTTCAATCAACATCACACGCGCGCCGGACAATGCAGCCGCGCGCGCTGCCTCTAGGCCAGCAACACCCCCACCCACAACAAGAACATCACAAAACGAATAGAAATGCTCGTAACTGTCTTCATCACGGGTTTTTGGCGCACGTCCCAGACCAGCCGAGTGGCGAATGATCGGCTCATACACATGCTTCCACAGAGGGCGCGGGTGGATGAACATTTTGTAGTAAAAACCAGCAGGCAAAAAGCGACCAAGGTGCTTGTTAATTGCACCTACGTCGAACTCAAGGCTGGGCCAGTGGTTTTGGCTTTGCGCGGTGAGGCCGTCAAACAGCTCGGTTGTGGTCACACGGGCGTTAGGCTCGAACTTGCCCTCTTCGCCTAGGTTCACAAGGCCGTTTGGCTCTTCTGGCCCCGCAGCGACAATGCCGCGCGGACGGTGATATTTGAACGAACGGCCCACCAGCATCTGGTCATTTGCCAGAAGTGCGGAGGCCAGCGTGTCGCCCTCATAGCCATCCATGTGCTTGCCGTTAAAGCGAAACTTGACGGCTTTGGATTTATTCAACAGGCGGCCGCCTGTGGCAAGACGGGTGCTCATGATTGTGGCTCCATCGCGAAAATTGAGTGCGGGAAAAGTTCAGGCTTAGGAAACAACATCATGCGTGATCCCGCCATCCAGGACGCTTTGCGTCGATTTGAACCAGCAATTCCTCAGGAGGATCATAGGTTTGCGCACTATAAGTGCCGAACACCTCAAGGGTCATCGTGCAGCGTGCCATATGGAACCACTTGCCGCAGCCGTTCTGATGACGCCACCGCTCAAAATGCACTCCCTTGGGGTTCTTGCGCATAAACAGATAGGTTTCCATCTGGTCATCGCTACTGCCAACTGTGTGGCGGGTGATATGTGCCTCGCCGTGGGCGTGGAATTCGGTTTCTTCTGCGGTCACACCGCAGCAAGGGCAGGATACAGTTAGCATGAGACAGCTCCAAACGTGAGAGAGAAGCGAAGTGCAGCTATGTGGCCAAAGTTCAGGCCAAAGATGCTACTCAGCACAGGATTTCCGATTTCAGTCGCTGAAAACATCAGTGCGCCACCCCTGCTGCAACGCTTTCATCAATAAAGCGGCCCTCGGTAAAGCGCTCGAGACCAAATGCATCTGTCAGCGGGGAACGGCCTTTGGCCATCAGTTCGGCCATGGCCCATCCCGATCCGGGGATGGCCTTGAAGCCGCCCGTACCCCAACCACAGTTGATAAAGATGCCATCAACCGGCGTTTTACTGAGGATCGGAGAGCGGTCGCCCGTGACATCCACGATACCGCCCCATTGGCGTAGCATCTTGAGTCGGCTGACCATCGGGAAGGTTTCGACCAATGCGCGCACGGTTTCCTCGATGTGGTGAAAACTGCCGCGCTGGGTGTAGTTGTTATAGCCGTCGGTGCCGCCACCAATAACCATTTCGCCTTTGTCAGACTGGCTCATGTAGCCGTGCACCGTGTTGGCCATGACAACCACGTCCATGCAGGGTTTGATCGGTTCTGAAACAAGTGCCTGAAGCGCAACAGATTCGATGGGCAGACGGAAGCCCGCCATATCCGCCAGATGGCCCGAGTGGCCAGCAACCACCATGCCCAGTTTGTCACAAGCAATATCGCCGCGTGTGGTGTTCACACCTGTAACCTTGCCGCCTTCAGACTGAATGCCTGTCACTTCGCAGCGCTGGATCACATCCATACCCATATCTGAGCACGCACGCGCATATCCCCATGCAACCGCATCGTGGCGCGCCGTGCCGCCGCGTGCCTGCCACAAGCCACCCAGTACAGGATAGCGCGGACCGGCCAGATTGATGATCGGAACCAGCTGGTTGACCTTCTCAGGGCTGATGAATTCGGTGGGTACACCCTGCAACATGTTCGCATGGGCTGTTCGCTTGTATCCACGCACCTCATGTTCGGTTTGTGCAAGCATGATGACCCCACGCGGGGAAAACATCACATTATAGTTGAGATCTTGTGACATCGTTTCATACAAGGATCGCGATTTTTCGTAAATTGCAGCAGATGGATCCTGCAAATAGTTGGAGCGAATGATGGTCGTGTTCCGACCTGTGTTACCGCCACCCAGCCAACCTTTTTCCAAGATCGCAACATTGGTAATGCCGAAGTTTTTACCCAGATAATACGCCGTAGCGAGGCCATGACCGCCGGCCCCGATGATGATTGCATCATAACGTTTCTTTGGGGCCGCATCGCGCCATGCGCGGGTCCAGCCAGTGTGGTGGCGCATTGCTTCGCGCGCCACGGCAAATACCGAGTATTTTTTCATCGCTGATGTCCCTGAGGCAGATACGGAATGGATTCGAGGCTAACTATAGCCAACTGTGTTCTTCATGGGGGAGTCGCCGGAAAAGAGGATACTCCCCGCGGCATTATTTATCAGTTTTGCGACATGCGCCACAAGGAGCGACATTTCTGGCAGGTGTATGCAGGTCTATTCGTCGCGGTCGCGACATTGCCCTCTTTTGTAGCAGGTCAGGCCGTACTACACCCGACATAACAAGGAGGATCATCTAGATGCTTAGTTTCTGGTTTGTAGCAGTTGCGATCACGTTGATGGTTGGTGCCGTTTTGGCCCGTGCCATTATACGCGGTGGCAAACGCGAGGTCGGTTCACGCGCCGCATCCGATGTAGACGTATACCGTGCCCAACTGGGCGAGGTTGACCGCGACGTCGCGCGCGGTGTCATCGCAAAAGCCGACGCCGAGCGGGTACACGCAGAAATCGCACGCCGCCTTATCGCCGCAGACAAAGCGCAGACAATTGAGAGTGCGAGCTCCAGCGCAGCGCCAAACAGTTTGGCTATGATCATCATTGCTGTCGGCCTTATCAGTAGCACAGCCGCCTATTGGTGGCTTGGCGCGCCGGGATATGGCGATATGAGCCTCAAGGACCGCATCGCATTCGCCGAAGAAGTACGCATCTCACGTCCCGCACAATCGGTGGCCGAAGCCTCCCTGCCCGCCTTTGTGGACCCCGCAAACATGGACGATCGCTATAAGGAACTGCTGGGACAATTGCGCAGCACAGTGGCCAATCGCCCTGATGATGCACAGGGGCATGCCCTTTTGGCCCAACAGGAACGTCGCATTGGCAACTTTTTGGCCGCCAAGGAGGCGCAGATGCGTCTATTGAAACTCAAAGGCGATGCCGTCACCCCGCAGGATCTGGCTGATCTAGGGGAACTGCAGGTCCTGACCGCTGGCGGTTATGTTTCACCTGAAGCTGAAATGAGCCTGCGCGCTGCATTGAACCGCGAGTCCTCAAACGGTACTGCTCGCTATTACGTTGGCCTGATGCTGGCCCAGACAGGCCGCCCTGATCAGGCCTTTCGTATTTGGGATGCATTGCTGCGTGCCGGCCCCGAAGACGCCCCGTGGATACCGCCAATTCTGGAACAGATCGAAGACTTGGCCGAACTGGCGGGCGTGCGCTATGCTCTTCCCGAGATAGGCAGCGCCTCAGATCGCGGCCCAAATGCGCAAGATCTCGAGAACGCGCAGGATATGACCCCAGCAGAACGCATGGAAATGATCGGTGGTATGGTCAGTGGCCTGTCACAACGGCTGGCCGACGAAGGTGGCCCTGCACGCGATTGGGCCCGTCTAATTGCATCCCTAGGGGTATTGGGGGAGTGGGAACGTGCGCAAGCAATCCACACCAACGCAATCGAAGTTTTCGCAGCTGACAAGAACGCGCTAGAACTGATCAACGCAGCAGGCCGCAAGGCAGGAGTAATCGATTGATACATGAGCGCATCGAAGACTTTGCCCTTTCCCTTCCAAAGATGCAGGCGTTGATCGGGCTTGATCTGGGCGAAAAGACGATTGGCGTGGCAGTGACCGACAGCTTTCTATCTGTGGCGACCCCGCTGGAAACGGTAAGGCGCAAAAAGTTTGGCGTTGATGCTGCACGTCTGGCCGAAATCATGACAAACCGCGGCATTGGCGGATTGATCCTTGGCCTGCCCTACAACATGGACGGTTCTGAAGGGCCACGGTGCCAATCAACACGGGCATTCGCACGCAACCTAAGCCGCCTGCATCCTGATCTGCCGATTGGATATTGGGATGAACGTCTGTCCACGGTTGCTGCCGAGCGTGCGCTATTAGAGGCGGATACGTCACGCAAACGTCGCGCAGAGGTTATTGATCACGTTGCAGCCAGCTATATTCTTCAAGGTGTGCTGGATCGTTTGCGCGTATTGCGCGCAACACAGGAGGACTAACCGATGAGTGACAAAATCTGGAAACGTGACGAAGTCGAAAGCCCTTGCATCAAAATATGTGTCGTGCATCCAGAAAGCCGCCTGTGCACAGGCTGTCTACGCTCGATCGACGAAATTGGGGCGTGGTCACGCATGAGTGGCGAGGAACGCAAGGCAGTCATGGCTGACCTACCGACCCGCGCGGAAGTATTCACAAAGCGGCGCGGCGGACGTGCCGCGCGGCTGGCACGCAAAACCTAAGGCGTTAGTGTTCGCGTTTTGTAGGCGTGCCGAACATGGCTATCGCAGCATTCCGGCGATATTGACGCGGCAATGGTATCACATTTGGAGCATGCGAAACATTTGCGGCCTGAAAAATATCTCCGCGTGCGAACTCGCAGCTTGGTGGGTTAAACGCAGGAAATTGCGTCGCTATTATTGCTTCTGGATCGTAAAAAGCTAAACGTCCGAATGGTCCTGTGATGATCTGTTGCATATGCTGCCTCGTTCTCAAAACTGCCCCTCTTGCGGGTGCGTATAGGGAGACTGATGCCAAAGCTGTGCGGCAACAATAAGGCAGCTGTTAGATAATTGTATGCCGAGGCGAAACAGCTACAGTTTTTCCACGGCAGGACTAATCGTCGCTGTCACTTATGGTGTGGCCAACCACTCAGAAACACCACCAGCGCATTCCGGTCGCAAAAACGCGATCATTCGGCCTTCGTTTGTTGGGTCTGGTGCATGCCCCCAAGGCTGAGTGCCATGCAGGACAAACGGGTGCAGCAGCGCCGATTCACCCGGCGTTATCATCAATGAAACCTGTTCACATTCCTCAAACGCCTGTCTGCGCGCAGCCTGATAAACATCTGTGATATCGACTTCATCCGGATCTTGCCCCTCCAATGCATCCCGTAGCGCGGCTTGCATAATCTGCTGGCTACCGCGCCAAACAACTGTCGGCGCATGCGGCACATCATTGAGCGGCAAAGAAAGGATATAGGCGTGGAACTCTTGCGCATACCGCCGCCTATTTGGCCCTAACGGAAGCAACCCATCCACATGCGCTGCGTCACGGTTCTGGCGATAGCGGTGGTTTGCGTCGCTCTCACCGATATCCTGCTTTGGGTACCCCTCATAAATGATTGAAACTTGCGCAGGGTGTAGTGGCAGATCGGGGACATGACGCACCCATGGTCCATTCAGCGGCACACCATCAATGCTTCCGTCCGCCCCGTTGGGCAGTGCATCAACCCCAACAAACCAAGTTTTCTGGTGGCGTAGGTTGTCTGCGCCTCGCATCACTGGTTTTTTAGCGATCCCACGGGCAACCTTCAAAGCAGCCTCAGCCCACGCAGCGGTGCATAGGTCAAAATCAAATACTTCAAATCCGTCAGGGCCCGTCACCCCATCAACGCCTTGCGCAGCATATTCACCGCAACCAATACCAAAAAGACAGCAAACACGCGCTTAAGCGGTTTTGGATCCATCGCATGCGCCAAACGCGCGCCGATGGGCGCAGTGATCAAGGTCATTGCGATGACCAACACAAAGGCCACCAAGTTCACGGCACCAAAGGTCAGCGGAGGGCGCGTTGCAGGGTCAAGCGTGACAAACAAAAAGCCGATAACCGACGGCACGGCAATCACAATTCCAAAACCGGCTGCAGTGGCGACCGCTCGGTGAATGGGCGTATTATAAAGGCTCATCAGAGGAACCCCAAAGCTGCCGCCGCCAATGCCCATCAGAACCGATAGAAACCCGACAGCTGGCGACAACACACCGCGTGTCATGCCTCGTGGCATGGCCTGCCCCAAACGCCATTCAGCGCGACCAAAGCCCATATAAAGTCCGACAATCAATGCGAGTACACCAAAGATGGCTTGTAGCGTCGTTGAGCGAAGCCCTGACACGACAAACATCCCAACAACTGCACCAATAACAATCCCCGGAGCCCAAGATTTTAAGATATCCCAATCCACTGCACCCTTCTTGTTATGCGCGAGAACCGAGCGCACAGAGGTAACAATGATTGTAGCCAGAGATGTTGCCAGACACATCTGCATCAACTGATCGCCACCATATCCAAGCGTCTGGAACGCATAGAAAAATGCGGGGACAAGGACGATCCCGCCTCCAACACCCAGCAACCCGGCTAGAACACCGGCAAAGGCCCCGATCACCAACAGCAACACGGCCATCTGGATCAACAAAAGAGTTTCTGGCATCGCATCGCTCCTGAAATTTTGTCTTTGCTACACCGCGCGTGCTTGGCTTGCCAGCGCGCTTTGCGCCATTGCTTGTTCTAACGCCTCATAAACTAGGGCGGTTCCTGCTTCCGTTCGGTGCCCCCCTTCTGACAGAACGCGCCGCCAAATGCGCGCACCAGGACGTCCAGCAAAGAGGCCCAGCATGTGGCGCGTCACCGAGGCAAGTTTGCCGCCCGCTCCGACATGCGCCTCGAGATACGGCATCATCGCATGGATGATTTCCTCAGGTGTTGTATCCGCCCCTTTGCCAAAAATACGGCGATCGGCCTGACACAAGATTTCGCTAGGCTGGTGATAAGCCGCACGCCCGATCATCACGCCATCTAGCCCACCATCAAGTGCAGCCTCAGCGGCTTCTAGCGTGGTTACCCCACCATTTAGGGAGATATGCAGATTGGGAAACAACTCCTTCATGCGGTGAACCAGCGGGTAATCCAAAGGCGGGATATCGCGATTTTCTTTTGGACTAAGCCCATCCAGCCATGCCTTGCGGGCATGAACGGACACACGCTCAATCCCGGCCCCAACCATCCGGCTCAGAAATTCAGGAAGGACGTCTTCGGGGTTTTGATTGTCTACGCCGATCCGGCATTTCACCGTGACCTCAACCTCAACAGCGTTCTGCATGGCAGTGACGCAGCGCGCAACAAGAGCCGCATCTTTCATCAACACCGCGCCAAATGCGCCCGATTGCACCCGGTCAGACGGACACCCAACATTCAGATTAATTTCGTCATATCCGGCTTCTGCACCCATCCGCGCCGCCTCAGCCAGTTCGGCAGGATCAGAACCGCCCAACTGCAGCGCAACGGGATTCTCGGATGGATCATGATCCAATAAATGCATCGCGCGCCCCCGTACCAATGCTGGTGAGGTCACCATTTCAGTGTACAATAAAGTGTGCGCGCTCATTTGGCGGTGCAAATACCGACAATGTCGGTCTGTCCAGTCCATCATAGGTGCAACGGACAGCCTTGCAGACCTGCAAATATCTGATTTATTTAACTTATTACTCAAGACTGCTTCCGCTTCACTTCTAATATTATTGCACATTTTTGCTCTATACATGCTATCTGAACAAGAGGCGTTGTCCATTTTAGTAAATTAGGTTGTCCAGCATAGCCCAAATTGAAAAGCGTACTCGTAAAGTCGGATCAGTATCATATGTGGCCAAAATTGCCATTCGGAAAAACGGACAATAGGTGCATCGTGAAGCGCGCACCTTAGACAGGCTCCCTGATGCCAAGCACTGACACGCTAAAAGGATGAAGGAAATCACTGCTGCAGGTTCCGACCTGACCGCCGCCAAGAGCAAGGGCAAAACACTATCAGCCGCAATTGAGCTCTACATTACCGAAAGTGTCAAAGAAATAGGCGGAACCACCGCTCAAGTTCTGCGGTCAATTAGCGAAGACGACATAGCAAACAAATACTGCGCAAACATCGTAAGCCATGACATCGTACAGTTCGCCAAAGAACTTGGCGCGACACGAACACCCGCAACCGTTGGAAACGACATGTCACACCATGGGGCAATCTTTGCCGTGGCAAGACCTGCATGGGGCATCCTACTGGACCAACAAGCGATAAAAGATGCGTTCGTGGTTTGTAATAGCCTTGGGATAACCGGCAAAGCGAAAAAGCGCGACCGCCTCCCTACCCTAGACGAACTGAACGCGCTGCTGACCATGTTCGAAGACAAGCGCCCCAGCTCACTACCAAAGCATCACGTGGTCGGGTTCGCACTATTCTCGACGCGACGGCAGGAAGAAAGAACAAGGACTGCATGGAAGGGATTGGACCGGACGCACAGCAGGGTGGTCATCAAAGATATGAAACACCCCGCTGACAAAGTGGGCAATGACCTGTGCTCCGACCTACCGCTCTCGCCATGAATATCGTGCTGGCGATGCCAAGGAAGAAGCCACTGGTGTTCCCGCATCACAGCGACACCATCAGCACCGCATTCACGCGGGCATGCAAAATTCTGGAAGTTAAAGACCTGCGCTTCCACGACCTCAGACATGAAGATGTCACGCGCATGTTCGATATCGGTGAAACGATTCCGCAGGTTGCAGCCGTGTCTGGGCATCGCTCCTGGTCTTCACTGCAGCGATACACCCACATCAAACAGACAGGCGACAAATATGAAGATTGGAAATGGCTATCGAAGCGATAAGCGCTCCTTCTTGTCGCATGCATAAATGCCGACTATGCGAGAAAGCCGCCGTTCATGGAGCCCGAAGCAATGACCGCTCCCAGCCCAAAGCAGACATCGCCATTTGTCACATCAGGCGGATACCGTACCTTCGCTGCGCCTGAAAACTAAATTGGGTAATTTGAGGAAAGCGGACGCTCAGGGCTGCGACGCCGTTTTTTTCAATGTGCGATCGCGGCGTAAGTCGGCAATGAGCCCTCTTTGCCGACTTTCTGCAATGCAGCGAATGGCTGATGTCACGAGAGGTTACTTACTACCAATGATCACCGAACACTGATCAAATCAGTGATTTGCTGTACGGTAGACGAGGGACAGTTTAGGTTCTCGATGCGCCTTGACCACAAACTGCTTGGGCATATCTTAAACCAAGATGCCGTATTTACTGATCCGAAAGTTTGAAAATGGAACAAGTTAATTCAATCTGGGTGTTTGATAGTGTCTGCGTGCTATGCAGTCGCGGCGTTCAATACACTTTGAAGCATGAAAAGGCGGCAAGCATCAAATTCGTGGCCATTCAATCGGATGAAGGCCGCCTGCTTGCGCAAAGCAAAGGTATCGATCCCGATGACCCCACTTCGTTCTTGTTCATTGAAGACGGGAAGGCGTTGGAGAAAACGGATGCGATCATCGCGTTGTCAAAGCATTTAAAGGGCCCTGCGCAGATTGCTGTGATCCTAAAGATTATACCACGGCGCATCCGAGATGCAGCTTACCTGTTCATCGCTCGCAATCGTTACCGCATTTTCGGTAAGACAGACATCTGTATTGTTCCACCTGTAAATCAACGCGAAAGGTTCGTTTTGTGATGGCACGGCACATTTTGATTATCGGAGGGACGGGTGTTTTTGGAAAACGTCTGGTGAGTCATCTTGCAGGTTTTGATGGGATTAAGCTGTTTGTCTCATCGCGTAGTGCTGCAAAGGCTCAGGAATTTGTGGATACGTTGGCGGGCACCCACGCCCCATTGCAGGCCGTTGCTTTGGATTGCATTGAAAACCTGGAAGCCCAGTTGGATGAGATCCAGCCCTTCATCGTTGTCGATTGTTCGGGTCCATTCCAAGGTGCGAATTATGACACTGCACGCACGGTATTGGGTTCTGGTGCCCATCTTATCGATCTTGCGGATGCGCGCGATTATCTTGCCGATTTTGCAACGGCGTTGGAAGGAATTACCAATCTCAATCAAGTTGCGGCTCTTACTGGTGCAAGTTCCACGCCAACACTTTCCACATGTGTCGCCACGCATCTAACCAATGGTTGGCAACGTGTTGATACGGTCGACATTTGTATCACGCCGGGAGGTAAAAGCGAAGTTGGACGTTCGGTGGTTGAAGCGATCATGAGCTATGCTGGTCGCGACATCCCCGTTTGGTCCTTCGGGCGATTGTCACATATTACTGGTTGGAGTAACCCGCGAAAAGTGAATTTACCGGGACTGGGTCGACGCCGTGTTGCCGTTGTTGAAACGTTTGACGCAGAATACCTTGGTCTGCATTTGAACGTTCAATCGCGGGTGTCGTTTTCGGCTGGTTTGGAATCCAAAATTGAACAATGGGGGATGGAAGGAATTGCGGTTCTGCGCAAATATGGGATCATCAAGTCGCCCCAAAAGTTAGTCCCACTCCTTTTAAAAGCACGCCAATTTACGCGTATCTTCACATCAGATGCGGGCGGTATGCTGGTGGATATATGTGGCATCGACGCTGAGGGAGTGCCAACCCAAGCGCGATGGTCGTTATTGGCCAAACAAGATCATGGTCCATTCATCCCGATCCTTCCTGCGGCAGCGGCTGTCGAAAAACTGCTGGGCACCGGTGTAGCTGTAGGTGCAGGCATGGCGCATAGCAGTCTTGTTTTGGCGGATATTCTTAAACAAATGGAGCCGTATGACATTGTGACACAGACGTCTTTGGATCAAATTCCGTGCAGCATATTTGAAAAAGCACTTGGCAAATACAGCTTCGATACGCTTCCTGCCGCTTTGCAAAATTTCCACAAAGCAAGCGGTCCAGTCGTTTGGTCTGGCGTTGCTGACATCGAAAGTGGCGGTTCGATCTTATCCAAAGCACTGGGCGTCTTGTTTGGCTTCCCAAAGGCGGGAAAGGATATTCCATTGACCGTGAACATCGATCGCACAACAACAAGTGACGGCACAACCGTGGAGCGATGGACCCGTATGTTTGCAGGAAATAAAATGTGGTCCATTCTTAAATATGACTGCGCAGGAAATCTGAATGAGACGTTTCTACCATTTACGTTCACGCTGCCTTTGGCGGCCGATCAAGATGGAATATCTATGCCTGTTTCAGGCTGGCGGATTGGCAAATTGGTTCTGCCCAAATCCCTTGCTCCGCGTTCCGAGACCCGCGAATATATGGATGAGCAAGGGCGGTTTTGGTTTGATGTCAAATTATCAGCGCCAATGATTGGCCTGATTGCACACTACAAGGGCTGGCTTGAACCTAATATTGGCAGTCAATCCCCAAGGCAAGTCAGAGCTTATAATGAACAGCTATTTAGATAGTTCTATAGCTTTAAACATGACTGCTAAGCGCCGGAACCGGACCTTGCAAACAGAAAAAGCAGCGGCATCTTTGTCCGCAGAGAAGACCCTAATTCCTCAAAATGCTGCAGCAACCTATCAATGTCTGCTTCGGGGAGGCTGCGCTGCAGCGTGCGGGGCCAACGCGAGCTCCTAGCCCAAAGCGGACATGACCAAACGACACCTTGGGCGGAAACCAGACCTTAGCTGCACCTGCAAACATCTTTTTGCAGATCGGTTAAAGCGGTCATTCGAGACCACGAAAGTCTAATCAACCATGCTGCGCCAGCCATCAAGGTCAGCTATGCGCAGATAGTGACCTTTGCAAAGTTGCGCGAACGGCCCAAAACTACCGTTCGCGTAGATCCAGCACGCTGAGGCGGAGCTTCCCAGAAATACGTTGCTGCAGCATTATTGAGGTATTAAGGTCTGTTCAGCGGACAAAGCGGGCCTTGGCAATCAGCGCTTCACGGTCTGCTGAGGTGCACCTTGCAAAAAATCGGTGGCTCTCGTGGTACGAGTGCAGGACCGCATTGACCGTTGATAAAACATCCCACTCTTTACATCAGCGTTGAAGCGATGACCAAAGCAATCAAGGCAAATGTTGCAATTGCTGCATAGGCGATCACTACGGAACCGATGTAATATTCAACAGAGAAGACAATCATAAAGCACACGAACCAAAAGGCAGAAACGATCAAAGGAACTTGAATATTTCCTGCGAGACCCAGCATGACAGCCACAAAAACTGGGGCCCCCGAGAACGCTATCACTCTCACGGTATTCCGCCAAATTGGGTGTTTTGGCTTTTCCTCTGAGCCATAGATCAGCCAACCAAGTGCTGCGACAATCAACTCAAAGAGTTCAACCATAGAATTTCTTCCCGAAAACATGAGATTACTTGCTTGGTAGCAGGGAACAGGGGCGAAAATTGGATGCCTAATCTAAAGCCGACGTTCGTACGTCATGCGGCATCTGTCAAGTTGGGCTC
>ERZ1027208.617-NODE-617-length-13112-cov-6.491767_pt1 | contig 13112 bp, 13 predicted proteins | sample MGYA00520867_ERZ1027208 | MGnify/ENA primary metagenome ERZ1027208 (study PRJEB33311, sample SAMEA4378413) | marine metagenome | biome: Marine biome; feature: Fjord; material: Water | collected 2014-07-20T08:00:00Z/2014-07-... | depth 75 m ...
ATATTAACCATATATTAATCGAAGCGCTGCCTGCGGCGACGGCTGCGGCGAATAACAAGGCGATGCCCGGTATAACAATACCCACGAGAGCCAGTGATTCGAAAAAAGCCAGGAGAGCAATGGCTAGTATGATCCATTGTTGATGCTCGCCGAACCATTGGGTGAGTTCAGTCATAAGGATGTTATGGGATTTCCAGCTGCTCTGTCAAAATATGCGCGTTAGTATACCCCAGATCGGTTTGCAGTTGACTTTGTAGTTGCTGCAGAATCGTATTGAAATGTGGTTTTTTAACAAAGTCACTGACTTGGCACATCTCAAGGCCTTGGTAGCCGCAGGGGTTAATACGGTGAAAAGGCTCTAAGTCCATATCGATGTTAAGGGCTAGGCCGTGAAAAGAGCAACCTTTGCGAATACGCAGGCCTAAAGACGCGATTTTTTTATCATTAGTGTATACACCTGGCGCATCTTTTTTTGGGGCAGCCTCAATACCTTGCAGTTTTAGGACGCTGACGATAGCATTTTCAATGAGTGTAACTAACGCGCGTGCGCCTAATTTCCTGCGTTTAATATTGACCATCAGATATACAACCAATTGCCCTGGTCCGTGATAGGTGACCTGACCGCCACGATCAACTTGAATGACAGGAATATCTCCTGGTGCAAGTACATGTTCAGCTTTGCCCGCTTGTCCTTGAGTGAATACCTTTGGGTGCTGTAAAAACCACAGTTCATCAATAGTTTCATTGGTCCTGTTATCGGTTAGGTGCTGCATAGCATGCCAGCAAGGCACATAATCAATGGTACCTAATTGGCGGATAATGAGTTGTTGGTCGATGTGCGTCATTGAGGAGCTCGAAAGGGGCGGGTGACCAGGCTGGTATGAAAATGGAGAAAGGCCGTTAAATAGGTGCTACTCAGCTAAAGGGTGCAATAAACTTCGACGCGTTTATCTAGGGCGATATAGATCGCTTCAAGTTGCTGCTTATTTTCAACTTGAACGTATGCAGTAACGGATAAGTACTTGCCTGAACTGCTGTTTTTGATGGTGATGCGGGTTGCATCAAAATCTGGTGCATGAGTTCTGACTACCTCAGTAACCACCTCAGAAAGAGGGTGTTGGGATAGGCCCATGACTTTAAAATTGTGCTCACAGGGGAATTCCCATAGAGACTCGTTGATACCATTACTCATATTTTTACTCAGAATAAACACTAAACATAGAGCTATTCTACTCAAAAGAGTGAGTAATGGCTATTGAAGCGAGAAAATGTGCAAATACCTTACTGAATAAGGCTGGTGAAGAAGAGCAGAATCATATGCCAAATACGAGTGATAAAGCCAGCTTCTTCGACACTCTCCAGTGACGCCAAAGGTGATTCGTGAATAACCTTCCCGTCTAGAAGTAGTTTAATCGAACCAACTTCTTGGCCTGCGCTAAGTGGCGCGCGTATTTCACTGGGGAAGTCTAATTCGGCTTTAATGTCTTTTTCAGCGCCACGAGGAATAGTTAGCCAAATATCCTCAACAGTGCCTAGATTCACTGTGTCAGCATCTCCCATCCAAAGGCTAGGGCTAACAAGAGCTTCTTGCGCGCTGTAGCTCTTAACGGTTTCAAAAAAGCGGAAGCCGTAAGTGAGTAGTTTTTGGCTTTCAGCCGCACGTGCTTCAATGCTTTTTGTTCCCATGACAACGGAGATTAAGCGCATGCCGTTTCGTTTGGCTGATGCAACTAAACAATAGCCTGCAGCGTTAGTGTGACCGGTTTTTAATCCGTCTACGCTGTTGTCGCGCCATAACAATTTATTTCGGTTAGGTTGGCGAATGTCATTGTAGGTGAATTCTTTTTCTGCATAAATGCTGTAGTGCTCGGGGTGGTCGTAGATGATGGCTCGGGCGAGTTTTGATAGGTCACTAGCGGTGGTGTAGTGATTGTCTGCAGGCCAGCCGGTGGCATTCATAAAGTGGCTATTGTTCATGCCTAATGTTGAGGCAGTTTGGTTCATAAGGTCGGCAAAAGCATCTTCGCTGCCAGCGACGTGCTCAGACACCGCGATACTCGCATCATTTCCTGATTGAATTATGACACCTTTCAGTAAATCCTCTAATTGAACCCGAGTACCTTCTCGAATGTACATTTTAGAGCCGCCTTTGCGCCATGCTTTCTTACTTATGAGTACATCATCGGTTAATGCTATATTACCGGTCTCAATTTGCTCGGCAGCAATGTAGCTGGTCATCATTTTTGTAAGACTAGCAGGAGGGAGCATTTCATCGGGGTTATTCTCAACAACGACATGACCGCTTTGAGCATCGATGAGTATCCAGCTCTTGGCCGCTAGGTTGGGCGATTGTGGTATTAGGCGCGGAGCACTTACGGCCAGTGTTGAAAGTAGGCAAAGTGTGGTGGCGACACCAATTAGCGTTGTTTGTAAATAACTAGATATGTTTAAAGGAGTTGTTGTTCTCATTCCTGTCTCGGGCCTCGTCCGTAGCATGTCAGTTGCGGTGTGCATCATAACATTATTCATCAGCGGTGAATAATGAGCGGGTCGCCCATTTTATGATGTTTAATTTGTTCGCTTACTAAGATCGCGCTCATTTCATCTTTAAAGGGGCCAACCCGTACACGGTGGATTTTCGTGTTACTCTCACTAAAGCCGCTATTGGTGCTGTTGATACTGGTTGGCGCTTTGATGGTGGAATTTAGTTTTCGTTCCAATTCCTGTGCCGTTGTTAATTGAGAAAAAGCGGCGACCTGTAAATAGATTTTGTGTTCTAGAGGTGATGGTCGTGTATTTGTGCTGACAGCAAGGGGGTGGGTATCTACAGGTAACGCTAGAGCCTCGCGTGGTTGCTCTAATGGGAAGGTTTTAGCCTTACTGCTTGCTGAGGGAGTCAGTGTCGATAGGGGAGGGGCGATTGACTGAGCAGTATTATCGTAAGGGTTAATAAATTCCACTCGAACTCTAGCGGTACCTTTGTCCATGTAACCCAATTTGCTGGCAGCCGCATAGGAAAGGTCGATGATTCGGTCGTCATGAAATGGCCCGCGGTCGTTTACTTTAACAATGATTTCTCTATTATTTTCAAGATTGGTGACACGGACATAGGAGGGTAGAGGCAAACTTTTGTGTGCCGCTGTCATTGCATAGGGGTCATAAGGTTCAAAGCTGGACGTCTTTCTGCCCGCAAACTTTTCGCCGTACCATGAGCCGATGCCATCTTGTTTGTAACCTACGGCAGATTTCATTACACGGTAGGTTTTACCAAGCACCTCATATGGGCTGTGATTTCCATAGCGTGCTCTAGGTTCAATCTTGGGTACTGCATCAGGTATCTGAGAGATGTCTTGAATTTTTTTTGGCGGACCGTCTTTAGGTTCAGTTATGACGGTAAGTGCATTGGGCTTATGCAACGAGCAGCCCGCTGTGGCGATAATAAGCATGGCCACAGCGGTAGATAGGGTGCGTTTAATGGTTGGAGTATTCAAAGTTTTTGTTTGTGTCTCAATTTTCTTTTGTGTGTATGGTGGGTGGGAACTATTTGATTTTGGATTTAAGGGTTTCGCTTAATTGGAAGACAGCCATTGCGTATAGTTTGCTGTGGTTGTAGCGAGTGATAACGTAAAAATTATTTAATCCTATCCAATATTCATTACCTTGCTTGCCTTTCAGTCTCATGGCAGTTGCTTTCAGGTTTTTGTCATAACCCTTATCGCCAACCAAACCTGCGTCATTGATGTCTTTAATGGTGTGGGACGGTTTTAAGCTCTGGTTAACGAGGGCATCGAGGTCGCTTTCCTTTCCGTTCGCTTTTAGGAAGCGGGCAGGGCTAGTGATCGGGGCGTTGCTGACCCAGCCATGCTCACTGAAGTAGTTGGCAACACTGCCAATGGCATCAACTGGGTTGTTAATGAGGTCAATAATATTATCACCGTCAAAATCAATAGCATAATGGCGATAGCTGCTGGGGATAAATTGTGGAAACCCCATCGCGCCAGCATAAGATCCGGTGGTGGATTTTAGATCAATGCCCGCTTCCTTTCCAAGAAGTAGATATTGACGTAGCTGTTTGGTAAAAAATGTTGAGCGAGGAGGATAATCAAAGGCTAGCGTGGATAGGGCGTCGATAACTCGGTAGCTGCCTTTGTTGCTTCCGTAGCGTGTTTCTACACCAATAATGGCAAGAATGATTTCAGGAGGTACGCCGTATGTATCGTTGGCTTGCTTAAACGCTGATTTGTACTTTTTATAAAAAGCGACGCCTTTCTCCGCTCGCTTTTTGCTAAGGAATATATCTTGATATTTTGCCCAGGTCAGTCGCTTTTCAGCAGGTCTAGCAATGGCTTTTAGGATGCTGTCCTTGCGTTCAGCATCGTTAAAGAGGTCCAAAATAGCCTGCTTGTCATGCCCATCTTCTTTGACAACAGTGCTTAGGAATGCTGTAAATTTTTCGTGTTGTAGGTAATCGCTTTTAGATGTTGCGTTAGCGTTAAATGTGGCTGCGCAAATAAGTGGGGCAACCAAGGTTGCAACGAATATTCGTATGAATCGAGTTGACCGAAAGGTAGTTGGCATAAGCTGTTTGTTCTTTCCTTGTATTGCTGACGAGAAAAATGTGTTTATGCTGCTATCTTAGAAAATTAATTCCAGAATTGCAGCATGAATTTTTTGTGAGGGCTACTTTCTACCGTGATAGCAGTTTTCGGTGTGTTTGTACCGACATTAAAATACCAAATCCTGCAAATAGTGTCACGATGGATGTTCCTCCATAACTCACAAAAGGTAAGGGGACTCCAACCACCGGTAGTAATCCGCTTACCATACCTATGTTGACGAATATATAAACAAAAAATGTTAGGGTGATGCTGCCTGCTAATAATCGTGAATAGGTGTCCTGTGCATTCATAGCGATGTAAATACCTCGACCAATAATGGCAAAGTACAATATTAATAACGAACATACACCGATTAAACCAAACTCCTCTGCCAATACAGCAATAATAAAATCAGTGTGGCTTTCAGGTAAAAAATCGAGATGAGCTTGGGTGCCGTTTAGCCAGCCTTTCCCATTTAAGCCTCCGGAGCCTATTGCGGTTTTGGATTGGATGATATTCCATCCGGTGCCCCATGGGTCTCTCTCCGGATCTAGAAAGGTAAGTACACGCTGTTTTTGATAATCACGCATTAAAAACCAGGCCCCAGTGGCAATAGGAATTAGGGCAATGGCAAAACCTCCAATAACTCGCCAACGCAAGCCAGAAAGAAATAACGCAAAGATACCGGAGCTGGCAATCAATAGGGATGTACCTAGGTCGGGTTGTTTGGCAATAAGTAGTGTAGGGATTAAAATTAATACGCAGGAGGCAACCACTGGTTTCCATTGAGGGGGGAGGGCTCGTTCAGCGAGATACCATGACACCATCATGGGTACAATAAGTTTCATAACTTCCGACGGCTGGAAGCGAACCCCCCCTGGTAGAGGTAGCCAGCGTTGTGCACCTTTGGCCTGTGTTCCTATTACCAAAACACCAATTAATAACCCAATGCCGATAACGTATAACCAGGGGCTCCAACGTTTGTAGCTGTTTGGTGATATTTGGGCCATAACCATCATTACAATTAGTCCAACAACGATACGGGTCAGTTGTCGCATAACCATCGGCATGCTTTCACCGCTAGCACTGTATAAAACGAAAAGCCCTGCGGCTAGTAAGAGGAACAGGCCGCCGAGTAGTGATGGATCCAGGTGTATGGCTTGTAATAAGCTTGTGCGCCGGGTAACCGGGGAGTTATGGCTACGAAATTGGCGTTGGAAGTCATTTCTTGTCATGGTTTTTCTTGGCTCGACGGCGTGGTGTTGGCGTTCGCCAATTGAGGTAATAAATAGGCGTCAATCATTGCCCGTGCAACGGGGCCAGCGTTGGAGCCTCCTCCTCCTCCGTTTTCTATAATAACAGCAACAGCAATTCTGGGGTTGTCAATCGGTGCGAACGCGACAAATAATGCATGATCTCTATGCCATTCTGAGATTTTACTGGCATCATATTTTTCATCTTGCTTGATGGTAAATACTTGTGCTGTGCCTGATTTGCCGGCCATTTTATATTGAATGCCCTTTGCAAGTTTGTGCGCGGTGCCTCTAGGGTGGTGAACGACCTTTTCCATACCTGCAATGGCCTTTTCCCAATTCAAAGGGTCTTTAAGAATAATATCGTCGTTTTTTTCAGGTGTTGCCAGGTCTTCGATATAACCATCGACCTCTATAGATTTGACCATACGAGGTGCGATGATTTTTCCCCGGTTAGCGAGAATTGCCGTACTGACGGCAAGCTGTAAGGGTGTGGCGAGCATATACCCTTGCCCGATACCGGCAATGAGCGTTTCACCAGGGTACCAAGGTTGGTTTTTTGTGGCTTTTTTCCAAAAACGAGAGGGGAGGATGCCGGGCTTTTCGCTGACCAGATCGATGTGTGTTCGTGTACCAAAGCCAAAGGGGGCCATAAAATCATGGATGTTATCGATACCTAGGTTATGAGCAAGTTCATAAAAAAAGGTGTCACAAGAGCGCATTATGGCCTTGTCCAAATCCACCATGCCGTGACCGTACTTCTTCCAGTCGCGGTAGAGGTGGTCGTCATTTTCCAATTTATACCAGCCAGGGTCATAAATTTTGCGCTCCCAATTGGTAGCGCCTTTTTCGACACCGGCAATAGCAATGATGGGTTTGATGGTTGAGCCAGGGGGATATTGTCCTTGAATGCCTCGATTAAACAGTGGGCGGGCGCGAGACCCTTGTAAACCTTGATAGGACTTATAATCAATGCCGGTGACAAACAGGTTTGCATCGAATGCGGGCATACTGACAAAGGCTAGAACTCCTCCCGTGTTTGGGTCTATTGCGATGGCGGCACCGCGTCGATCGCCTATCGCCTTGATGGCTGCTTGTTGGGTGTCCCAGTCTAAATAAAGGTGTAAGTTGTCTCCCGGAGTGGGAGCTTCTCGATCCAGTACTCGAGTGATTTTTCCTCGTGCATTGGTTTCAACGGTTTGATAGCCGACTTGACCGTGGAGTTGATTTTCATAAAAACGTTCTACGCCGGTTTTTCCGATATGCTCCGTAGCGCTGTAGTTATTAGTATTAACTTTCTTGATCTCTCGTTCGTTGATGCGACCTACGTAACCAATTGCGTGAGCAAGGCTGCTTTTGTAGGGGTAGCTACGTACTAACGATGCCTCAATACTAACACCTGGCATGTTATGTAAATTCACCGAGAGTTTGGCAATTTCCTTTTCATTAAGGCGGTAACGTAGAGGCACTTCGCTGTAAGGGCGGCGGCGTTGAGATAGGCGTTTTTTAAAACGTTTAGTAGTGCCTTCCTTAAGGATAATTAAATTGCCGATGTCTTCTATTGTTCGATCGATATCACCGGCCAGTTCTTTAATGATATTGACGGAGTAGGTCGGCTGGTTGTCTGCCAGCAAAACACCATTACGATCAAAAATGAGGCCTCGATTAGGGGCAATGGGATGTTTGCTAATGCGGTTGCTGTCGGCTTTAGTGCTGTATATCTCGTGTTGATATACCTGTAAATAAAATAAGCGAATAACAAGGATTAACATCGCGACTACAACAATGGCGGTTGCAGCCAGTGCTCTTGATCTAAAAATACGTGTTTCGCGATAATGGTCTTTGAACGTAGCGGGTTTGGCCATAGAGCACTTGTAAGTAAAGAGGAGCGTAGGAAGATTGAATGTTTATCGGTGGTAAGGGTGGCCTTTTATGACACTCCAACAGCGGTAAAGTTGCTCCGCAAGCATAACACGCACAAGGGGGTGGGGAAGGGTTAAATCAGATAGCGACCATTTTTCATCGGCGCGTTGTAGGCATTCTTTGGATAAGCCTTCTGGTCCGCCAATAAATATCGAAATGTGCTGCCCTTGAGGCAGTAATTCTTGTAATCGGCCTGCCATCTTTTCCGTGGTGTGACGTTTTCCGAGAACATCCAGGGCAATAACTCTGTCGTTATTGCTCACTGTCGCAAGCATTTGTTCACCTTCCTTGTCGGTGATGCGTTGAAGGTCTGCATTTTTTCCGCGCTTGCCTGCAGGGATCTCATACAGCTCAAGCACAATGTCTTGGTTGAGCCGCTTTTGATATTCCTTAAAACCTTCATTTACCCAGCTCGGCATTTTTGTGCCAACGGCAATAAGCTTTATTCGCATTGTTGGCTATTCGGCAGAGTTGTTTTTGTCGCCTTCTGGTGTCATCGTCCAGAGCTTTTCTAAGTCATAAAATTTACGGGTGTCAGGTGTCATGAGGTGTACAATGACATCGAACATATCAACGAGTACCCAGTCAGACCCTGGCTCACCTTCCATATTTGATTTTATACCGGCGTTTTTTGCATCGAGGTAGACATTTTCTGCAACGGCGCTGATGTGCCGCTTTGATGTGCCGCTAGCGACAATCATATAATCAGCCATGCTGGTGAGAGGTTTTACATCAAGGATAACTATATCCTTCGCTTTCATGTTTTCAAGTGATTCTAGTACGGTTTGCTTTATGTGTTCAATATTGTCTGACATGTGTTACGGGCCTATCATTTAAAGTTAATAAAGTTACTGCCAGCCATAAAGCTGATGTAGTTTAATGTAATGCCACACAGTGTCAGGAAGCAAAAAGCGTGGTTCAAAACCTTGCTGAATGTCTTCGCGTAATTGTGTGGCTGAAATATCCAATGCCGTTGTGTTATGTACATGAATGCTACCAGCGGCAGAGCCCAGCAAGTCATGGGGTTGTTCTGCTCGATTTTTATCTAGCAGAGCGTATTCTTCGGAATGTATTTCCGGTGGTTTTGAGCCGGGGCGATGTGCAACCCACAGATGACACAAGTTTAGTATGTCTTGCCAACGGTGCCAGCGGCAGAATAACCGAAATGCGTCCATCCCCATAACAAATATAAGCGGTGTCTCGCTTGATGCTTGATCTCGCATATATTGCAGGGTTTCTACAGTATAGGACGCTGAGTGCTTTTCAATTTCCCAATCGTTTACATGAAAGCTGGGTGTTTCTGCACAAGCCAGACGAGCCATCTTGATGCGATGCGTTGCATTACTTGATGGTGCGTCTCTATGTGGCGGCAAATGGCAGGGCATAATCTCCATTTTCGCCAATCCTAGCAGAGTACTAGCTTCCCATGCTAATCGCATATGGCCTAAGTGAATTGGGTCAAAGGTGCCACCCATCAGGCCAATTGCTTGTGTTTTTTGAAGTTGATTGGTTTGTTGCATCACAGGCTCTGTTTACTGGCGAATGTGGCCGTCGCCTAGCACGATGTATTTCTGTGTCGTGAGGCCTTCTAACCCAACAGGCCCACGAGCATGTAGCTTGTCGGTTGAGATGCCAATTTCTGCACCAAGACCATATTCAAAGCCGTCAGCAAACCGTGTTGACGCATTGACCATAACGGAGCTCGAATCAACTTCACGAAGAAAACGTTGTGCTAACGTATAGTTCTCGGTAACGATGGTTTCGGTGTGCTCTGAACTGTGTTGGCTGATGTGATTCATCGCCTCTTCAATATCAGCAACAACCTTAATAGAAAGGATGGGGGCAAGGTATTCCGTGTCCCAATCCTCTTCTGTGGCTGCAATAGCACCACTTATGATAGCGCAGGTTTTTTCACAACCACGTAACTCAACACCTTTGGCTTGATATTGCTCTGCTAACGTTGGCAGCAACTCAGTCGCCATGGATTCTGCAATCAACAACGTTTCCATTGTGTTACAGGTGCCGTAGCGCTGAGTTTTGGCATTGACCGCGATGTTGATAGCTTTTTCTTTATCCGCAGCACTGTCTATATATACGTGACAGATTCCGTCCAAATGTTTAATGACAGGAACCTTGGCATCACGACTAATGCGTTCGATCAACCCTTTGCCACCCCGTGGAATAATGACATCAACAAACTCAGGCATTGTGATGAGCTCGCCCACTGCTGCGCGATCTGTTGTTTCTATTACTTGAACTACGGATGTGGGTAATTCTGCTTTTTCTAAGGCGATTCGAATACATTCAGCTATCGCTTGATTCGAATTAATTGCTTCTGATCCACCGCGCAATATCGTGGCGTTGCCGGACTTAAGGCAAAGGCTGGCGGCTTCTACCGTAACGTTTGGGCGTGATTCGTAGATAATGCCTATAACACCTAGTGGAACTCGCATTTTGCCGACCTGAATACCGCTGGGCTGGTAAGTAAGGTCAGTGATTGCACCAATAGGGTCAGCAAGGCCAGCTACCTGTTGTAGTCCTTCAATCATGCCATCGATGCCTTTTGGCGTAAGCTCAAGACGGTCCAGCAACGCGGGCTCTAAGCCATTTTTTTCCCCATTATCAAGGTCGATCTGATTGGCTGCAATAAGCTTGTCACGGGAGGCTTCAATGGCATCAGCCATTGCCAAAAGAGCTGTGTTTTTAGTGCCTGTACCGGCTTTGCCGATGGCTCGTGACGCAGCACGAGCCTGTTGGCCAATAGTGGCCATATACGCTTTAACGTCCATTCCTAATTTGCCTTTGCGAGAGCTTGCGCGGGAGATGTTCCCGAAAAGGCCGGATTATACCTGTTTTAGGGGGCTGGCGTCATGTTTCGTTTATAAGTACTCAATACCAACCTCGCAAACTAGCTAAACCCGAGCTTCCACAACACGGACAACGGACTCAGACTTACACTCTGGGATGGGAAGTTTGCCGTAATAATCTTCCGGTTGATGTACGGTTGTTTCTGTAAAGCCACACCCTTGAAAGCCGTCAAAGATTTCCTTATTTGTTCCATAGTGCAAATTCACATCAGCTCGAGCGATACCACTTAGGAAGAATTTGGCAACACGTACGTATTTGTAGGAAGAGGCGTGAGTTAACCTGGGCATAAGATCAGTGACATACCAAGCCTTTGGAAAGACTGTTGCTAGGCTTCGCATATTTCGCCACACGTCAGAGATAGTATTTAAATCAAAATAATTGATTAGCCCCTCGGTGATAATAATTGTGGGTTTAGATGTGTCCAATACCTCTTCAAGTACGTAATCTAAACCTGACGGTGCTCCAGATTCAAAAAAATTGCAGGTGATAACTTCATGGTTAGAGGCTAAAGCATCTTCATCCCGTAATAGTGCCTTCTTTCGTGATGCCATGCCTGGTAAATCCGCTTCAACGTAACGTAATTCAGGGAACTCCCTACTAAACAAATACCCCCTTGGAGATAAACCGCTAGCAATTTCTAAGATTTGGGTAACACCTTCATTTTCAATAAGGTGTCGAATGCGATGGTCCATAATTATGTGTCGTTGCAGTAATAGATCACGTAAGTTTACCCCGACAATTTTTTCGGCGAAATATTCAATAGGCTGTAGTGCTCGAAAAAGTGCGTTGCTTTTTGCGGAGGTAAAAAACTTTGCAGACATACCATTTTCATACCAAACATGGCCGGTATAAAGAGCTGTAAAACTGATGCTAGATGAGTCCATATCCATTATTCCCCAGACACCAAAATGGTGTTGTTTATGTGTCGAAAAGTAACTGCTATAAGTGATTTTCCTGAACATGGCCCTGCTATGCAGTAACCTGTTTCTATTTCAAATAATGCCCCGTGATTAGCACATTGAATGTATTGATTTTCTACATCTAAAAAACGATTAGGTTGGTATTCAAGGTTTATGCCTATATGTGGGCAACGATTTTTGTATACATAAAATTGAGAATCTTTTTGAATCACGACATATTGTTGATTGTTAAGGGTGATACCTTTTGTTGTTTTGTTCTCAAAGTTATCGGTTGAACATAATGTGGTTGATATAGTTTGTGTTGTCATTTTTTATTGTTGATATAAGTTAGCTGGAATCTGATTGCCTGAAATAGTGTGTTTACCCATGCTAGCAGACTTTAGGGTGTTTGACACAGAAACATCTACTGCATAATTTAATGGCTATTTTTTGACGCACGGAGCAAGTTTTTCCTTATTCAATTCTCTTCTTAGAGCGTCCAAAATATCATAAAGCAGACACCTTGTTTGATCAAAAGCACGGAGCTATGATCCTCTTATTAGCGTATTTACTTTGTGTTTCTTTTTTTGAAAGCGCTGATTAGGAGGCATTATGATCATTTCAGAAATGAGAGAAAAATCAGTATCTTTGATTCAGAAAATTAAGTTTACACGGAGTCCTGGTCGTTCCCGACGTCGGTCCTTGTGGCTTTTTTTAACGGGTACCTTGATATTGGCATCACAGGGTGTACAGCTGACTTATCAACGCCTGTTGCAGCGATTTCGAATGCAACAACCTCAAGTAACGAGCGATTCACCGCCTTTTATAAATATAGCTAACATAGATGATGATTTGGTTGATGAGGGTTCTCAGGCCGCACCTAATATTTTCGAACGTTTAATCATGCGGGGAACCCTGTCAGAAGGGCCGTTAATTCGTGAGGAATATGGGACAACTAATGAGGTGGGAGAGCGGAATTCTTTGGTTATATTGACGACACGTTTGTATATACACGTACGTCGATTTTTCAAAGGAATGCGTATTGTTGTGAGTCAGGAGAGCTCAGAATATGCGCAACAAGCCCTGAAAATGGGTGAGTTACGAGATGTAGTGAGATCTCGAAAGTGGCTGAGAACCAAGGAGGCTACTAAGAATAGTATGAGATCGAGTATTAGAAATATCAGACTCGGATTTTGGGAAAGCCTGGGTTTGGCGGATAAAGGAGAGTTAGCGATGCTTCGTACTGAGATTAGTCAGCTCAAGAACAGTTTAGGGCTGAGGGCTATGGCGCCGCTGTCAACAATATCAGCTCATGATAGGCGTCAGGTCGACCGACGAAAAGGGCATTTAACGGTGGCTTATGAGAGGAGGGCATTAGAACGGCGAGCTTGATATATGAAAAGGTAACGTTTAACGGCGGGTTAATCGAAAATAACCGCGAGGAAAATGAACCCCCTCATGACAGTGTATATGTAACATTATCATGAAGGGTTTGTTTCGCGTACGATTTGAGAAAGAGTTATCTTCCTACAATACCGCGAGCAATCACTTCTTTCATTATTTCTGATGTG
>ERZ1027208.620-NODE-620-length-13031-cov-7.435805_pt1 | contig 13031 bp, 16 predicted proteins | sample MGYA00520867_ERZ1027208 | MGnify/ENA primary metagenome ERZ1027208 (study PRJEB33311, sample SAMEA4378413) | marine metagenome | biome: Marine biome; feature: Fjord; material: Water | collected 2014-07-20T08:00:00Z/2014-07-... | depth 75 m ...
CCATCCAAGTATGCTCACTGCCCAACCCTCGTGGGCTCTGGTTAGGTGATCAAGCAATGTGCGTTGCGTCGGCCGTCGGGTTGGCAATGAGTATAGTCTCCTCAGCCCGGACGTGTATGGTGTGCATGAAAATATGGACGCCTCTCGGACGACGCTTGGAGTTGCCGCTAATATAACCTTCATGTGCATGTATTTCGGAGCGAATAGCGTCTAACCCACGCAAATGAATATCGACAGGGCGACTACCAATGGCGCAACCGCCAGGAAATGATACGTTAGCCACCCCGTGACGAGCCAATATTGGCCCCAACACTAAAATCGAGGCTCTCATGGTTTTCACCAAATCATAAGGCGCCGTAAATTCATTGATCATTGTGGGGTCTACTTCAACACACATTTTCTCATCAATGGTAATGCCGACGCCCATGCAGCGAAGTAACGCCAGCATGGTGGTAATGTCATTCAAATGAGGCAGATTACAAATATGCAAAGGCGCATCTGCGAGCAAGGTAGCCGCAAGGATAGGTAAACCTGAATTTTTTGAGCCAGATATCCGGAGCTCTCCGGATATCGCCTGCCCACCGGCAATAATCAATTTATCCATTACAGAATTTCAGCCTTTATCGTGTAGAGACAAGAGTAGTTTGTTGGGCTTTATTGAACGTTAATTAAACTATTATTGCGCTTTAGCCCACTGCTCTGGCGTATAAGTTTTCATATTAACCGCATGAATCACGCCGCTGGCAATCTCATCAGAGAGCGCGCCATAGACTAGTTGCTGCTTCTTTACAGGGTTCAAACCTTCAAAAGCAGGGCTAACCACAACTACATTGACATGGCTTCCCTCAACATTTACCTGAACCTGACTGTCGGGGATTTGACCTTCTAATAAGGCTTTAATTTGATCCGGTTGCATGGGCAATCCTCACGTAAAATGACACATTGACCTGTCGACAAGGAACAAGCGAAGGGAGCACACACCTTGCTTCTACAGCACAGACAAATCAACATCAATAAAAAGGGGCGCTAGTTTAAAGAAAAAGGCCCGCTGGCGCACTAACAGCGGGCCCTTTTTAAGGTTTATCTCACAAATAGGCTGCCCACACCCGTCGCGCACTAGCTGCTACTAGACCAACTGTCGATTACAGTATCCAAATCACCCTTCTTCTTCATCGCCTGAGCAAATTGAGAGCGAAAGGTGTTACCCAAATTAATGCCATTGATAATGACATTGAGCAGCTTCCACTCACCGCTGCCTTTACTCTTACCCATCGTGTAAGACACGGTGTTTTCACCATCTTCGCCGCGCACTTTCTGAATAATACTGACTTTCCTACGCGCGCCAATTTCGCCATCAAGAGGCTCAACTATCACCTCTTGATCGCCATATACCGCCATGCCCTTGGCATAGGTACTGATCAAGTTCATTTGAAACACAGCGCTGAAACGCTGCCTCTGAGCCGATGTTGCCTGCTTGGCGTATTTGCCCATAACACCTTTGGCAATGTAGTTGAACGCCACAATAGGCGACAACACCTCGCTCACTGCCTGATAGAAATCTTCGGGGTTCTCGTCCAACAGATAACGCTGCTCTTTAACCACGACTAAAATGTCGGCGGTCATAAGCTCTACAACCTCTTGCGGCCCCTGGGTTTGCGCCGCTACGGACACCGAAAACGACAACACTACGATCCACGCAGCTAGCCAACGAACTACCTTCTCCATATTACACTCCTCGCCCTTTAATCTATTTGCCGCCGATACAACCGTATTTCACCAATTGCGCTCACGCGCCTATCCACACAAAGAAACATACCCGCTCTTTGCTGAACAAAACTAGAACACCGTCACGCGATAATTCTAACCCTAAAGAGCAACCCCTTTAGGGCGCGCCATTAGCGGCAGAAAAACACAGTTTGAAGCTGACATTCGCAGCCGCTCACTATACCATCTGCCCCCTTTGATCTGCACCCTAATTTAAGGACACCTCATGTCTGAACTGTGGCTGGCTTGGCTGGCAATTCTCGCTGGATTTGGCGGCTTAATCTGGAGCGCCGACCGCTTTGTCGGCGGTAGCGCAGCCATCGCCAGCAACCTAGGTATCAGCCGTTTAGTGGTTGGCCTAACCATTGTCTCTCTGGGCACCTCTGCACCAGAGATTGTGGTTTCTATTAGCGCCTCACTCAAAGACAGTGGTGAGCTCGCCGTCGGCAACGCCCTAGGCTCCAACCTCGCTAACATTGGCCTAGTATTGGCAATTACCGCGCTGATTGCCCCGATGCCTATTCAAAAACACCTACTGACCCAAGAGATTCCAATCTTGCTATTGGTCACTGCTGTTGCAGGCTTCATTCTGTTTGACGCGCAACTCGTAGCTATAGAGGGCGCTTTTTTATTGGCCAGCTTAATCCCTCTGCTGTACTTCATGGTTCGAACCAAGCAAAAAAACCCTGCCGAGGAAGACGATAACGAAATCCCTAATTTTGACACCTCTACCGCCACATTTTGGTTTATCGTGGGGCTAGTAGCTTTAATTATAAGCTCAGAGGCGCTGGTCTGGGGAGCGCAAATTGTCGCCACCTCTTTCGGTGTAAGCCCACTTATCATTGGCCTTACGGTGATAGCTGTCGGCACCAGCCTGCCAGAGCTAGCGGCCTCGGTAATAAGCGCCCTAAAAGGCCATCACGATATGGCGCTGGGAAACATCATTGGCTCAAACATCTTCAATATCTTGGCGGTTATGTCGATCCCCGGACTCATCAACCCTCCACAAATGGATATTTTAGTCTTTAGCCGGGACTTTCTCGCCATGGGCGGTGTCACACTCTTGCTAGCTGCCGCGATTACTGTCGATTACTGGCTGCGCAATCGACACCCCGAAAGCAATGGAACAGCTCGCCTTGGCCGTCGCATAGGAATATTGTTGCTAGCCAGTTACATCAGCTATTACTATTTGCTATTCAGTTAAGCTAGGTCGCTCCACCACTTAAACTCGATCAGCAATTACGGATTCGTTTTGCACATGAGCCAAAATATCAATAAAGACCAACTCATCAACTCCGGCACCCGCACACTGAAGATAGAAGCCGATGCAGTTGCTGCACTCATGCCCAGAATTGGGCAAGATTTCGTCACTGCCTGTGAGCTCATTCTAAACTGCAAAGGCAGAACCATTGTCTCTGGCATGGGAAAATCAGGCCATATCGGCAACAAAATAGCGGCAACACTGGCCAGCACCGGCACGCCTTCATTTTTTGTCCACCCAGGAGAGGCCAGTCACGGTGATTTAGGAATGATTACCCGCGATGATGTCGTCATCGGCATTTCAAACTCCGGCTCATCTGCAGAAATAGTCACCCTACTGCCGCTACTTAAGCGCATGGGAATTCCACTGATCAGCATGGCTGGCAAGAGTGATTCACCGCTGGCGGAAGCTGCCAGCGTGCACCTCGACATCAGTATTGAGACAGAAGCCTGCCCGCTCAATTTAGCACCAACCACATCAACAACAGTGACTCTGGCCATGGGTGATGCCCTAGCGGTCGCGCTACTTGAGGCTCGAGGCTTTACCGCAGAAGACTTTGCCTTTTCGCACCCTGGCGGGGCACTCGGACGCAAACTCCTGCTTAAAGTTGAAAATATCATGCACAAAGACGCTGATGTGCCACGCGTATCCAGTAACTCTCTCGTTAGCCAGGCCCTAGTCGAAATGACAGAAAAAGGCTTTGGTATGACCACGATCACTGATGAAAACAACAAACTAATGGGTGTTTTTACCGACGGTGACTTACGCCGCAGCGTCGACCAAGGCGCCGATCTAAGCAGCGCTTTGATGATTGACGTAATGTCCCCAAACCCCAAAACGGTGCACGTAAACATGTTGGCGGCTGAAGCTCTCGGTGTCATGGAACAACTAAAAATCACCGCACTTATCGTCGAAGATGATAACAATCACCCTGTTGGCGTTATCCACATGCACGACATTCTACGAGCTGGGGTCGTATAATCTTGACTAAGGCGGTGCGGACACACTCAAGATCACGAGCAATACAGTCGCTCAACAACGGCAAACCAACCACGCCTCTCGCCCTCGTACTTTCACCACGACAGTCGCTTCTGCCCCCTGTCTACGGAGCATCTGAGCATGATTAAAAACTGGCTCGCACCGCTGGCGATCATCGCACTAACCATCTTATTTTTGATGTTCTGGGATACTCCGCCTCAGAGCTTTCTCAATCCAGAGCCCGAACCTCAAGCCAAAACAAAGTATCCATCCAACATACTCCAAAATACGATCAATCGTGAATACGACGACCAAGGGCAATTAAAATCGGTCTTTGAAACAAAAGAAAGTCGGTACTTTCAAGTCCAACGCAAACGCCGCACAAATAAAGATTACGCCGAGCTCATGGAACCAAAGTTAACGCTGCTTTCGACCAGCGCCCCGCCCTGGCGCATCATTGCAGACGAAGGCAGAGCGGAACAAAATGGCGACATTATTCACTTGTGGGGTAACGTGCACATATGGCAAAAAGATAAACTTGGCCAAATGTCTGAGCTCACCACCCCCTATTTAACCGTAAAACCAAAGCGGCAATACGCCGAAACAGACAAACCTGTTATGATTATTACCGCTGACAGCAAGACAGAAGCCGTCGGTATGAGGGCTTTTTTACAACACGATAAAATTCAATTACTTTCCAAGGTAAGAGGCATTCATGAACCTTAAGACATTCGCAACGACTACTGTTTTGGCAATACTGATTAGCAGTTTTAGCGCACCACTGTGGGCCCTCGCCAGCGACAAACAACAGCCTATCCATATCAGCTCCGACAGCGCGGAACGCAATGAAAAGAAAGGCGTGACCATTTACACCGGATCGGTACAAATGGACCAAGGCACATTGCGCATTAACGCCGACAAGGTTGTCATTCACAGCGTCAACAACGAAATCGCCAAAATCATCGCCACCGGAAAGCCCGCCCATTACCAACAAAAGCCCTCGCCAGAAAAACAGCTGGTCATCGCCAAGGGTGACACCATTGAATATATGCTTGATACGGAGAAGCTACTCCTAATAGACAACGCGTCACTGCGCCAGAATGACGGCACTACAATGACTGGCAAGCGTATCGACTACAACATTAAAGAATCTCTGGTTAAAGCAGAAAGCAATAAAACCAAGTCGAAAGATGATCGTATTCACATGGTAATACAACCCAAAAAAGATCAATAATTCCAAACACCGACCCACAATAAAAATTAGTTAGCGAAGGATTTACCACTCAGATGCCCACATTACGCGCCCAGCACCTAGCCAAAAGCTACAAGAATCGCCAGGTGGTCATCGATGTCTCGCTCTCGGTCAGCAGCGGTCAAATTGTTGGCCTTTTGGGGCCAAACGGTGCTGGAAAAACCACCTGTTTTTATATGATCGCCGGCCTTGTCGACGCCGACCAAGGCCAAGTTTCGATCGACAAAAGGAAACTGACCCATTTACCCATGCATGGTCGTGCCCGAGCAGGGATTGGCTACCTTCCACAGGAGGCCTCGGTTTTTCGCAAGCTCACCGTCGCCGAGAATATTCTTAGTATTCTTGAGACCCGCAAAGATTTGAACCGTAAACAGCGCCTCGACAAACTCGACCAACTGTTGCGTGAGTTCCACATTACCCACATCCACAACAGTCTGGGAATGGCCCTGTCTGGCGGAGAGCGGCGGCGCGTCGAAATCGCTCGAGCACTAGCCACCGATCCTGAGTTTATTTTACTGGATGAACCCTTCGCTGGCGTCGATCCAATTTCGGTCAATGACATCAAACAAATCATTCAACACCTGAAAGATCGCGGTATAGGCGTGCTGATCACCGACCACAACGTGAGAGAAACCCTCGACATCTGCGAGAAGGCCTACATTGTGAGTGAAGGGCACATCATCGCTGAAGGAACCCCCGAGACAGTCCTCAACAACCGTAAAGTCCGTGAGGTTTACCTGGGACACCAATTCAGCTTATAGTGACCGAACGCCCACTCTAAGCGCGCCTCTTTTAGCAATTTCTTGCGTCAAATCAAACACATAGTGACGGGCATAAAACTTGCTTGTTTGTATTGCCCTCCTCGGTTACTCTGACTACACTTTAGTCATTAGAACGAGTCTGCAACCAAACCAAACACCAGCTCTAGCCTTCTTTAAGAGCATCCTTGATGCAGGTACTAACCGATAATCGGGGTGAGTGCAGATATTTGCAGTAACTTGCACAACTATTTATTGCCGCAACACACATTATTGCCGCAACACACAAGTAGTCTTCATGAAACAGTCGTTACAGCTCAAAATGGGTCAGCAGCTGACCATGACCCCACAACTGCAGCAGGCCATCCGCCTATTGCAGCTATCCACGCTAGACCTGCAAGCTGAAATCCAAGAAGCCCTCGACTCCAACCCAATGCTCGAAGTAGGGGAAGAAGAGTCGTCTAAAGCCGAGCACTCTGACGCCAACTCACAGATAGAAAAACCCAGTGACACCGGCACTGCTGAGCACTCCGCGCAAGTTGAAAAAGCCGAAACAGGAACCGACGATCCGACCACGGCCGAAGGCGATTGGAACGACGCCATCCCTGAAGACCTACCGGTTGATACCAGCTGGGATGATGTCTACCAATCAAGCGCCAGCGGTACCGGTTTAGCCGCGCCAGAAATGGACGATAATGATTTCGAAAGTCGTCGTAGTAATGATGAGACCCTACACCAGCACCTCATGTGGCAACTGAATCTGACCCCGATGTCAGACCGCGACCAAATCATCGCCATGTCTATTGTAGACGCCGTCGAAGAGTCGGGCATGCTGAGCATGAATGCCGAGGAAATTTGGGAAGCACTAAGCGGCGAACTGGAAGAGCTAGAGCAAGACGAAGTCATCGCCGTATTGCACCGCTTACAACAGTTTGATCCCCCGGGAGTATGCAGCCAAGATCTAAGTGAATGCCTGCTCATTCAATTAAATCAGCTCCCAAAAACCACACCTTTTCTGGATGATGCTAAACTAATTGTAAAGGATCACTTACCACTCTTGGGGAGTCGCGATTACAAACAGTTGATGCGCAGGGCTAGACTCAAAGAAGCACAGCTCAGAGATGCCATCCTGTTAATTCAAGATCTCAACCCACGCCCCGGCGATTGTGTCGACAACGGCGAAACCGAGTATGTAGTGCCCGACGTTTTTGTCACCAAGCAGGATGACCGCTGGACCGTGAATCTCAACCCCGACATAGCGCCAAAACTTCGTATCAACGACACCTACGCCTCCATGGTTAAACGGGCGGACACCAGTAATGACAACACCTTTCTGCGAGATAACCTACAAGAAGCCCGCTGGTTTTTGAAAAGCCTACAAAGCCGCAATGAAACTCTTTTAAAAGTCTCTACCTGTATCGTCGAGAAACAGCGCGGTTTTCTCGACTACGGTGCCGAGGCCATGAGGCCACTGGTACTACACGACGTAGCCGAGGTAGTCGGCATGCATGAATCGACCATTTCACGGGTTACCACACAAAAATACATGCATACGCCGCAAGGTATTTTCGAGCTAAAGTACTTCTTTTCAAGCCATGTCAGCACCGATTCAGGCGGAGAATGCTCATCAACCGCCATTCGCGCCATCATCAAGAAACTGGTGGCGGCAGAAAATGTAAAAAAACCACTTAGCGACAGTAAAATCACCGCTCTGCTGGCCGAACAAGGCATCAAAGTCGCGCGCCGTACGATTGCAAAATATCGAGAGTCACTAGCAATACCCGCATCCAATGAGCGTAAACGTTTGGTCTGATCCAAATCAATAGGATCAGCCCTTCACTGCTCTAGGATATAGGTCAGAGAGGTACTTCGGGATTCCCCCAGCTGCTGATCGCCCCGAGGGAATACAATTTCCTCGGATTATTCACGACAAGAGGAGCAACGCATGCAAATCAACATCAGTGGACACCATGTTGAGCTAACACCAGCAATAAAAAACTACGTTAATTCCAAATTAGATCGCCTCGAAAGGCATCATGATCGAATTACCAGTACCAACGTCATACTATCTGTTGATAAACTACGCCAGAAGGCAGAAGCCTCAGTTCATGTGAGCGGCAAAGATTTCTTTGCTGATTGCGAATCCCAAGACTTGTACGCCGCCATCGACTTATTGGCCGACAAGCTGGACCGCCAGCTCATCAAATACAAAGAAAAAATGCGAAGTCATCACCGCTAACCTATGCAAGTACAATCATTTTTATCCCAGCACCGCACCCGTTGCGGTGTTGAGGCCGCCAGCAAAAAACGCGCATTGGAAGTTCTCTCCCAACTGATCGCCCAAGACCAACCCACACTCAATGCCGACGAAATTTTCAAAAATTTCACCGGTCGCGAGCGCTTGGGATCAACCGGTCTCGGCCTTGGAATCGCCATACCACACTGCCGCATCAACAATTGCGCTAGTATCGTCGGCGCACTTATTAAGCTGAGTAAGCCCATCGACTATGACGCGATTGACGGTCAACCGGTGGACATCCTCTTCGCCCTGGTCGTTCCAGAGGAAGCTCACGACGCCCACCTACAGACCTTAGCCACAATTGCCGAGAGACTAAACCAACCCGCCTTTCTTGCAGCTCTAAGGGCCACCCAAGACTGCACCGCCCTATTTAATATCGCCACCACCGAGGACATAAGCGCTATCGCTTGAAAGCGCTTATGAAATCAGCAGGTTACGCCCAGCAAGTGAACACGGCCATAATTTTGTAATCATCGTAATATAGGGTACCTTTAACCCTATATTCGAAAAAGGCACAGACTTGCTATGCGATTAGTAGTCATCAGTGGTCGCTCAGGCTCCGGCAAGAGTACCGCCCTACATGTACTGGAAGATGTAGGCTTTACTTGTATCGACAATTTACCCGCCTCGCTACTGCCGGCACTGGTTCAACAGCTCGACCAACACCCTCAAAGCCAATCCTTTGCGGTGAGTATCGACGCACGTAACACTTGGCAGGAGCTACAGCAATTCCCCGAGCTACTGTCTAAGGCGCAGATACCCGGCCTGAAATGCGAAATCTTATTTCTCGATGCTCGCAGCCCAATTTTGATTCAGCGCTTTAGTGAAACTCGTCGCAAGCACCCACTTAGCGGACAAACAACGGATTTACGAGAAGCCATAGCACTAGAACGGCAGTATCTCGAGCCGATCGCAACATCAGCCGATTTGACCATCGATACCAGTAACCTCACGCTGCACCAGCTAAGAGACCTAGTCAAACAGCGCATTGTTGGTCATGAGGCGCCTGGCATGGCCCTACAGTTTCAATCCTTTGGCTTCAAGCACGGCATACCCGTCGATGTCGATTTGGTATTCGACGTGCGCTGCCTCCCCAATCCGTACTGGAAACCGCACCTTCGAAGCTACAGTGGCCAAGATCAGCCCGTTATTGATTTTTTGGAAGACCAAGAAGACGTCAATGAAATGTTTGAGGATATTTCACACTACCTCAAACGCTGGCTGCCTAAGTTCAGCGCCAATAATCGCAGCTACTTCACCGTGGCGATTGGTTGCACTGGCGGCCAGCACCGCTCAGTATACTTAAGCGAGCGCCTGAGTAATGCCTTCAAAGAAGACTACCTAAACACCCAAGTCAGACACCGCGAACTAGAAAAACAAAAAAGCTAACCCCAGGAAACGCCATGCTAAATGAGACCATCACCATCATTAACAAACTGGGACTGCACGCACGAGCAGCGGCCCTGTTTGCCAATACTGCAGGTCGATACTCCAGCCAAATTAAAGTCGGTTTGAACGGTAAGATGGTTGATGCGAAAAGCGTAATGTCGCTCATGCTACTAGCGGCCAATCAAGGTACTGACATCGCGCTAGAAATTGAGGGCCGAGACCAAGAAGAAGCCATGGACGCCATTGTCTCCCTAATCAGCAACCGCTTTAATGAGGAACAATAGCGCCGTCGCGAGAAAAGTCCCCTACACCGCCCAGCTTTCTGGAAACTCTATCAGTTCACCATTAGAATACACTTCACCAAACGCCCTGTTTTTCTGCCCCTAGAGAGCGCCTATGCCACAAATCACCGACGAATTGCTCGACCTGACCCAGGCACAACTCGGTGAAATCAACGAGGCACTAGAAAGCGGCACTTTTATTCAAGTTCGACGCATGCTCAACGGCCTACAACCGGTTGAGATTGCACATCTTCTGGAGTCCTCTCCGCCGCCATCTCGCCGCGTCCTCTGGCGCTTAATCGACAAAGATCTCGAAGGCGATGTTCTTCAAGAGCTGTCTGAAGACATTCAAGGCCAGTTCCTGCGCGGCATGGATACCGCAGAAGTTGTCGAAATTACCGAGGGCATGGATGCGGATGACCTAGCCGATATCCTTCAACAGCTGCCCGACAGAGTTATTCGAGAAGTCCTGTCGGCAATGAGTGCGCAAGATAGAGGCCGTGTAGAGCAAGTTCTAGCCTATGACGAGGACACAGCCGGCGGCCTGATGGATACCGACACCATCACAGTGCGCCCGCGCTTAACGCTCGATATCGTACTGCGCTATTTACGCCGTCACGAAGAACTGCCCAACTCCACCGACAATCTCATCGTTGTTAATCGTAAAGGCCAGTATGTCGGCCTACTGCCGCTGTCAAAACTGCTGACCTCTTCGCCAAGCATTACCGTGCGCGAAGTCATGACGACCGATGTCGAAGCCATTCCCGCAAATTTACCCGATACCGAAGTCGCCAATCTATTCGAACGCCACAACTGGGTATCGGCGCCGGTCATTGATACTAACGCCACCGTAGTAGGCCGAATTACTATCGATGATGTGGTTGATGTGATTCGCGAGGATGCCGACCACTCATTGATGAGCATGGCCGGCCTGGATGAAGAAGAAGATACCTTTGCCCCGGTAATGCGCACCGCTCCGAGACGAGCCGTTTGGCTGGGCGTGAACTTATTAACTGCCATTATCGCCTCGGCGGTCATTAGTATTTTTGAAGACACCATCGACAAAGTCGTCGCACTTGCAGTACTGATGCCTATTGTGGCCAGCATGGGCGGCGTGGCAGGCAGCCAAACCCTGACCGTGGTTATTCGAGGTATCGCTCTCGGTCAAATTGGCCGCAGCAATATAAGCTGGCTACTGTCGAGAGAGTTTCGTGTCGGCCTCATGAATGGCGTATTATGGGCGACCTTAATGGGTGTGATTGCTGGCGCTTGGTTCAATGATGCCATTATTGGCGTGATCATCGCTGCGGCCATGGTCATCAACTTATTAACCGCAGCCGTTGCGGGTGCATTACTGCCTATCACACTGCGCAGCTTTAATATCGACCCCGCACTAGCCGGTAGCGTTGCACTCACCACTATTACCGATGTGGTCGGTTTTTTTGCCTTCCTCGGACTCGCCACCTATTTTTATGCTTAACGAGATAAACTCTGTTAAGCCTCATATTTAACCGGATTGCCCTATGTCCCATTTTGATGATATTACTAAAGACGACTTTGACGATGAGGATTTTAGATCCAAAAGCGACGTCAAAAAAGAAATGACCGAGCTGCAAGAGCTCGGCACCAAAATCGTTGAGCTGAGTGAAAAGCACATCACTCGCATCCCAATTGAAGGGGAGTTGGCTGACGCCATCTATCAAGCTCGCACCATGAAACACCGGGAAGGGCGCCGACGCCAGCTGCAGTTTATCGGTAAGCTAATGCGCCAAGACGACAATATTGACGGCATAAGAGATGCCTACAATAAAATCATGTCGATCGGCCAAGAGCACACAAAAGTCCAACATAAGACCGAGCAGTGGCGCGACCGCCTACTCAGCGATGACAAAGACGCTCTGCAGAACTTTCTTGGTGAATTCCCTCAGGCAGAGGTGCAGCACTTGCGCCAACTCATTCGCAACAGCCAAAAAGAAATTAGCCAACAAAAGCCGCCCAGTGCATCGAGAAAACTGTTTCGCTATATTCGCGAATTGGTTGAAAACACCTGACTCAAGCTTAGTAACAGGTGAACTGTGAACACACTTATGCCGAGCCCCCAAAGCCTGATCAGGCTCGGGGACTCGAGTGTTTCGGAAACTGCGGTGCCTTACCTAGCGTTATAAGCCTGACGCTATAAGCCAGACAATTACGGCGTGGGAACGAACTTAAGAGCTGCTGAGTTAATGCAATAACGCAGCCCTGTAGGCTTAGGGCCATCCTCAAATACATGCCCAAGGTGTTCACCGCACTTAGACTTTACCTCGATACGTTTTACGCCATACCAGCTGTAGTCTTCTTCGAGAATAATATTTCCTTCCCCAATGACATCCCAAAAGCTAGGCCAGCCAGTACCAGATTTAAATTTGTGCTTCGAACTAAAAACCGGTATCTCACAGCCCGAAGTGACGAATACTCCGTCGCGCTTTTCTTTGAGTAAATCACCGCTAAACGGCCTTTCTGTACCGGCCTCCCAGAGAACATCGTATTGTGCAGGTGTTAATAGCTTGCGCCAAGTGGCCATGGGAATCGTTTCAAGCTGATCGCCAGTGGCGATCAGAGTGCGCGCTTGATCAGCACTCATTTGTGCGTGACTCACCCCAGCCATCAAGGTTGTCGCTAACACCAACACTGCACTAACCACACTCACGCCAACTAATTTTGTCACTCTCATTATCAACCTCATTCACACGCTTAAACGGACATAAGAGATTAGAGCCTGCGGAGACTAAATAATTCCCTAAAAGTCAGAAGCTGCCACGATTAAGAGTTCGGAGCACTTGCTTCCGGGGCATCCGGCGGCTCTGGCAGAGGATGATTATCCGCTTCTCTACGGCTGTCTTTCGCGGCATCTTTAGCCGCTTTGCTATCAAACAATCGATCGAAATTCACCTCTGGCTCTGACCAAGAGCCTCGCACTTGGTAGCTCACGCTCGCGACTCGCTCGACCTGTTTCTTGAATATCTTACTACCGGCATAAACCCCTGCTGCAGCTGCGCCTTATACCACT
>ERZ1027208.621-NODE-621-length-13029-cov-23.709265_pt1 | contig 13029 bp, 8 predicted proteins | sample MGYA00520867_ERZ1027208 | MGnify/ENA primary metagenome ERZ1027208 (study PRJEB33311, sample SAMEA4378413) | marine metagenome | biome: Marine biome; feature: Fjord; material: Water | collected 2014-07-20T08:00:00Z/2014-07-... | depth 75 m ...
CAATCATTCGGCGCAATAACCACGGTAACTGAATAACGTGGGGGTCCATTAGAAATTGATTTAAATAGCGCCTAACTGTGCCTGTATCGGTATTGTCTGGTGTTCCTAGGTTTGCCAATAATATTGCTTTGTTTGTAATTATGTCGTCCGCTGTTAGTGTATGGTTTGTAAAATATTTTTTAATGTTGTTTGTAAAGTGGAAATTGAATATATAACTAATTCTCTTAAAAATTGTGAGATGTTGTTATTTGACTTTGATAAAAATTAAAGCTAACTTAGTCTAACCTTCAATAGATAAGCATAGATATATTACTTATTTAAACATTAGGCACAATTTGAAATGAGCAAAAAAAAGAAAGAAAAAGAACTCCATAAGTCAATAAAAAAACAGAAAAAATCAAATCTACCATTGATATTATCTATCTCAGCCTTATTAATAAGTCTTGGGCAATTAATTTTCACAATTCCAATTGTACTTAGATACTTTGAGCGAGTAGAAATACAAGCCTTTGAATTAGGAATTGCAAAACCTATTGAAAAGAACTATTTACAATCATCTTTTCTTATTAGTAACAATGGAAGAAATACTGCGAAGAATGTTGAAATGCATTTAAGAATATTAAAAGACGACAATGTTTTGTTTATCCCTGAAGTTTTCAAACTCTCAAAAAATGATAATAAAGCAGGAATTGCTAAAAACCAGATTTATAAGTGTGACGAATTAGTCCCTGGAGAAAATGTTAGAGTTTATGTATACTCGGATTTTTCAAGCTATCTTAAAATAAATTCAATTGACACTTTGTTTTATGATAAAACTATCAAAAAACCTAATTTCAAATATGGTCCACACTTAAAAATTCTGAAACATTCTTTAGGAAAAATCAATATAAAAAGAACTGATTCCCTGACTTTGAAAGAAATCAAATATTAAATCCAAAACTACAAACGACAACCAAAATAAAATTCAAAAATCAAGGTGTAGAATTTGAAACCTGTAATAGTTTGCCATTATAATATTTGTTTCCGTTTAAAGAGAAATCTGCAATGTATTGTGCCATTTCCAATGCTGTTGTTGGTGCTTGATAACCAGGAAAAGCTTCCTGCAACATTTCAGTTTGCACAGCGCCTAATGCCAATACATTAAAACTTGGCCCAGTTTCTTTATATTCTTCTGCTAGCAACTCGGTTAATGTAATGACTGCTCCTTTACTGGAACTGTAAGCAGATAACCCAGGGAATTTCATACTACCTTGCACGCCACCCATAGAGCTTATGGTTACCACGTGGCTATCTTTTTTCATAAATGGCAATACAACGCGCGTCATTTCGGCAACACCAAATACATTGGTTTTGTAAACACGTTCAAACGCTTCCATTGTAGTTTCTGCAAATGGCTTATTAAGTACTAAGCCTGCATTATTTATTAAAACATCAACGTGTTTCCATTCTTCTGCAATAAACGTTTCAACTTTTTTATAATCATCTGGATTTCCTAAATCGAAAGCAAAAGAACTTATATTATCAAAATGAAGATTGCTTATTGGTTTATCGTTACGAGATAGCGCCAACACATTATGACCTAGATTGGCAAACAAATGCACCAACTCAAAACCTATTCCTCTACTTGTTCCGGTTATTATTATGTTTTTACTCATCGTGCATTTTAATTTCTTGAGTTGCTGAATTGGCCATTCCTTCAATTGCTGGTATCATTTTATTCACCATACTATTGATGTGCTCGTAATCCATTTTATTGGCCTCATCACCTACTTGATGATAGAAATCGAAGTTAGTTAAGTCACAACTCGAAATAGTTTGACATGGCATTTTAAAGGCTTCATAAAAAGCATAGTTGTCTGAGCGTTTAAACAAACCGTATTTTACAGCAACATCTGATTTACCGACAACATTAGAACCAATGTAGCTGTTAAATTTTTCTGCCATATTAGACAAATCGTAACCTGTAACCAACACATCATACCCTCTATTATCTGTGAATGGAACACCTAACATTTCAAAATTCACTAAGGTGTAAAGATTTATGTTTTCAGATTTTAATCGTTCGGCTAAATGTTTAGAACCTAATAATCCTTTTTCTTCAGCAGTAAACAGAGCGAACATTATACTACGTTTATTATTCTTTTTTTGTGCAAAATGCTTTGCCAAAGCTAATACCGTTGCTGTTCCAGATGCATTATCGTTGGCGCCATTGGAAATGGAGTCGTTTTCAACTATTTTTTTTGAAATGCCTATATGGTCGTAATGCGCACTTAAAACAACAACCTCATCTTTTAATTTCGCATCGTTTCCTTCAATAAAACCAATCACATTAAAAGCATCTAATCCATCTATCTTAAACTCATCTCTATAAGTTTCGTAATAAGGTTTTACACCTAAAGACTTAAATTCATTTTCGATATAAATTGCAGCCAAATCTATTCCTTTGCTACCTGTTTCCCTACCTTCAAGTTCATCTGAAGCTAAATAGGATACAATATCTTCAACCGTATTTTCTTTTGTAGTTGTAGTTGTAGTTGTATTCTTATTGCTTGTTTTACAAGCAGAAACAATAATTAGAATGGCAATTAACAGTATGTTTTTCATTTGAAAGTTATTTGAGTTTAAAGATAAAAAAATCCCAATTCAAATGATTATGAATTGGGATTATGATTTTATTATTTACATTAACCTTAGACAAGCATTGTTACCGGATTTTCGATATAGCCTTTTAAAGTTTGAAGGAATTGTGCTCCTGTTGCGCCATCTACTGTTCTGTGGTCGCAAGCTAAACATAATTTCATAGTGTTTCCTGGCACTACTTGTCCGTTTTTAACTACTGGTTTTTCAATAATTGCACCAACAGATAAAATAGCAGAATTAGGCTGATTGATAATAGAAGTAAAACTTTCTATACCAAACATTCCTAAGTTAGAGACAGTAAATGTACTGCCTTCCATTTCTTGAGGTGTTAATTTTTTATTTCTTGCACGACCAGCAAAATCTTTTACAGAAGCTCCAATTTGTGGTAATGTTTGCTCATTGGCAAATTTTACAACTGGAACAACCAATCCATCTTCTACTGCAACAGCAACACCAATATGCACGTGGTTATTCAATTTCATCTTATCTGCAAACCATTGAGAATTAACTTGTGGATGCTGACGTAATGCTAAAGCACATGCTTTAACAATCATATCGTTATAAGAAATTTTTGTATCTGGAATAGAGTTGAATTGTGCTCGGAACGCTATTGCATTTTCCATATCAAACTCTACATTTAAATAATAATGAGGAGCTGTAAATTTAGATTCTGCTAAACGCTTAGCAATTACTTTACGCATTTGAGAGTTTGGTTTCTCGTCAAAATCTTCTTGTCCTGTTGGCACAAACTTAGCCGCTGAAGCTGAAGATGCAACAGATGTTGTAAAGTTCTCTATATCTCTTTTTACAATACGTCCGTTTTCTCCTGTTCCTTTTACCTGTGCTAAATTAATGCCTTTTTCATCGGCCATTTTTTTAGCTAATGGAGAAACAAAGACGCGTCCAGAATCATTTGATACCTGAGAAACAGCTGATTTAGATTCTGTTTTAGCAGTTTCCTTTTTAGCTTCCTCTTTTGGTTTTTCAGACTGTTTTGGCGCTTCATCTTTCTTATCTGAAGATGATTCTTCTGTTTTGAAATTTTTGGCCACATTTGAAACATCTGTTCCAGCTGGTCCTATAATCGCTAATAACGCATCTACTTTAGCAGATTCCCCTTCATTTATACCAATATGCAATAAAGTACCTGATTGGAATGATTCAAATTCCATTGTAGCTTTATCTGTTTCTATTTCGGCTAAAATATCACCTTCTTCAACTTTATCTCCTACTTTTTTTAACCACGTAGCAACAGTTCCTTCTTCCATTGTATCGCTTAAACGCGGCATTGTAACAACAATAACTCCTTCTGGAAGCGCTTCTTTATTTGAAGAATCTTCTTTAACATCGTTAGATTCTTCAGCTTTTTCTTCTTCTTTATTATCATCAGATGATTCAGCTTCTTTACTTGAACCGCCTTTTAATAAATCTGAAATATCTTCTCCTTCTTCTCCAATTATAGCTAAAAGTTCGTCCACTTTAGTTGTCTCTCCTTCTTGAACGCCAATATGAAGTAATGTACCTTCGTGAAACGATTCAAACTCCATAGTCGCTTTATCCGTTTCAATTTCGGCTAAAATATCACCTTCTTCAACTTTATCTCCTACTTTTTTTAACCACGTCGCAACAGTTCCTTCTTCCATTGTGTCGCTTAAACGCGGCATATTTATTACTTCTGCCATAGCTTATATTTTATGCTGAATAAATGGATAATCTTCTTGTTCGTAAACAGCGTCATACATTACCCTCTTTTCTGGGTATGGTGATTCTTCTGCAAATTTTTCACATTCGCTTACTAAATCTTTAACACGCTTATCTATTTTCTTTAAATCGTCTTCGGTAGCGTACTTCTTTTCAAGTATAATATCTTTAACTTGAGTGATAGGATCTATTTTTTTGTATTCTTCAACTTCATCTTTCGTTCTATAATGCTGTGCATCACTCATTGAATGCCCTCTGTATCTATATGTTTTAAGTTCTAAGAATGTTGGCCCATCTCCACGACGTGCTCTTGCAATCGCTTCATCAAAAGCTTCAGCAACTTTTACTGGGTTCATACCATCTACAGGTCCACAAGGCATTTCATAGCCTAAACCTAATTTCCAAATGTCTGTATGATTTGCAGTACGCTCTACAGAAGTTCCCATTGCATAGCCATTGTTCTCACAAACAAAAACAACTGGTAATTTCCAAAGCATTGCTAAATTGAACGTTTCATGCAATGAACCTTGCCTTGCAGCTCCATCACCAAAACAACATAATGTTACAGCATTTTGATCGTGATATTTATCACCAAAAGCAATACCTGCTCCTAATGGAATTTGTCCTCCAACTATACCATGACCACCATAAAAACGGTGTTCTTTCGAAAAAATGTGCATAGAACCACCTAAACCTTGAGAAGTTCCTGTTGCTTTCCCGTACAACTCTGCCATAACACGTTTAGGATCTACACCCATACCAATTGGCTGTACGTGATTTCTATAAGCTGTTATCATTTTATCTTTAGTCAAATCCATAGCATGTAAAGCTCCTGCTAAAACTGCTTCTTGACCATTATATAAGTGAAGAAATCCTCTTACTTTTTGTTGGATATATACTGCGGCAAGTTTGTCTTCAAACTTTCTCCATAACAGCATATCTTCATACCATTTAATGTATGTTTCTTTAGTTATCTTTTGCATTTGGAAACGTTTTTTAGTAAACGAGTAACAAAAGTAACACTTTAGTTAGTAATGAAAAAACGGAAAATAGTAAATTTTAAACGAAAACGTTATAGCGATGTCTTGTCAAAAACAAAAGGCAATAAATTTGCTAATGAATTTGATTTTACAACTTTCCCTGTTTCTCCCATAAAGTAAATAACGATTGGATTGTTTTGTTTTACTTCGTATTCTGCTATTGCTTGCCTACAAGCACCACAAGGAGGAATAGGTTCTGTTGTTTTTTTATTTTGAGAGGCTGCTGTAATAGCCATTTTTACAATTTGAGCTTCTGGATATTTTGCCCCTGCATAATAAATAGCTGTTCGTTCTGCACATAAACCAGATGGGTATGAAGCATTTTCTTGATTACTTCCTGTAACTACTTTCCCGTTGTCCAATAATAAAGCTGCACCTACATTAAATTTTGAATACGGTGCATATGCTTTATCCCTAGCCTCAACAGCTTCTTTCATTAATGACTGAATGTCTTCTGGCAATTCTGTTAAACTGTCATAAGCATACAGTATAGATTCAATTTTAATTTCTTTCATAACCTTAATTTATTTAGGACAAGAAACTTGTTTAGACAAAAAAACTATTGCTAAACGCAATAGTCCCTTTGTTTTTTTATCAAATATAATATTAATATTCAGTGTATTTACCTTCTCCAAGATTAAATGTTAGAGAGAAACGCAGCGTACTTTCTAATGGACTTTGCACTTTAGATGATGAAAATAAATAAGATAAATCTAAATTGATCACATTATATTTAAATCCAGCTCCTAAAGCAAAAAACTTACGAGCTCCTTTACTTTCATTTTCATTAAAGTAACCAGCTCTAAAAGCAAAAGAGTCTTGGTATAAATATTCTGCTCCTAATGCATAAGTAAACTCTTTTAACTCTTCACTGAAACCACCTGGCGCATCACCAAAAGATTGAAATACTCCAGAAATAAAGCTCACATCCGGATCTTTTCCTTCAATAATAACATTACTGTTCACTATACCTCCTAATGCTTCACCTTCATCGTATTGTCCATTACTATTTGCATCATCATACTCTCTTTCTGTTCCATAAACAGGAGGCGTTGGAACTAATAACTTTGCCACCTCTAATGTTACACCTACTTTATTATATTGATCAAAGATAAAATCAAACCCACCACCTAAACGTAAATTTGTAGGCTGAAAATTCTCTTGACCACCTTCATCATATTTAAATTTTGGCCCTAAATTTTGTATTGCAAATCCACCTCTCCAACGGCCATTAAAATCGTTATAAGCTGTTTCCTCACTTTGGTAATAACCAGTTATATCTACTCCAAAAGTACTACCTGGAGTTGTATCATTGTCTCCGAAATTCAATTTTAAATCCGATCGTAAATAACGCATTGCTACAGCCATCCCAAATTGGTCGCTCAATCTTAATGCGTAAGACACATCAACTGTAAGCTCATTTGGTTTCTGAATTAAAGCTTCTGAAAATTCGTCTTCAACAAATTCTATTTCACCTAGTGAGAAATATTTAAAACTTGCTGCAAAAGCACTTTGTTCATTTAATCTATTAAAATAAGTAATATTACCTAAAAAGATATCATTTACCAACTTGCTTAAATATGGTGTGTAACTAATGGCTACTCCTGATTTATCAGTTGAAAACACATATTTAGAAGAGTTCCATTGTTGTGAAAAGGCATCTGGAGATGTAGCAACACCCATATCTCCCATTGCTGCAGCTCGGGCATCTGGTGCAATTAGTAAAAAAGGTACGCCAGTAGTTATTACTCTTGAATCTTGATTAGGTATAATTGTTGTTTGAGCACTTAATTTTATAGCACAAATTATAGTTATAGCTATTAGTATATTATTCTTCATAAATCAATTTTATTTGACAAATATAATTTTTTATTATAGGATTACAAGTTTCTCTATTTTTTCTACTGTTTTATTTGTAGCATTAGAATGTACTTTTAATTTATATATGTATGTTCCTTTTCCTATTTTATCTCCGAAATCGTCTCTTCCATCCCAAATAATATCTCTAGAGGTAGAACCCGTAGATTTTGCACTCACACCTGTTGTTTGCCCATTTAACGTTCTCACTAATTTTCCTGAGACAGTAAATACCTGTACTGAGACATCTAAAACTTCTGAACTGTTATGAGTAAACCAAAATTCTGTATAATTAACAAATGGGTTTGGATAATTTAATACGTGGTCAATTACTAAATTCTCATTTTCATTATAAACCACAAACTGTAACTCTGCAGTAGAAGAATTATTGTACACATCCCAAGCTTTTAGAGTTAATGTATGTAATCCTGGCTCTAAATCCCTGAAAGGAAAACTTAAGCTCCCTCTAGTATAATCGTCTAATTCTGTGACATAATAATTATTTAAAATATAAGGATTCACTTCATCTCCATCAATAAGAGCTACTATATCATGCCCTATGCCACTTGCTGTATTTATTCCATTATCATCTTGAAATTTCGCTAATAGTGTTGGTGACTCATTTGTGATACCTCCTGAAACAAAGTTTTCGTCATTCATATAAAGATTAATCACAGGACCGATATTGTCTTCGGGCGCATTTTCATTTAGGCCTCCTATTTGTAATGTGTTTATAGTTGCTCCTGTTTGATCTCTTAATGGGTTTTCAGCTGATGCATAAAAGCTCACTTTACCATAACCAATGGGAATACCTATATCTCTTGGCACAACAAAATCGAATTCAAATTCTCCATTAACAACTGAAGCTTGCCCTCTAAAAATAACTTCTCCCAATGTTCTATAATCCATTTTGATTAATTCATTACCATCATAGGTGTTATCATTTGCTAATGTTTGTCGCTCTATAGGCTTATCATAAATTGTAGTCACAACCTTACCATTATAATCGCTCAGTAAGTTACCTGCTATATCAGTAACTTCTCCTGATAACTTAGCATAACTTAAAGCTTGTAAGATATCTGTTTGACCTGTTATTGGAGCGTCGTTAATTTTTGTTAGCCTAACGTTTGGCTCTGGTATAGTTAATTTCAGTGCTGGGTCACCAATAAAAAAAACCAAGTTTTTCTGACTTGTTGTAATTGAAGGATCATTTTTTGTTAACCTTAATGCTTCAGCCATTGAAGGATATTCATAATCACTGTTATCATCTAAATCACTATATGAAAACAAATACTCTCCTAATTTTTTATTAAAAGACACTCCAACTGTAACAAATATTTGACGTGTTGTAGTTATTAAACCAACAGAACCTCCTTTATTGTTCCAATACATAAACTCTCCTGCGGTCTCTCTTAATGGATTATCAAACCTCGTGTATTCACAAGTAACTGTAACAAAACAACTTAACTGACATTCATTCCTTAAAGATGCTGCTTCTGGTTTTTGAAAAATTCTTTCATGGGCTAATCCATCTTCACCTCCGTGACCAAAATAATTTACAACCAATGCTCCTCTTTCTAATGCATTTTCTATTGCTGTAGTCACCTGTGGATATCTATCTCCACCTGCTGACGATTCTTGTTGATATGAATCTGAATGTATTTTTGTTATATTAAAGAAAGGTTTTTCATCTTCTACTAAATCACCAATCTCATCAGTTGTTTCCTGCAATACTCTTTCCCATGTTTCATCAACATCATCAGAAATAACAACTAAGTTGTTTCTCCAACTGCCATAAGCTTCTCTTGAATAATAGATTTGTACTTTATCAACCATCTCCTTTGCTCTTTGAGGCGTGTCTGCTATAATCCTACCAACTGCAATATCCAATTTACCTGCAGCATTCATTGTTCCTTCACTAGCATCCATCATACCATAAAAATCATCTGATATAAAAGAATTGGTTAAATTAAAACTATCATAAGCATGCCAAGAAGGTAAATTATATGTGTTTGACGAAATTCTTGCTTTATAGTCAAAAGAACTATCTCCAAACAAACATAAATACTTTACTTTTTTTTCTGGTACACTAGCATTATCGTAAACATATTTTACAGCATTTCTTATAGCTGAAATATCAGGATTAGATGTGCTAAACTCTCTATATATTGATTCTGTTGTTAGAACTTTTACATTTAAATTATTCTTTATTCTATTAATTTGAGCTAGTCTTTCCGCTTGTGCATAATGAGAAGATGGTGTAATAACTAAATAATCTATGTCTTTGAAATTACCTTGTGCATCATTAAATATTTTTCCTTTAATATTTTGATTTGCTACACTTGGGTTTTCTGCCTGGATTGGCTCATAATAGTCAGATGGCAATACAGCTATGTATTTTTTTAAAGTTCCTAATGTTGATTTAAAGCTTAGAACTGAGCTTCCATCATTCTCTTTTTTTGATATATTATTTATATCCGTTATGTCCCATATTTCAGATATTGAAGCTGCATTAGAAACCACGTATTCTCCTACTCCATTTGTTTGGGCTGTTTCATTGTTTTTAAAATGAAACTGACTTCCGCTTGCTGATAAATTTCTAGTTGCCTCTATAGATATATAATCTAGGTATCCCACAGCACTAGGATTCCCTAATTTGTCATAGTTTATTTGCAACGTTATATCCCCTGATGACACACCAACGTTCCCTTCAAAGCTTCCCTGAGAAACATAATTAGGATCAACAACAGATGGTATTACAATAGAAGTAACTTGATCACCATTAAGGCTAATATTCATATTCGTGGTGTTTACAGAGGTAGAAACGCCTATCACTTTTAATTTAACAGGCTCTGTTGTTAATAAATCTGGAAAATTAAAGCTAAATGACTTATTAACTTCAACATCAAATTTATCTCCAAACCAACGTCTTCCTACAAAAGCTAAATTAAATTCATCTACTTCATGAAATCTATAATCTTGAAATGTATTAATCTGCATTGTAACTGCGGCACTTGGCTCAATCATAGATTGAATTCTCTTTCCTTGCCCAGGACTCACATTTAGGTAATAATATGTAGCATCAGAATATGGGTTGATATTAGTACCAATTAAATTATTATTCACATCTCCCTGAGGCCCTACTCCATAGAATAAAACATAATCATTGTCATTAAACACACCATCTGACTCACCTACTACTTTAATTGCATTTTCCTGTGGGTCAAAAGGATAATTTGCATCATTTCTATAAGGCAACATTTTACCTCCATTTCCATAAATTTTAATGGTTCTGGGATCTATACTATTTATATTCAATCCCATTTGCTCCAAAAAACCTTTTGACAATTTAAATACCCCAGATTTTTTAACAACAAACTTATACCAAGATCCTGAGCTCAAAACAGAATTTACTATAGGCTGAGTGATTCTATTCGAATTTAAGCTTTGATTACTGTTATTGTAATTTACAGTAAATGAAGTTACCTTACTATATGCCCCATTATTGTTTACAATAGCAGAAACATTAAGTACTGCATAACTCTCATTTCTGGCCTTTGAGTTTTTAAGTGAATATTTAAGAGAGTTAGGAATTGTTTTTATATTTAAGTCTTTAAGTTCAGATTTAGAGATAGGAGAATATTTGACATTGTTTATAGTTACACTATTTTCGTTTATTAAACCATTTATCTTCCATTGTGAACTAAACTGCACTCCATTACTTAGACTATAATTATAATTCTCTTCAGGGAGAAAATAAGGTATTACTTTAGAATAACTATCGGCAACAATTGTTTTACTGTTGCTCCAATTTAAGTCAAATCTCTTTTGTTGTGAAAAAACAATAGTATAACTAAATATAGTGAGTAGAATCAGAATCTTTTTCATTGCCTAAATAACGTGATATTTTTATGGTTATTATTTGTTTCTTAATTTTTTCATAAAAACGAGTCAAAATTACAATAATAAATTCTAAAAAGTAACGTTATAGTGACTGAAAACATCGATTAAACACAAAAAAATCATCGGTGTAAAGTAAATAAATAGGATGAACGGCTTATTTTTTTTAATCAATTTTCATAAAATAACTTGTGGAGTTGCTTATAATTCTTATATTGCGTCTCCTTAAAAACATAATTATCTTACTTAAAAGTATGAATATGAAAAAAGTAATTGTACAAAGGTTCTTAATGGTCGTAGCGATTTCATTAACCTTGGTTGGCTGTAAAAGATCAGGAGGTTCTAATACTTCTCGGGCTACAGGTTGGCAAATTAACGCCAAAGAAGGTGGTTTTCAATACAATACAAAATTCAAAGAGCAAGAAACTGCTCCTGGATTAGTTTTTGTTGAAGGTGGAACTTTTACAATGGGTAGAGTTCAAGATGATGTAATGCATGATTGGAACAACACTCCAAATCAACAACATATCCAATCATTCTATATGGACGAAACTGAAGTAACCAATATAATGTATATGGAATACTTAGATTGGATTAAAAAAGTTTATCCGCCAGAAGATGAAAATTTCAGAAAAATATATGATGGTGTAGTACCTGATACATTAGTTTGGAGAAATAGATTAGGTTATAATGAAGTTATGACTGAAAACTATTTACGTCACCCAGGTTACAGAGAATATCCTGTTGTTGGTGTTAGCTGGATTCAAGCAGTAGAGTTTGCAAACTGGAGAACAGACCGTGTAAATGAAATGTACTTGCAAAAAGATGGTTATCTTAAGCAAGACAGCCAATATGAAGCAACAGCAGATGCTAATTTTAACACAGATACGTATATTAATTCTCCAACTCAGACCTTTGGTGGTAACGAAGAAGTTTTAAGAGGTGGAAAATTAAAAGCTCAAACAGATGCTGAAGGAAATGAAATAAACGTTTATGCATCTAGAGAGACAGGTATTATTTCTCCAAAATATAGGCTACCAACAGAAGCTGAATGGGAATATGCTGCATTAGGTTTATCTGAAATTAGAAGCTATAATGTTTACAGAGGTAGAAAAAAATACCCATGGGATGGACAATACACGCGTTCTGGAAAAAGAAAAGTACGTGGAGATCAATTGGCAAACTTTAAACAAGGTAAAGGTGATTACGGTGGTATTGCTGGATGGTCTGACGATGGTGCAGATATTACAGCTCAAGTAAAATCTTACGAACCTAACGATTACGGTTTATATGATATGGCTGGAAACGTAGCCGAATGGGTTGCCGATGTTTACAGACCAATTGTTGATGATGAGTTTAATGATTTTAATTACTATCGTGGAAACGTTTATACTAAAAATGCGATAAATGATGATGGTACAGTTAAAATTGTAACTACAGATGAAATCGTTTATGACACTTTACCTAACGGAAAAATAATCGCAAGAGATTTACCAGGTGAAATTGCTCAAGTTCCTGTAGATGAAAATGAGACATATTTAAGAACAAACTTTGATACTAGTGATAACAGAAACTTTAGAGATGGAGACAAACGCTCTTCTCGTTACTATAGTGATGGTTTTAATGATGAAGTAGTAGAAGATGAAGACGCTACAACTCGTAAAATGTATAACTCTCCAAAACATAATGTAGAAGTTGATTCTACAGGCACCCTTATTAGAGAGTATGACACTTCTAGTAAAAGAACATCTCTTATTAATGATGAAGTTCGTGTATATAAAGGTGGTTCTTGGAAAGATAGAGAATATTGGTTAGATCCTGCACAAAGACGTTATTTCCCACAAAATATGGCAACAGACTATATTGGATTTAGATGTGCAATGTCTAGAGT
>ERZ1027208.623-NODE-623-length-13010-cov-18.438595_pt1 | contig 13010 bp, 13 predicted proteins | sample MGYA00520867_ERZ1027208 | MGnify/ENA primary metagenome ERZ1027208 (study PRJEB33311, sample SAMEA4378413) | marine metagenome | biome: Marine biome; feature: Fjord; material: Water | collected 2014-07-20T08:00:00Z/2014-07-... | depth 75 m ...
ATGGAATAGCTTGATTAATTTATTGCAAATGACGGTTCAAAAAAATGGACAGAGATAAAATTGTTAAATAATTAACAATTTGTTTGAAATTTGTAATAAAATAAATTATTTATATGTTTTTTGCTTGAAAGAAATATCTTTGAAAAAAAAATTCATGCAAAAAATTGATTTACTTAAAATAGCAGAAGACTTCGGAAGTCCAGTTTATGTATACAACGCCGAAATCATAGAGAACCAATATAAACGGTTAACTTCTGCTTTTAATAAAGTGAAACAAGTAAAGATTAATTATGCAGTTAAAGCATTATCAAATATTTCTGTTTTAAAATTAATGAAAACCCTTGGTGCTGGTTTAGACACCGTATCAATACAAGAAGTAAAATTAGGGCTAGCCGCTGGTTATCCTGCTGATAAAATTATATTTACACCAAACGGCGTCTCGCTTGAAGAAATTGAAACTGTTGCTAAACTTGGTGCACAAATTAACATTGATAATCTTTCTATTTTAGAGCAGTTTGGAACAAAACACCCAGATATTCCTGTGTGTATACGTATTAATCCACACGTTATGGCTGGTGGAAACACAAACATTTCTGTTGGACATATAGATAGTAAATTTGGAATTTCAATTCACCAAATCCCTCATATACTCCGTATTGTAGAGAATACTAAAATGAACATTAATGGTATTCATATGCATACTGGCAGCGATATTTTAGATATTGACGTTTTTCTTTATGCTAGTGAAATTCTTTTTGAAACCGCTAAACACTTTAAAAATTTAGATTTTATAGATTTTGGTTCTGGCTTTAAAGTGCCATACAAAGCTGGTGATATTGAAACCAATATTGAAGAATTTGGAGAAAAACTAACACAGCGTTTTAACGAATTCTGTAAAGAATATGGTAAAGAATTAACCTTAGCTTTTGAGCCAGGTAAATTTTTAGTTAGTGAAGCTGGGCAGTTTCTTGTGAAAGTGAATGTAGTAAAACAAACCACTTCAACTGTTTTTGCTCAAGTAGATTCAGGCTTTAACCACTTAATAAGACCAATGCTTTATGGTTCGCAGCACGAAATTGAAAACATTTCCAATCCAAATGGTCGCGAACGTTTTTATAGTGTTGTAGGTTATATTTGCGAAACAGACACGTTTGCAAACAATCGTCGTATTTCTGAAATAAATGAAGGTGATATTTTAGCTTTTAAAAATGCTGGCGCTTATTGCTACTCGATGTCTAGCAATTACAACTCGCGCTACAGACCAGCTGAAGTATTATGGTATAATGATGAAGCACATTTAATTAGAAAGCGTGAAACTTTTGATGATATTTTAAATAATCAAATTGAAATAGATTTGAATGTCAAACAAAAAGTAACTTCTAAATAATAAAAAAAACGTTTCAATTTATGAAGCGCTTTTTTTATTTAAAATACTTTCAAAATGACGTGTTTTGAAAGATATCATATTTTTCACTATCTTTAAATCCCTTCTTAGTCTTTTGATTAGTAGCAAACTAAAAAGACTACAATGAGTAAACTAGCAATTCCCTACGTGCTTTTTCGCACGCTAAATTCTTTATGTGCATATACTTCATATGCTTTATCATTTAAACTAAAAATGATAGCGTAATGGAGAACCCTGTAAAAATATTCATTGTTGAAGATGAAATGATTATTGCTGCGAACATCTCATTACAATTATCTACACTTGGTTACGATGTGACTGGAATTGTTCCTCGCGGAGAAGAGGCTTTGTTACATATTAAAAAAAACCGACCAGACATCGTTTTGATGGATATAAATTTGAAAGGCAAAATTGATGGTATTGAAACTGCACGCCTTATGCAAGAAGATTGCAGTACGCCAATTATTTATTTAACAGCAAATTCTGATGAATCTCACTTTAATAAAGCCAAAATAACCAATCCTTATGCCTTTATCTCTAAACCATTTAAAAAAATAGACCTTCAACGCGCTATTGAACTTACTGTTAACAGAATACAATCTGAAAGTATTGACGAAACCAATGATATAGAAAACACCACTTCTCCATTTATTTTAAGCGACTGTATTTTTGTGAGACATCACGAAAAAATGGTTAAAATTTACATTAAAGAGATTTTATATATTGAAGCTGAACGTAATTACTGTCGTATCTATTCTAAAAACAAAGAATATCTATTAGTGATGACTTTGAAAGATTTGGATGAAAAACTCCCTAATGAGTATTTTTTAAGAGTTCACAGGTCTTTTATTGTTAATCTATCTCACATTGATGAAGTCGCAGGAAGCCATATAGTAGTAACTCGAAAAGCAATACCAATTAGCAAACCTTTACGTGTTGAACTAATGAAAAGATTGCAAACCATTTAAATTTTTAAGCTGCTTTCTCTAATTGAAATTCAAATGAAACAGAAGTCCCTTTTTCTGTTTCTTGGCTTAATTTCCCTCCTAACTGTTGAGTTAACAAGCTTATTAGCTGAGTGCCAAAACCGGTTCCTTTTATAGATTCACTTTGCTGCTGCCCAACACCATTATCTTCTACTTTTAATTGGAGCTTATTACCTTCATTTTTTTGTAATCCTATTGTTATGCTTCCTTTTCTATTGTCTGGAAATGCATATTTTAAAGCATTTGTTAGTAATTCGTTTACAATTAGCCCAAGTGGAACTGCTGTATCTACATCTAGTTCTAGAGTATTCATATCATACTCCAACTCAATTCTATCTTCAAGACCAAAAGAATCTAAAATATGATGTCCTAAGTTTATCAAATAGTCTTTCATTTCTATCGTTGCCAAATTCTTTCCTTGATACAATTTTTGATGTATCATACTCATAGAATGTACTCTATTTTGGCTTTCCTGCATTGCATTCATCACATTTGGGTTGTCTACTTGTGCAGATTGTAATGCCAATAAACTGGAAACTATTTCTAAATTGTTTTTTACACGATGGTGAATTTCCTTTAACAAAAACTCTTTTTCTTTGTTTTGTTTTTCAAGTAATTTATTCTTTTTCCTGTTGTTCTTAATTGTGAGATACAAAAGAGATGATAACAGTAAAAGTGAAACCATTACTATTATAGCCAGTGTTTGTCTGGTTTTTTGTTGGTCTATTTTAACGTTTTGAAGTTGAATTGTACTTTCTTTTTCAGCGACTTCAAACTCGGTTTGAAGCAGTGAAATTCGCTGATCTGCTTCAGCAGTAAACACTTCATTTTTTAATTTATCATAAGCTTCAAAAGCAGAATAAGCTTCTTTGTAATCATTGTTTCCTGAATATGCTTCGCCTAAAGCTTTATAAGCTTGACTTAAATAAAATTCGTCTCCAAAATCTGTTGTTGCAACTGTAATACATTGGTTTAAACTTTCAATTGCTTTTTGATGCTTTCCTTCAAGGTTTTGTAATTTCCCAATTGAAAGCAATGATCGCATTACCATAAAATTATTGTCTAATAATTCGGCATATTTTACAGCATTAATTCCAGCTTCATCTGCTTTTTGAAATTCGTTTAAGTAGGCATATAAATCTACCAGTGAAATATAAACGTCACTTAAATTGTTATAAAACCCATAACGTTCTCCAATTGTTATAGACTGTTTGTAAAATTTTAACGCTTCTGTATATTGCTTCAGTTCTAAATAATTATTCCCAACAACATATAATGTAAAATCGTAATCTAAATCTTTAATGCCACGTTCTTCAAAGACTTTAATGGATTTGAGACCAAACTCCAACCCTTTTTCAAATTTTGCTTGTTTCCAAAATAAGTTGCTTAAATCGCTATATGCTAATGCAATCGCTTTTTTATCATTCAATTCTTCTCCTAAACTTAAGGATTCTAAGGCATAATCTGCAGCTTTATCCAATTCGCCTCTACGTTCAAAAACATAACCCAACTGTGTATTTAAAAAAGGTAAATCTTTTTCTTTTACTTTATTTTTGGCAGATTCTAATACCACAAAAGCACTGTCTAGTTTTTCCATACGCAGTAAGACAGAACCTTGTGTAATTTGAAACCGACCTTCCCAAGGTGTATCTTTTTTTAAACGTGTAAGTGTTAATCCTTTTTCTGTAAACTCTTTGGCTTTAATCAAGTTTCGAGTATGCCAATAATAAGCAAGGTCGTTTAGTATTGAAAATTGAATAGTATCTACTTCAATTTTATTCAAAGCTTCTTCTAAAACCTCTAAGTAATTGTCTCCAAAATTGTCTGTTTCTAAAAAAATTTTTTTATACGGATGTTCTTCACTTAAATCTATAATTTGACCATAAGCTTTATGCAAAAAAGAAAATGCAAATAGTAAGACAGCCTTTATTAAATATGTTCTCATTTATTAATTTAAGATTATAGATATGAGATTGAGACATTTAAATATACAATTAATCTCTTTAAACTTCCTTTGATAAAAAAATCGACTTCTTCGGACACTATTAAGTATGCTTCGTCCTACTACCAGATTCCAATCCATTGCTATTCAGTAATTTTATTAAGCTATTAATAATCAATTAAACTTAAATTATGAAAACTTTAAAAACCACTTTGCTACTAGCAATTCTAGTATTGCTATCTCCTATTTTTTCAAATGCTCAAGAAGAAAGTAAAAGACAAGCTTACGTATTTCATAACGACCCTGTATTTCCATCAAAAATATCAGAATATGAAACTGTTGCTAAAAACTTAACAGACGAATGCAAAAAGCATAAAACAAAAGCAGGTTGGGCTACATTTCAAATGAATGGCTCCAATTTTGTATATGTTTCTCCTCTTAAAAATATGGGTGAATTAGATGAGAATATATTTGCCGATTTACAAGAAAAAATGGGAAAGGAAGCTTTTAGCAGTATGTTTGACAAATTTGACAAATACTATAATTCGCATACAGATTATATAATGATTTTAGACAAAGAATTGTCTTATATGCCTAAAGGTTTAAACATAACGCCCGAAGGCTTAAACTACAGAAACAACACCTTGTTTTATTTCGCGCCAAAAGACTATGATAAAGCAATTCAAGTAGCCAAAGACTTTAAAAACCTATATGCCTCTAAAGGTTCTACGCAATACTACAGAGTATATCTAAGTGGATTTGGAACTAACGGCAGCTATTTAATGGTAGCTGAAGCTTCAAAAAGCGCCGCTGATTTTCAAAAAGCTGAAGCTGAAAATTTAGTTCTGCTTGGTGATGAAGCCAATACAATTTATTCAAGATTATTAGATATCGTTTTAAAAACCGAGACCATAACCGGTTATATGAGACCAGATTTAAGCTATTTACCAAAACAATAACCAACCAACTAAAACCTGCTAATCTTTTGGCAGGTTTTTTAAAATTCAACAAAATGAAAAAACTTCTATTATTAGGACTTGCAATAGTTTTATTCACCGCTTGCGAAAAACAAGATAAACGATACACACAACAATCTACAGAAATTGATATTATAAAAAAAGCTATAGACAATTACAATAGTAAATCTTATGATACAAGTATTTATGCAGACTCTTCAAAAACATTCTTCAATACTAAAGATAAGTTTATGTCTCCCACTGAAACAATGGCTTATCATAAAGCCAATGATCAAGTTTACTCTAGTAGAGGCTTTACAAATGATGACCCAGAATACGAAATGGTATTGACTGATGATGGTGAAACTTGGGTGAATTGTTGGTTAGATTGGGAAGCGACAATAGCTGAAAGCGGTAAAAAAGTAAATATGCCTATTCATTTAACTTATCGATTTGTAAATGGAAAAATTATTAGAGAAGTTGGAATGTGGGATCCAACAGAAATCGTATTAGAACTTCAAAAAATTGAAGCTACTAAAAATATGTCTATTGAGGAAAATTAAAATAACAGGTAGATAATAATTTTTGGAGAGAATTTAACTAAGGGATATAAAATGAATATATAGTTTTAATGTTTACGCTATTAATTAATATGTTCTATCCTAAAGTAATCTACCTGTTTTTATTTAAAAACATTCATCATGAAAAAAGTTGGCATTATAGGTGGTTCAGGCTTTATTGGAAGCCACATAACCAAAATATTTTTAGAAAAACATTTTGATGTTAAAGTCTCATCAACCGATATATCAAAAAAGGAAAAATTTAGCCATCTAATGGTCTTAAAAAATACAGATCACCTCTATGTTAGCGAGCTTAATGTTGAAGATAAAACAGCTTTAAAAGATTTCGTTAAAGATTGTGATATTGTCATACATAGTGGCACACCATTTCAATTAGAGGTTAAAGACCCTCAAAAGGAATTGTTTGATCCAACCATAAAAGGCACAGAAAATTTTTTGGAAGTCGTATCACAAACTCCCAATATAAATAAGATTGTATTTATTGCTTCTGTAGCAGCTTGGAACACTAATTTCCCATTACCAGCTGGTGGAAAAACACCAAATGACACCTTTAATGAAAATGACACACCTTTCTTTAGTGAAGACAGTCATCCATATGCACAAGCAAAATTTATAGCTAATCAAACAGTTGAAAAATTCATTAAAACCCATCCAAATTTAGATTTTGAAATCACAAGTGTTTCACCTGTAGGTGTTATGGGAAAATCACTATCCACTAGAGAAGATTCAACCTCAACAGATTTGCAGTTTTTATTTAAAAATAAGATCGCTCCAAATCCATTTATACAAATGCTTTATGATAACGATGTTGAATTTGCTATTGTAGATGTAAAAGATGTTGCTCTTTCTGTTTTTAAAGCCGCAACTATTACTGGGTTACATGGCAAAAATTACTTATTAAGTAGTGAGACTTACCCAGTTTCAGATATTACATTAATGCTGAATAATCAATCTCCTAAGCACACTGCAAAAATCATATATCAAAATCAGTTGGCAGAGCGTAAATTGGGCTTACCGTTTCAATCAGTAAAAAAAACCTTACAACAATACAATTCATAATTAAAAACCATGAAAAACGAATTAGCTAAATGGTCAAAGGCAGAACTCAAAATTTATATTCTATTGCTTTGTGCAAAAATTGACCAAGAAGAATCAGAAGAAGAAATCGCTTTAATACAATCTAAAACAGATTCAGAAACCTTCAATAAAATATACAATGAATTTTGTTGCGACGTGGAAGATATTTGTTTTGAGAAAATAGAGTACGCAATTAATCAGCACGAATACTCACCAAAAGAAATCTCTGATTTAAAAAAGGAAATTCTTGAAGTTTTTCATTCAGACAAAAATTTCTCAATGAAAGAGCGCTATTTAGAAACTGTATTTGATAATATTTTATACTAAAATCAAAAAACCTAAAATAAATATGAAAACAATAAAATCACTAACAACATTAAGCCTTATAATTATTGCTGTTTCAACATCTAGTTGTAACCAAAAAAGTAAAACAGAATCCTCTTTAGAAAACTCACAACACATTGAACAAAATGCAGATGAAATACCTGAATACTTTCTATTACGTCCAGAAGTTGAGAAAGCTTATGGTTATTCGCACGCAGTAAAAATTGGTAATTCTATTAAAATATCTGGAGCAGTAAGTATGGACGACGAAGGCAACCCAACTGCGATAGGTGATTTTGAACAGCAAATGAAAAACTGTTATTCAGATTTAGATAAAGTCTTAAAACATTATGGCTGCACGTTTGACGATGTCATTGTTGAAAATGTATTTACTACAGATATGACGAAGTTTTTAGAATTTGCTGGCTACAGAGCAGAGATCTATAAAAACCAATTCCCAACAGGTTCTTGGCTTGGAGTTAAAGAATTAGCCATACCAGAGTTTCTTATAGAAATAGAATTAGAAGTGCATAAACAGAAATAAAAGATAAAACAATGAAAAAATCAACCTTATTAATCGCTATCGTTTTAACAAGTATTTCAACACTATTTGCTCAAAATAGCAGTATTGAAAAAGACTTAAAAATGTATTCCCAAGTTTGGGATGACATTGTCAACAAACGTCAGATTGACCTAATTAACGGCAAATATTTTGACACTAATATTACACTAGTTTCTAGTCCTGAAAATGTTATTGGTATTGAAAACTTCAAAGCTTATTACCAAAACTATCTTACTGGTTTTTCAGACATTACATTTACAATAATCGATGTCTTTGGGCAAAACGATAAAATTGTAAAGCATTGGAACTTTAAAGGTAAACATACAGGTGCATTTTTCGGAATTCCTGCAACAGGGAAAACAGTTGATATTGATGGCGTAACACTCGTTAAAATGAAAAACGGGAAAATTGCCCAAGAGCAAGATTTTCTTGACAATATGTTATTCCTAGATCAGTTAGGCTTGACTTCCGATCCAAATAATTTAACTGTAGTCAACACGCTTTACGAAGCTTTTGCAAAAGGTGACATTCCTACTGTACTTGGTGCAATGGATCCAAAAATTGTATGGAACGAAGCTGAAGGCAATACTTACGCAGATGGCAACCCTTATATTGGGCCAGAAGCCATTTTAAATGGCGTTTTTACCAAAATAGGTGAAGATCACGAATATTTCAAACTCACGAATATTCAATTGCACGAAATGAGCAATAATAAAGTTTTGGCAACCTTAAGATATGATGCCAAATATAAAGATGGGATGGCTTATAATGCACAAGTTGCACACCTTTGGACACTAAAAAACGGAAAAATAACCGCCTTTCAGCAATATGTAGACACTAAACAACTTGCTGATGCCAATAAAAAACAATAATATTTTAAAAAAGTGCTTCTGTTGGAGCACTTTCCTATTTTTAATATGTAGATAAATTTATTTATCTTTAAATAATTCATCCTAGGTCTTTTGATTAATAGCATAATTAAAAAAGACATATGAATACAATAACCAACCAACCCAAACCATTAAGTGAAAAAGATCGTATTGCTTACTTAGATATTTTAAGAGGCATCGCTATTTTCTTTATTTTCAGTGCTAACATTGTATATTTCTCAGGGTATTTTTTACTTCCTGAAAACATTCTAGAAAACTTCCCTTTTACTTCAGTAGATAAAATTTTCGACTTTATTATGTACACTTTAGTAGATGGAAAATTCTATTCTATCTTCTCCTTACTCTTTGGTATTGGCTTTGTAGTGCAATACAATAATCTAAAAAAACACAACAAACCTTTTGTCCCTTTCTTTAGGCGACGTATGTTTTGGTTACTCATTATTGGGCTTTGTCACCTTACCTTATTTTGGATTGGTGACATATTAACTTTATATGCGTTACTAGGTTTTATATTAATTCTATTCAGACATAAAAGCAATAAGCAATTATTACAATGGGCAGTCGCTCTCATTTTATTTCCAATTGTGCATTGGGCGTTTATGTATGTTACTGGTTGGTTTTATCCAGGATACTTTTACAAACTCTATGGTGAATATTGGCAAAGTTTAGGTTTGCCTATGATAGAAATGGGAAATGGCCAATTAAGACCAAACGGTATGCACTATTTTCAGATTGATAATTTAAGTACTTTCTTTAAAGCAAACTTAAAAAGACCTGTCGTACGATTAGCTATGATTCTAGAAGAAGGTCGTGCTTTTAAAGTTTTAGGCATTTTTTTAATTGGTATTTGGGCAGGACGAAAGATTTTAAATGAGGATATATTATCTAATACAAAGTTACTAAAGCGCATTGCTTTTTATGGATTCATTATTGGCTTACCTATTAGTGTTTTTAGAACCGTTATAGAACTTTATTTAAGAACCGATGCGTTTTGGGATTTTATGCATACGTTAACTTACACATTTGGGACAGTGCCATTAGCTATGGCTTATGCTTCGGCATTTGCATTAATTTGCCAGAATACAAATACTTGGTTAAAATGGTTTGCTCCAGTAGGAAGAATGGCTTTATCTAATTACATTTTTCAAACATTCATATCCTTAATTCTTTTTAATGCCTTTGGTTTTGGTTACGCTGGCAAGCTAGGGTTTACATCTATTATGGGTATTGCTTTAGGCATTTTTATTTGTCAGAATATATTTAGCCGTTGGTGGTTAAAACATTTTAAATATGGCCCTTTAGAATGGGTTTGGAGACAATTAACATATGGAAAACGTATGGCAATTAAAAATAGAAGAATATAATTATTCTAATACATCATAGCTTAAAATAACATATATGGAACAAGAAGAAGGTTTAATAAGACGTGTTGGCGTTTTGGGCTTATCAGCTAACATCATTAATATTATTATTGGTTCTGGAATTTTTGTATTACCTGCAATTGTAGCTAGTTATATGGGCGCATCCAGTATTATTGCCTACCTTTTTTGTGGATTCTTAATGGCAATGATTATGCTATGTTTTGCAGAAGCTGGCAGTAAAGTCACAAATACTGGTGGACCTTACACTTATATTGAAACAGCATTTGGAGATTACGCAGGATTTATTGGAGGTTTTTTTGCTGTTGGCAGTAATTTGTTTGCAGATGCTGCTGTATCAAATGCGTTAGTAAATGTTATTGCTTCAGCATATCCTATTTTTGAAAATGGTTGGTTCCGATTCTTATTTCTCTTCATCCTTTTTTATGGAATGGTTTATATAAATGTTATTGGACTAAAACAAGGTATTGGATTAGTAAAATTCAATACTCTAATTAAGCTTATACCTTTACTCTTACTTATTTTAATTGGCCTTAAAGATGTTTCCTTAAATAATCTATATTTTGAAAATATGCCTAGCATTAAAACATTAGGCGAAACATCTCTTATCTTATTTTTTGCTTTTCAAGGATGTGAAACAGGTATTATTGTTGGTGGTGAAGTGATTAACCCAAAACGTACTATACCTAGAGCAATTTTAATAAGCATTGCAACCGTAGTTGTTATTTATGTTTTAATTCAAACCGTATCTCAAGGTGTTTTAGGTAGTGAACTACCTAATTTTAAAGCAGCTCCACTGGCCGAAACTGCCAAAGTGGTTTTTGGCTCTTTTGGCTATGTGCTTTTAATTGTTGGTGCCGTTATTTCTATGTTTGGTTATATGAGCGGCACTATACTTAATAGTCCAAGAATAGTTTATGCGCTTTCTAGAGATAACGTCATTCCTATAAAAGCACTATCTAAAATTCATAAATCTTTTGCAACGCCTTACATTGCTATTATTGTATATGCTACTATTGGCTTTCTTCTAGCCATTTCTGGCAGTTTTGAAAAGTTAGCCATTATAGCCAGTAGTTCAATGCTCATTCTCTATTTAGGCGTAGCATTATCTGTAATTAAGTTGCGTTATTCTAAACAAAAGTATACTGATGCATTTAGAATTCCAGGAGGTTGGACAGTTCCTATTTTAGCCATCTTAATCATTTTATATTTTCTCTCCAACTTAGCAAAAAATGAAATGATTGCTACGGCTATAATTATTACAGTTTTGAGTCTTATTTTTTTACTGATTAGGGTTTTAAAAAAGAAAAAACTATGATTAAATTCTTCAGACAAATCCGTCAAAATCTTCTAAACGAAGGCAAAACAAGGAAATATTTTAAATACGCCATTGGCGAAATTGTGCTTGTGGTTATTGGTATTTTGATTGCTTTGCAGGTAAGTAACAGGAATCAAAATAGATTGAAATCCGTACAAGAATATAATGCTTTAGACAATCTTAAAACCGAGCTTCAAAACAATATTGAAGATCTTACAAAAGCAGATTCACTGTATAGTCATTTTGAAAAATCGACTACTATCGGAATTGAGATGTTTAATAACAACCCCAAAGTTCTGGATTTTAAAACAATTGATACCCTTATTAAAACGCGCTTTACGGTATTTCCTCTTACAAGAAGCACCTACGATGAGATGCTTAACACAGGAAATTTTTATAATCTTAAAAACAAGAATCTTAGCTATAAAATAAATACATTTTATTCAACAGCCAACAGTTATTTTCAAGGCTTTGTAGAAATAAATAAAGACGTTTTAAAACTAAATAATAATTCAGATTTATTTGCTTATAGCCTTCTTATGAGTAGATTAAAATCAGAAACTCCTAATTTAAAAGATTTGGATACCTCTTGGGTACATAATGTAAACTCAAAAACCTATTTAGCTTTTTTTAAAAGAGCAGACTATGTTCAATATGCTAGTAATCAAACTAGACGACACATTATGAAAATTCAGATTGAACGCTGCAATAAACTCATCACCTTAATTGAGAATGAATTGGAGAAAAGAAGATTATGATTAAACTCTTTAGACATATTCGCAAAAACCTCCTGAACGAAGGCAAAACCTACAAATATCTTAAATATGCCATTGGCGAAATTGTATTGGTCGTTATTGGTATTTTGATTGCGTTAGGAATAAACAATTGGAATGAAGAAAGAAAAGAATCTGCAGCAATAAAAAATGTACTTGTTGAAATTAAGGATGATTTAATTCAAGATAAGGCTGAATTAGAGTTCAAAATTCTTCAACGGACTGAAGATTTCGAAGCACAAAATAGAATAATTACTGCGCTTTTGACAAAGTCTGAGTTTAATGATAATATTCGCTCAGATTTAGGCCATATCAATTTATTCAGACCATTTTACTCGGTTTCTAAAGGTTATGAATTATTAAAAGAGTTGAATTTGGGAAATCTTAATGACAAAGCCCTCAGAGTTACTCTAACAAAATACTACGAAAGAGATATACCAGCAGTTCAACAAGAAACTGCAGATGACAAATTAGAATTTGAGACTTTCTGGCTCCCTTATGCAAGAACGAATTTTATTGAATGGGAGTTTGGCGATTATGCTATTCCGGAAAATTATTCTCAAATATTAAATGACCGAACACTACTAACAGCTGTAAAAATAAACCTTAATAACATTCACAGTACAATTAAGGCATATACTGTAGCTCTAAATAATGCTTTAGATTTAATTGAAATAATTGAAAAAAAATATCAAGCAATAGATAATGATTAATCTCTTCCGAAACATCCGTAAAAACCTTCTTAACGAAGGTAAAACCAGCAAATATTTTAAATACGCCATTGGCGAAATTGTGCTTGTGGTTATTGGTATTTTGA
>ERZ1027208.624-NODE-624-length-13000-cov-8.031595_pt1 | contig 13000 bp, 11 predicted proteins | sample MGYA00520867_ERZ1027208 | MGnify/ENA primary metagenome ERZ1027208 (study PRJEB33311, sample SAMEA4378413) | marine metagenome | biome: Marine biome; feature: Fjord; material: Water | collected 2014-07-20T08:00:00Z/2014-07-... | depth 75 m ...
GTGTTAACTCAAAGGTATCAAAGAAGAAGAGTGGCAACATAGAAATCACCGCCAACTCAGAACCAAAAGTCGCGAAGTACAGAATATTCAGTACCGCCACCTGCTTGAACTTGTACTGATGTATTTCTGGAACCGGTTCAACAAAGATATTTTTGTTCACTTTCCAAACTTGAGAAACCTCATAGAAGTACAACGCCGTCAAACCGAGATACGTACAATTAACCACGAAATCGGACAACATACTGACGCCAGCAGGTGACAACTTCCACGCCAACAAAGCCAAGGCCGCGTACATGGGGATTTTCATCAGCAGCAGAAAGTAAAAATCACCTATTGAGGTAACTTCCATCGCCCCTAAATTCTTCGGACGAAAATAGGTTGAGCCTTTCGGGGTATCGGTAACATTGGCATAAAATACAAATGCAAACAGTAAGCTCATCACGCCGGTCACCGCCATAGCGTAACGCCAGCCATCATCACCGCCAAACATCAGGGCAATGGTGGGCAAGGTAAACGCCGCTGCCGCCGAGCCGAAGTTACCCCAGCCGCCGTAGATACCTTCTGCAGTACCCAACTCATTGTGCGGGAACCACTCTGAGACCAAGCGAATACCGATTACGAAACCGGCGCCAATAAAACCCAACGCAAAGCGAGCGATAGCCGCTTGTACGAAGTTATCGGCAACGGCAAACATGAAACAGGGGATTGAACAGATTGCCAAGAGCGCCGAATAAACAATACGTGGCCCATATTTATCGGTGAGCATCCCAATCAACACTCGCGCCGGAATGGTGAAGGCGACGTTTAAGATCAGCAGTGTTTTGATTTCTGCCGTGGTTAATCCCAAAGAGGTCTTTACTGCTAGCAACAAAGGAGCGAAGTTAAACCACACGGCAAAAGTAATAAAAAATGCCATCCAGCTAAGGTGTAGTATTTTCATCTTTCCGGTAAATGAAAAGAGATTGAACTTGTCGGCAGAACTCATAGCGCCTTTCCTCAGGATACAAAGATAAATCAAACTTACCCCCACTCTGCAGATGCTATGCCAACAATATCTTTACCTTAAAAAACAACAAGTTAAGAATAAAAATAGCCGTCAACCTGAACACCAAGCACCATTCAAAGGCATTCGTGCACCAATATTGAGCCAACTGCCTCAACGCTTGGCTTGAGCTTCTGCGCAGAGCTCACTCAAACAGACAGGTGTGCACGAAAAAGAGGAAATAAAGACCTAGACAAGAGAATTACGACTTAATGACGCAGCGATGAACTCGCTTAATAACCAAGCGTTTGCTTGATAAAGGGGATTGTTAGGCGGCGCTGCTCAGCGAGAGAAGCATCATCTAACCGCTGCAGAGACTTAAACAGTTCGTGGGTGTTGCGCGGAGAACGATGCATAATAAATTGGGCGACTTCATCGCTCAACTCCATACCGCGGGCTTTGGCTCGATTTTGTAACGCCGTCTGCTTTGAAAAGTCATCGAGCGGCAGCACCTGAAAAACCAACCCCCAATTCAGGCGCGACTGCAGATCAGGCAAAGCAACAGCTAGTTCACGTGGGCCTTTAGTGGCGGCCATCACCACTCTGCGACCAGTGTCACGCATACTGTTAAAGAAATTGAACAGTGCGCGCTCCCAATCGGTTTTGCCTAAAACCAACTGTAAACCGTCAAGACAAACCAAGTCTAGGCTTTCGAGACCATCGAGCAATTGAGTAGGATCATGCTGCTGCAGCTCTTGCAAAGGCAAGTATTGCGCGCGTTTGCCACGCTCGCCAGCCAAATGACATGCTGCTTGCAATAGATGAGTTACGCCGACGCCAGGTGCGCCCGAGAGAAATACAAACTGCTCCCCATACACCTCGAGCTGATGGCTTAATGCCGACACGACCAGTGCATTACTCTGCCCATCTGTCGCATAGTAGTTCTCGAAGGTCGCATCATCTTTTAGATGTACCTCTAAAGACAGCTGCTGCGGAGACGATTTGTGAGTGGATGAAACCATACTAAGTGCTTTGTATGTGCGCGATGCGGACGCTACCGCCGCATAAGGCCCTAATTCTATATTGCTCACTTACATTGAGAAACATCCCAATAATAAGCAGCGCGTGCGGTGTGTGATCGCAACGAATATGACAACACCCGTCGTATTAACACACTGATTTGGCGCGACAGTTTAGCAGAAGCGAAACAAAACCGACACGCCCTGATGAAATCGAGAATTCTGGAAAAACTATTTACTCGGCCAGCCATAACGCAAAGGGTTATTCTCGCTGCCAAGAGGCTCAAGTTGCTTGGGAAGCGCGATCGGCAATGCCCCATCAGAGGTAACGAGCTGCAGGCGCCGATCCAACTCTAACGCGTCGGTCAAACTATGAACCTCACCCTCTAGCTTGATTTTCACATGAATGGTTTGCTCTTCAAGCAAGACCAGATCCAGCTGCCTAACCACCTCCAATGAATCCAAATAGCTCAGCAATTGAACGTAGCCTGAGAAGCCGTTGACCCGCTGAACTTCGAGAAACACGGAGCCTGTATCACCACCCAAGCTAGAGATACTGTAAATACTGGCCAAAAAATCAGTGGTAGCAGCCAACCCTTGAGATACTAAGTCAACCTCTCGGTCCGTATCTCTATCGAATACTTGTTGATGCTGCTTGTGCAGCAATGTCCAAGTAGAGAGCCAACTGCCGTTAGAGGTTTGACTATAACGACCAACCAGTAACACATCGGCCTGATAGCGAGCCGAGGCTTCAATGATTGCCGCTTGATCTAAGCTCCACACTTGATCGGCCGAAATAGTTAAGCGGTCTTGCAGATCCAGCACAGGCAGAACCAGCGGTTGACCGCGCAACTCCGAGAGGCTGGATGCGGCTGCGGACAGCTCACTACCATCTTGCAAAGATACCAGCTCTCGGCCCACACTAAGATCGTCCTTTACCAGCCAAACCAAAACCGAAGGTCGATTAGCCGGCCAAAGGGGTGCCTGCTGAGTACGCAACAATCGCTCAATTCCCGCACGCGAGAAATTAAACACTAAGCGAGAGGCTGGTACTGGCAATCCATCTTGCTCGATAACCTCGTCAGTAGATTCGTAGCGATAAGCTTCAACAAACCGTTGAGGGCTTTTCAGAACTGACTCAATAGCCGGAGACTGTAGTAGAAGCGCTCGACCAGAAACCCTGACTAATACCTTTGCCAGTGCCTGCTTCGTCGCTTGCTGACGCTCAGCCACTGACTGCCCCGTCACCAGCTCACTTTGCTGGTACAAGTTCTCAACCAGTTCTGCCCGCGCACCAATCGATAATAAAGCCGTAACAACAAATAAATGCCCGCATTTACCCATTGCCTGCACCGATTGAAGCAACATCCGATGTAAAACCATTAAGCACCTAAACCCATCTTATGAATTGTATAGCGTATTGGCCCCGCTACATGGCCTTCATCTCTGCCAGAGTCATGGCCAATACAGCGAAACACAGAATATCAAAGCCTCAGCCATCGATCACTGCCGTTTCGAAGCGGCATTATGCCCGTGCACAGTGTCGCTCGCTACAGCTTGTCGCAGTGTTTGACAAAACACGGCCATCTCTAGACACCAGATTTCACTAATTTATCACTTGAGATAAGCGACTATTGACCAGATATCGCAGCTTTGCCAATGACCATCGTCTATAGTCAATAAATTGTTCAGTCCCCCTCTAACAGAGCTCCCCATTAGCTGTTAGAATACGCGCCTTTTTCCGATCCACCTTTTCTGACGAGCCGTGCTATCCATGAGCGACAAAAAGTCCCCCTCCCTAAGTTATAAAGATGCTGGTGTAGATATTGATGCCGGTAACGCATTGGTTGAGCGAATTAAAGGTGTTGCCAAACGCACCTCGCGCCCTGGGGTCATGGCCGGACTAGGCGGCTTTGGCGCTCTATTTGAGCTTCCTACAGGCTATAAAGAGCCGGTACTGGTTTCAGGAACCGATGGTGTTGGCACCAAGCTGCGCCTAGCGATGGACCTCAACATGCACGACACCATCGGCATCGATTTGGTCGCCATGTGCGTTAACGACCTAGTTGTAGCCGGTGCAGAGCCGCTGTTCTTTCTCGACTATTACGCCACCGGCAAACTCAATATTGACGTTGCTGCCGATGTCGTTTCGGGCATCGGCGACGGCTGTGAGCTCTCTGGTTGCGCACTGGTAGGCGGTGAAACCGCTGAAATGCCAGGCATGTACGAAGGCGACGACTACGATTTAGCCGGTTTCTGCGTTGGCATCGCTGAGAAGTCTGAACTGATTGATGGCTCTAAGGTCGCTGCCGGCGACGTATTGATTGGCCTTGCCTCTAGCGGTCCGCATTCAAACGGCTATTCATTGGTGCGCAAAATCATTGAAGTCAGCGGTGCTGATCTAAACGATACCGTTGGCGATCAACCGCTGGGCAAGGCGCTGCTTGAGCCAACCCGCATTTATGTGAAGCCACTGCTTAAGCTGATCAAAGAATCTCAAGTTAACGCCATGTCCCACATTACAGGCGGTGGACTGCAAGAAAATATCCCCCGCGCACTACCCGATGATTGCAAAGCGGTGATCGATACTAACGCCTGGACCTTCCCACCGGTATTCCAGTGGCTGCAAGAGCAAGGCAACGTCGAAGCCTACGAAATGTACCGCACCTTCAACTGCGGTGTCGGCATGATCATCGCCGTGCCCGCCAGTGAGCGAGACAACGCTTTGAACATTCTTCAGCAAGCCGGAGAAACAGCCTTTGTTGTTGGCTCTGTCGCCAAGGCCGAAGGCGACGAAGAACGTGTTGAATTGCAGGGTCTGAACGCCTAACCATGATCAATGTTGTTGTTTTAATTTCTGGCAGCGGAACCAACCTGCAAGCACTGATTGACGCCAAGCAAAAAGGCGATCTGGCGGTAAACATCAGCGCGGTCATCAGTAATCGCCCCAACGTGAAGGGGCTTGAAAGAGCCCAGCTAGCCGGCCTCGAAACCCTAGTGATTGATCACACCAAGTTTGCCTCGAGAGAACTGTTTGACTGTGAGTTGCGGCAACGTATTGACAACTATGAACCTCAGTTAGTTGTTCTAGCTGGATTTATGAGAATTTTGACGGAGAACTTTACCCGACATTATTCTGCCCGCATGTTGAACATTCACCCATCCTTGCTGCCCAAGTACCAAGGTTTAAACACCCATCAACGGGCGCTAGAAGCCGGCGATCAAGAACACGGCGTGACCGTACACTTTGTCACCCCCGAACTCGATGGCGGGCCCAACGTGATTCAGGCAATCGTGCCCATTGATAATGGCGACACGGTAGAGTCACTGGCAATCAAGGTTCAGGCGCAAGAGCACGTCATTTACCCTATGGCTGTGAACTGGTTCGCGCAAAAGCGACTGTCGATGGACAAACACAATAGCGTTTTGGACAATGAAGTCCTGCCGCCTAGCGGCTATGTATTAGACACACGGATGAACTAAGCGCTTAGGCGCCAAGGAGCTTATATGAAACGCATCATTGCCAGCGTTTTGCTAGTGTTCGGATTTAACTCCCACAGCTCAGCAGAACTACCCCAACCTTTCAACGCCGTCTATAAAGCACAATATGGCAGCTTAACCATTACGGCTACCCGATCGCTGCAAAAGCTCAGCGACAACACCATGGAATTGCGCTTTGCGGCCAAGTCATGGCTCGCGAAAATCGAAGAGGTCAGCCAATTTAATTGGGATAAAGAAGGACAACTGGTTCCGCAGAACTACCGTTACTTGCGCTCAGGACTCGGTCGCGACCGCGAAGCCTTTTTAGATTTCGATTGGCAAAATCACAAAGTTGTCAACAATGTCCAACGTAAACCCTGGACAATGAACCTTCCCCAAGCCGCGCTTGATAAGCTCAGCTATCAGCTGCAATTGCGCCACGATCTACTGAACAACAAGCAGAACATGCATTATAAAGTTGCCGACGGAGGTCGCCTCAAAACCTACGAGTTTGAAGTTTTGGGAGAAGAAACACTGCTCACCCCGGTCGGACAACTGAAAACCACCAAGGTAAAACGCATCCGCAAGAACGCCAAACGCACCACGCACTTGTGGCTCGCCAATGACTGGAATCACCTAGTGGTAAGAATCCGCCAGACCGAGAAAGACGGCAAGCACTACGAAATCAATTTGGCCTCTGCCGAACTCAATGGCGAGCCAGTAAAAGGCTTTTAACCCTCAACCACCGCAAGGCAATAGGCTCATCATGACCATTAGCGCAAAGAAAGTTGCAACCATCCACTACACCCTAAAAAACGAGCAAGGCGACGTTCTTGATAGCTCCGAAGGTCAAGAGCCTCTGGCCTACCTGCAAGGCTACCAAAATCTAGTGCCTGGGCTCGAAAAGGAGCTAGAAGGCAAAAGCGTCGGCGACAAGCTTTCAGTTGTTGTGCCCCCTGAAGAAGGCTACGGCGACACCGACCCGCAACTGATTCAAGAGCTGCCTAAAGATATGTTTGGCGGTATCGAGCAGATTGAAGTCGGCATGGAGTTTCACGCTGAAACTGCAGACGGGCCGCAAGTTGTTGAAGTGATTGAAGTTGAAGACGAGACCGTCACTATTGATGGCAACCACCCACTGGCGGGCGTCGACCTACACTTTGATGTAGAAATTCTTGAAATCCGCGATGCCACGGAAGAAGAACTAGAGCACGGTCACGTACACGGTGCCGGCGACTGTGGTCACGACCACTAGCCTGACCCATACAGGGGCTCTCGCCCCTGTATACCCCCTAAGCGCACTTAGCCGCAAGCCCTTCATATAGGCCCCATTAATATAAGCTTCGTAAATATGAGCTTCGTCAATATAGGCCCTTCAAATCTTAACGCGCCTCGACCTTCCGTTTGTGGCATCGACTGCATTCATAAATAGTCACCAACTTCCCCTGCTTAACATCAAATTGCTTTTCTTGAACAATCTTCCATTTATGAAACCCGCTGCGACACAGGCTTTTACCCTTGTGCTTATCAGCCGCCTTGGGCCGCTTAAATTCAATCACATTACTCATATACCCCCCTCAGAGGCAGACATTTAAGCCCACCAAATCGCGCAGATCAAGAGAGCTATCCACAAGCCCCAGTACAAACAACGGCTTTTCACTCTCTTACCTGGATCACTCCAAAATTCGCACATCAAAACAGCCCACTAAGGAAGCTATCAAGACAGCTCCAGATCGGCTTTTAACGGGAAATCCAACACCCGAGAACTAGAATTACAAACACAACGCACTAAAACAAAGCACAACATGTAGTAGTGAACAAAAAACAAACCACAAGATAGCACGCTATATATATCGCCACTTTCTAGAAACAAAAGTTATAAGGAGCATGAAATCACTCATCTGGGACGCCCCTCTATACACTGACTAGGATTGCGGATTAGTGGCTACTGACATGACAGCTTACCCACACTTTATCCACAAGAAACCACCACTCTTATCGTCTTGCAATCAAGTCGATACCGCATTATCTTGTACCAATCGTTTGAGACACCCCTACATATTGGGTCTAGCTGCTTTTAGGCAACCGAGCTTAGCGGCTGACAAGGCCACAGGCTTGACACCAAAGTAAGCGACATCAGACAAAAGGAAAGACGGTAAAAATGAGCGCATCACCGCGCTTTAGCCGGCTAAGAGAACACTGAAATAAGACCGATATTCGGAAAGTAGCAGAGGGAAGAGCCACGCCGACAGTATTTCGCCATTAAGTGCGCGACTGACGACCTCCTATTTTCAACACAAAACTACATTCACGGTAGCGATTTTCTGGCCTCTAGAACGGCCAGTTTAATTGTAAGACCATAATGCCATTAAAATTCAGCACAATGCGCGGAGACGTACATGCATACGGACACTGAAGTGACAGCAACCTCTACAACTAGCACAACTCAAGCAACAACCAGTAACACCACCGTTGCAGCCACTACTCCAGGTCAACTGCGAGTTATTAAGCGCAATGGAACCGTGGTTCCCTTCGATGAAAGTAAAATATCCGTCGCCATGACAAAAGCCTTTTTGGCCGTCGAAGGCGGAACTGCAGCAGCTTCGAGCCGAGTACACGAAACCGTAGCGTCGCTGTGCGGTCAAATTACCGCAACGTTTAAACGCCGCATGCCGTCAGGTGGCACCGTTCACATCGAAGACATCCAAGATCAAGTCGAACTGATTTTAATGCGCTCTGGTGAACAGAAAGTTGCTCGCGACTACGTCCTCTATCGTGAAGAACATGCTCGCCTGCGTGGCGGAGCCCAAGACAACACGGCTGACAACGAGTATCCGACTATTCAAGTCATCGCCGCCGACGGCTCAAAACAGCCGTTAGATGTTCGCCGTATTCGCACTATCGTTCAAGAAGCTTGTGCCGGGCTAGCGGATGTCGACCCCAAAGCCATTCTCGATGAAGCCATGCGCAATCTCTATGATGGCGTTTCGCTAGATGATGTAAATACATCATTAGTCATTACCGCCCGCACTCTAGTTGAGCAAGAGCCAAACTACTCTTACGCTACTGCGCGCTTGCTCATTGATAAGCTACGTGCCGAAGCACTCAACCGTCTTGGTAACGCCACCAGCGCCACCCAAGAAGAAATGACAGAGCTCTATCCAAAAGCTCTAGCGTCCTACATTAAGTTAGGTGTGCGCTTAGAGCTACTGGCTCCGAACCTACTCGACTACGACATCGAGAGACTCGGTAAAGCCCTGCTGCCAGAACGCGATCTTCAGTTTACTTATCTCGGTTTGCAAACCCTTTACGACCGCTACTTCATCCATACCGAAGAAGGCGTTCGCATCGAGCTGCCACAAGTGTTCTTTATGCGCGTTGCCATGGGCTTGGCCATTGAAGAAGAGAACAAAGAAGAGCGCGCCATTGAGTTTTACAAACTGCTCTCTTCTTTTGACTATATGAGCTCCACCCCGACACTGTTTAACGCCGGCACACTGCGTCCTCAGCTGTCCTCGTGCTACCTAACCACTATTCCAGATGATCTACACGGCATCTACGGTGCCATCCAAGACAATGCCATGTTATCAAAATGGGCTGGAGGCCTCGGCAATGACTGGACCCCGGTACGCTCATTGGGTGCCTACATTAAAGGCACCAACGGCAAGTCTCAGGGTGTTGTCCCTTTTCTGAAAGTTGCCAACGACACTGCCGTTGCAGTCAATCAGGGCGGTAAGCGTAAAGGCGCTGTTTGTGCTTATCTCGAAACTTGGCACATGGACATCGAAGAGTTCGTTGAGCTGCGTAAGAACACCGGTGATGATCGTCGTCGTACCCACGATATGAACACGGCCAACTGGGTTCCCGACCTATTTATGAAGCGTGTCTTCGAAGACAAAGAGTGGACTTTGTTCTCTCCTAACGACGTTCCCGACTTACACGATCTGTACGGTCCAGCCTTTGAAGAGCGTTACGCCGGCTATGAAGCTAAAGCCGCCAGCGGCGAAATCAAGCTGTTCAAGAAGGTCAAAGCACTCGACCTGTGGCGCAAGATGCTGGGTATGCTGTTTGAAACCGGTCACCCATGGATTACCTTTAAAGACGTCTGCAATCTGCGCAGCCCTCAACAGCATGTCGGTGTTGTACACAGTTCTAACTTGTGCACAGAAATCACTCTCAACACCAAAGCCGACGAAGAGATTGCCGTCTGTAACTTGGGCTCTGTGAATCTGGCGCAGCATATTGTTGACGGTAAGCTGGATAACGCCAAGCTGGAAAAAACCATTAAAACGGCAGTGCGCATGCTCGATAACGTTATCGACATCAATTACTACTCCGTTGAAGCGGCACGCACCTCAAACATGCGTCATCGCCCCGTGGGCTTGGGCCTAATGGGCTTTCAGGATGCACTTTACAAAATTGGCCTCGCCTACGGCTCCGATGAGGCGGTTGAATTTGCTGACCGCTCCATGGAAGCAATAAGTTACCACGCCATTGAAGCATCCAGCGACCTAGCCGCCGAACGTGAAGCCTATTCGACCTTTAAGGGTTCTCTGTGGGATCAGGGTATCCTGCCGATTGACTCCATTAAGATGTTGGTAGAAAGTCGCGGTCCGAAATTCATCGAAGTGGATCGCAGCCAAACTCTAGACTGGGACGGTCTGCGCGCCAAAGTACAAAAACAAGGTATGCGTAACTCTAATGTGATGGCCATTGCTCCAACGGCAACCATCGCCAACATTACCGGCGTCTCTCAATCTATCGAACCGACGTACCAAAACCTGTACGTAAAATCGAATTTGTCCGGTGAGTTCACGGTAGTTAACCCCTATCTGGTTCATGACCTGAAAGCACTCGGCTTATGGGACAGCGTGATGGTTAACGACCTGAAATACTACGAGGGTTCCGTACAGAAAATAGACCGTATTCCAGCCAGTTTGAAGGCCACCTACTCAACCGCGTTTGAAGTTGAACCACGCTGGATTGTTGATGCCGCAAGCCGTCGCCAGAAGTGGATTGATCAGGCTCAGAGCCTGAACCTCTACATTGCCGAGGCAAACGGTAAGAAACTAGACCTAACCTACCGCATGGCATGGTTCCGCGGTCTAAAAACCACTTACTACCTACGTGCACTGGCTGCCACTACGGCCGAGAAATCAACGATTGATACCGGCTCTATGAACTCTGTAGCAGCAACAGCGCCCCCGACAACAAGTGCGGCACCCGCGGGGCCTGCAGCAGTACCCTTGGCCTGCTCACTGGATGACCCAGACTGCGATGCTTGCCAATAAAGCCGGCCAATAAAAGAACTGTAAATAAGACTGTGAAGAGCGGTCTTATTTTACTCCACCCGAACAATAACCGTAAAACAAGAAGCGAGCCAAACTCGCTCAACGCAAAGGAATCACGACATGCTGAGTTGGGACGATTATTCTGAAGAAGAAGCAACGTTAGCCCCAGTAGCGCCAACCGCACCAGCGGTAGAAGCGCCAAAAAAACTGCAAGAAACAACGCAGGCTACTGCCTCGGCCCCCAAGATAGCGCCTGCAATTGATGTATTCAACGGCGTTGACCTTAATGCCGAAGAGCTGGCATCAGGTCTTTCCGATTTAAAAATGACCGGAAAACGCGTGCGCGCCGAAGAAAAATGCATCATTAACGGCAACAGTGATGTTAACCAGGTTGTGCCTATCAAGTACGACTGGGCCTGGCAAAAGTATCTCGATGGCAGCCAAAACCATTGGATGCCCCAGGAAATCAACATGGCGAAAGACGTCGCCTTGTGGAGAAGTCAGGATGAGCTGAGCGACGACGAGCGCCGCATTGTCAAAATGGGCCTAGGTTATTTCTCTACCGCAGATACTGTCGTAGCCAATAACCTGCTGCTTTCCATCTACAAGAATATCACCGCCCCAGAAGCACGTTTTTATATTGGTTTGCAGTTCCGTGAGGAACTGATCCACGCCCACTCCTACCAATACTGTATTGAATCCATGGGAATGGACGAAGGCGAAATCTGGAATCTGTACCAAGAGCAACCAAGTGTAGCGCGCAAAGCCGCTTGGAGCCTGAAGCACACTGAAGTTATCAATCGCCCTGACTTTCAAACCGGAACACCTGAAGCTGACACCGAATTTTTGAAAAATTTAATCAGCTACTACGTCGGCGCAGAAGGCATCTTCTTCTACTGTGGTTTTGCCGCCATCCTATCGATGGGTCGCCAAAACAAAATGACAGGCGTAGCGGAACAGTTCCAATACATCTTGCGTGATGAGTCCATGCACCTGAACTTCGGCATCGATTTAATCAACCAAATCAAGATCGAGAATCCACACCTGTGGAGCTCCGAAATGCAAGAAACTGCACGTAAAATGATTGCCGAAGCGGTGATGCTTGAATCCGAATTTGCCCGTGACATGATGCCACGCGGCGTATTGGGTATGAACTCAACCATGATGATTGAGTACCTGAAATTTATCGGCAATCGTCGCTTATCACAGATTGGCTTGGCAGAGATGTGGCCGGGTGTCAAAAACCCATTCCCATGGATGAGCGAAATCATGGATCTGCGCAAAGAGAAAAACTTCTTCGAAACCAAAGTTACTGAATACCAGCAATCAGGCGCGTTGAGCTGGGAATAACCCGAAACACTGATCGATGATAATCCCTTGATGAGTATCTCCACGATACTCATCAAAGTTTACTGAGTTATACCTGTTATCAACGCTGAACTCATTCGGCGTTGATCGTTTAACGATAAAACCGAGGGGGCACACCATGAGTCACAACCACACTCTTTCCCAAGAAGACGTCTTAATCGCTCTTGACCAACTTGATCAAACCGTCGAAGTCATGGGGCAAATCATTCAACGCCTCAAACGTGGTATTGATGACTCAACAACAGCCGTCGCCAACTCTCCCAGTCCAAAAAAAGAGCAGAGCTCCCCGCCCCAACTTAGCAGCATAGACGTCAATATCGACAGCAACCTACACTGATTGATGATGACAACCGAGCCCTAAGCATTGCGACAAATCAAAGGTGCCTTCATCGGGGTATCTTGAAATTATGTTGATGAAAGAGAGACAAGGAGAGTTCAAAGTGAACGGCCAGCCAACACCCCTGCACACAGCCGTCTACGAACCTGATGTCGTCACCTATTCGGCTAATCACCGCTACAAACAATTGGCGAGAATTTTTCGCCATTTACGCGATGAACTCCACAGCCTCCAACCTCAATTAGCGCAACCCACCTCTACGATGATAGAGCACTTAGTCTTCAACTGTCCGCTGTCTCTGCTGCAAGGTCAAGACTGGCAACAGATCATCGAAGAGGTATTACTCTATCTGATGAAACAGCTCGATCCCACGGCCTATCAAGATGATCTATTTATTCGGGTAAATTCAAATAGAGCTCTCTTTCCCAATGAGGAGCTGTTTGACTCTCATGACGCTTACCTGTTCTCAAAAGCTCTTTTCGAACAGCATCAGAAGAATTTTCTCGATTGAGTAATATTTGGC
>ERZ1027208.626-NODE-626-length-12957-cov-8.097272_pt1 | contig 12957 bp, 13 predicted proteins | sample MGYA00520867_ERZ1027208 | MGnify/ENA primary metagenome ERZ1027208 (study PRJEB33311, sample SAMEA4378413) | marine metagenome | biome: Marine biome; feature: Fjord; material: Water | collected 2014-07-20T08:00:00Z/2014-07-... | depth 75 m ...
TCACTTGTGTGTGGCATGTTGGTGGGGCATGTTTTAGGGGGGTAGGGCTGTGGACATTTTCTGTTTTGGTAGTGTGTTTGTTGGCTGGTGGCGGGTCGGCGGTTATTCCTTCGTCGGGAAAGGCACCTGCCGCAAATGCGCCAGATACCTGTAATGCCGCGGCGCATCAGGGGTTGATCGGGCTTGATGCCGCGTCCTCTTTGGCTTTGCCAGAACCCAAACGTCTGATTGGGCCGACTGATGCAGTGACAACGGATTTCAACCCGTCACGCCTGAATGTGCAGTTGGACGATATTGATAACATTATCGCGATCACCTGCGGCTAGCGTTTTGGGCGTTTATCAAGGATGCGCACCGCTTTGCCCTCTGATCTGGGTACTGCACCAATATCGCCGACCTCGATTTTGACGCTGATTCCGACGGATTGTTTGACAGCCGCTGCCAGTTGGCCGGCGGCTTCACTACGGTGAGTGGCGTCAATATTGCTATCCGTGATTTCGGTTAGAATACGCATTTGATCCATGCGATCTGGACGGGTAAGCTCGATCTGGAAATGAGGGGCAAGGGCATCCACTTGCATTAGCATCTCTTCGATTTGGGTGGGGAACACATTAACGCCGCGCAAGATGATCATATCGTCACTGCGCCCAGTCACCTTTTCCATGCGGCGCATGCTGCGGGCGGTGCCAGCCAGCAAGCGGGTCAAATCACGGGTGCGATAGCGGATGATCGGGAATGCTTCCTTAGTGAGCGAGGTGAATACCAGTTCGCCTTGTTCACCTTCTGCGACCACCTCGCCAGTCTCTGGATTGATGATTTCGGGATAAAAATGATCTTCCCAGATGTGCAGTCCATCTTTGGATTCAACACACTCCATCGACACACCTGGGCCCATGATTTCGGACAGGCCATAAATGTCGACCGCATGCATATCAAAGGCTTGCTCAATCTCAAGCCGCATTGCATTTGTCCACGGCTCCGCACCAAAGATACCAACCTCAAGTGAGCAGTCGCGCGGATCAACACCTTGTGCGTTGAATTCGTCCAAAATGGACAGTGCATAAGACGGGGTGACGGTAATGCCCTTTGGCTTGAAGTCTTGGATCAGCCGGACCTGTCTTGGGGTCATGCCACCGGAGATCGGGACTGTGCTGAGGCCAAGCGTGTCCGCACCCAAATGGATGCCCAACCCGCCTGTAAACAAACCATACCCATAGGCATTATGCAGCATATCACCTGGTGCCATGCCAGCAGCGCGCAGTGAGCGTGCAACGACGGTCCCCCAGTTTTTCAGGTCATTCTCGGTATAGCCTACGACGGTAGGCTGACCGGTTGTACCGGATGAGGCATGGATGCGTTTCACTTGGCCTTGTGGAACGGCAAACATGCCGAAAGGATAATTGTCTCGCAGGTCGGTTTTGACAGTAAAAGGGAATTTGGACAGATCGCTTAGATCCTTCAAATCATCGGGATGTACACCCGCATCATCAAAGCTTTTCTTGTAGAATGCGACATTATCATAGGCATGGCGCAGCGACCATTTAAGACGTTCAAGCTGCAATGTGGAAATCTCGTCGCGGCTTGCAGTTTCGATTGGGTCTAGGCTGGCGTGTGCGGGCGTGAGGTCTTTCATGAGTCGTCTCCGTCTTCGGGGAATAACTGCCCCTTAATGGTGCGTGATAGGCCGCGCATTGTCGCAACTGTGCGCTCGTCTTCTCCGGTGACCATAACGTCATATACGCCTGATCGTCCGGCCAGTGCCGTCTCTGTGGCGGTGGCAGTCAAAAGTTCACCTGCCTTGCCGGGTGCGATATAGGTGATCTGGTTTTGCTGGGCGACAGTGAGGCGGTTGTAACTGTTGCAGGCAAACGCAAACGCGCTATCAGCCAACGTAAAGATATATCCGCCATGACAGATCTTATGTCCGTTGAGCATTTTGGATGTGACTCGCATACTCAACGTCGCTCCTCCCGGTGCGATGTCGATGATTTGCATGCCAAGATCGCGAGACGCTGTATCTTCCGCCATCAACGCCTCTGCGGCTTTTGCCGCTCGCGCTTGTGGTGTCATGTCCCCTCCCGGATATGTTTCACAATTTTCAAACATTACCCATATTTGTAACGTATTCAAGAGAATTGATCGTTAAGGGCTTGATTTGCGCGTCGTCCAAGGCGAATTTGAAAATATGAATATACCAAAATTCCCAACGCGTACTAATACTGGCGGTGTTTCTGGCGGCATTGTTGAACAAGTGGCGTTCCACCGAACCGAACTTGCAGTAATCCTGTCTCTATATGGCCGGATGGTCGCGGCGGGTGAATGGCGCGATTATGGGATATCCTGTTTGCGTGAGGTAGCTGTGTTTGCCGTCTTTCGGCGTTCAGCGGAAATGCCCCTTTACCGGATCGAAAAGCGACCCAAACTCAGGATGAAGCAGGGCTTGTATGCTGTGGTAGGGACCGATGGTCAGGTCTTGAAACGCGGCCATGATCTAAAATCTGTTTTGCACGTTCTAGAACGCAAACTGATACGTGCGGTTGACTAGAAAACATGCGCGCCCGATCTGCACATGGAATGTTTGAGGTGTCATGATTGACTTTGCAAAAGCTGGCCAGATCGAAAGTAGCGCTATTCCGGTAATTGACATTGGACCTGCATTGGATGGCTCTGATGTTGACGGTGTCGCCGCTCAAATTCACTATGCGGCGACACAATCGGGTTTCTTTTATATTTCAGGGCACGGCATTTCTAATGAAGTGATTGAGGGCGCTTTTGCTGTTTCCAAAGATTTCTTTGATCAACCTGCTTCTGTGAAAGAAACGGTTCCTGTGAATGCGGATCAACGAGGTTGGATGGCGACGGGCATGTCCACGCTTCAAGGTGCCAAAACCCATGATTTAAAAGAGGTCTTCTTTTGGGGGGCTGAAACTGCGCCTGATGATCCTGATATCTTGCAGGCCAAGCCTTTAGTGGCGGTGAACCAATGGCCGGATGAAGCCTACCCCCGTCTGCGGGTGGAACTGACCCCGTATTACGATTCTGTTTGTGCTGTGGCACGGCAGGTTATGTCTGCCTTGGCGCGTAGTCTTGATTTGCCCTCTGACTTTTTTACAAAAGCGTATGAGCGGCCATTGGCGCGGGGACAGCTGGTCTATTATCCACCCTCAACTGAATTTGACGAGGCAGAGGAACGATTTGGCGTTGCTGCGCATACTGACTTTGGTGTTTTGACGTTCTTGCTGCAGGATATGAACGGCGGTTTGCAGGTCAAATTGAAATCGGGTGAATGGATCGAGGCACCGCCGATTCGAGGAACATTAGTGTGCAATATCGGCGATCTGTTAGCCAGGTGGAGCAACGATCGTTTTGCCTCGACGTTGCATCGGGTCATAAATCGGTCAGGCCGTGCACGGTATTCCATTCCGGTTTTCTTTGATCCCCATACCGACACCTTGATCGATCCCCGTGATTTGGGAACCGCCGAAGATCAGTGCCGCTACCCGCCCATTAGGGCGGGTGCGCATATTGCAGGCCGGAATAGAAAAAGCTTTTCGCAGTTTAAGCAGGAGTAGGGAGCCTGCGATGGGAGCTGACAGGCCCGTCGGTTTTCTTAATGCGTGCGATTGCTTCTTCTAGGGGTTCAAAAGCAGTGGCCATATCGTGGGAATTGGCATGCACCAGTGTTTCTTCATCCCAGACCAACGCGACATGGCCCTTCCAGAACAAAACGTCATTACGCTGTGGAGCGGTGCCATCTGGCAATAACTCACCAAGGTCTGTTTCTTGCATGTCGGTGTCCCCGCCGCAGGGGATGCCACAAGCGGTACAAGCAGCCTGGACCAAACCCGAGCAGTCAAACCCCCAGCGGCTATTGCCGCCCCACAGATAAGGTGTGCCAACAAATTGTGCAGCAACTTGAACGGGGTCGTCTTCGAAGAAATCAATCGGGGCGATGTGTTGTATCGGGACAAAGCCATGGCTTGTATTGATGAAACCATCTTTTTCACCCAATGAGGCTAGCAGGCTTCCGTGGCTCAATGCGCAGCGCTCAATGGATTTCATATTTGCATTCTGGTAACCGTGGCTTCCGGGAGCGGTAACTTTATGGGTTACTTCCTGTGGTTTGGTCAAAGATGCAACACCGACAAAACCACAGTATCCGTCTGCTGTTGATTGAACATATGCCCAGCCATCTTCACGGGATAACACAGTAACCTCAGCGCCCAGCAAAAGCTGGCGATCGCGCGGTCCGTTGGGTTTGCGTAGAATGTTCACTACGCCTCGCCCAATCTGGGCAGTCTCTTTCAGAGGCATACGGTCTGGATCGGGTGTCAGTCGTGGGTGGCTCATGGGGTCAGTATCCTGTCGATAGCATCTAGCAGCGCGCGGGTACCTTGCCCTACGCCGCCCTTGGAGCGTGCGGGTGCAGCGCTGGGTTGCCAGCCATATATGTCGAAGTGTGCGTACTTACTATCCGTAACGAACCGGCGCAGGAAAAGAGCGGCGGTAATGCAACCCGCAAAGCCACCCTTTGGCGCATTGTCGAGATCCGCAATGCCTGGTTCGATCATTGTCTCGTAGGGCGTGTGAAAGGGCAGGCGCCAGACGGGATCAGCAACGCACCTGGCGGATGCTTCGAGGGCCGAAACAAATCCTGCGTCATCACTGAAATAGGGGGCCAGATCGGGGCCAACCGCGACACGTGCCGCGCCAGTAAGGGTTGCCATTGATATAATCTGGTCCGGCTTTTCTTCATCCGCAAGCGCCAGTGCGTCGGCTAGTACCAAACGCCCCTCCGCATCGGTATTGTTAATCTCAACTGTTAAGCCTTTGCGTGAGGTCAATATGTCTTGGGGCCGGTAAGCATTGTCGGATATCGAATTTTCAACAGCAGGGATCAGCACGCGTAGTTGCACATTTTCCTTTGTGGCCATGATCATATGGGCAAGCCCAAGAACCGCAGCGGCACCGCCCATGTCTTTCTTCATCAATCCCATGGAGCCACCGGGTTTGATGTTGAGGCCGCCTGTGTCAAAACAAACACCTTTTCCGACCAAGGTAAGAGTTGGTCCAGTGTCGCCCCAGCGCATATCAATCAATCTGGGCGGGCGATCAGCGGCACGGCCTACTGTGTGGATCATTGGCAGGTTTGCCGTGAGCAGGTCATCGCCTACCGTTACGATTATGGATGCATGGTGCTGATCTGCTAGATCGCGTGCGGCCTGTTCCAGATCGGGTGGGCCCATGTCGGACGCAGGTGTGTTGATCAGCGTGCGTGTTAGTGCTTCACCATTGGCGATGGCTTCAACCCTGCTTGCGTCAATACCGTCAGGCGCAATGAGTTGGGCAGCCATCGGTGCTGTCGATTTGTAACGATCAAAACGATACCCGCTTAGCAACCAACCCAACGCCTCAATTTCTGCCTGATCTTCGGGTAATCCACTGACGAGGCGGTATGTTCCCGTGGGCAATTTCGCCGCCGCCGCAGCCAAGGCAAAGCGGCCACGAGAGCGGGTGCTTGCAGAGCCGTATCCAGCAAGAGCCATTGCAGGCAGGCCATCCGCGCCTGGAATGACTAGCGCTTGGCCAATTCGGCCGGTAAACGCGTTTGCACCAACCCATGCAGATACCGCTGGGGTTTGATGGTTTAACCAATCATCAACAACATCTTGAGATAGAACGTACAAATCAATTGCATCGGATGCGGGTACGGCAAAGCTGAGGGACATATGAGCGCAGACCTTTCGGGGTAGAGTACATGTTTAGACTACTCCATCCAGCCTGCGCTGCAACCACACTCAGATGCTTAGATCCTCCATGGACCAGATAGCCGAAAGGGATCTCTCTCCGATGCGCAGCAGTCGGGAAAGGGTCGCGGCGATGGCGACCTCATCCATTTCATCTATCGATGCAGTGACATCGCCTGCAACCACAGCAAGCCTGTCCATCCCGATTTGATCTGCAATAGCAATCAAAGACCGCGCTTGTTTACGTAACTTTTCGCGGTTGTTGGCGCGCCAATGAGATTCGCACTGGGCCATGCGTGCGGCCAATTCCTCCATCGCGCGGCAGACAACACTCTCCGCTCCCTTCTCGCCCAGCTGCGTGTACAAGGCACCCAAACGCCCTTGATCAAGCTGGATTTGTTCCGAAAGCCGGATTTTTATGACTTCACTCATGTATCACCCCTATGTTTGCCCCCACGGCTGAAAATGTTATGGCGGGTTAGGGTTTTCAAATGGTTGCTAATAACGCGTGTTTTCGCTCGAAATCAGTGTAAATTCAGTCTAATTGATGTAGAATTATTGTGGAGATATGCGCACCATGGAACATGCCAAGCTACTGCCGAGCTATTTGGTACAGCGTTATCACGGATGGAAAGCGACGACTTATTCTGAAAATCGTGCGTGGTATCGGAAGCTTGCGACAGGCGGTCAGCATCCTCGTGCGATGGTGATTTCATGCTGCGATAGTCGTGTGCATGTAACATCAATCTTTGGTGCAGATCAGGGTGAATTTTTCATCCACCGCAATATTGCCAGCCTTGTTCCGGCGTATCATCCCGATGGCGCTCAGCACGGTACATCCGCTGCAGTGGAATACGCTGTTGAAGTGCTCAAGGTAGCGCATTTAATTGTATTGGGGCACTCGAATTGCGGAGGCGTTCAGGGCTGCCTGAACATGTGTAGCGGTGCAGCGCCGGAGCTAGAAGCCAAGGACAGTTTTGTCGGACGTTGGATGGATATCTTGCGGCCCAAATACGATTTGGTCAAAGATATCACTGACCCAGACGAGCAAGTGCGCCAACTGGAAAAGCATGCGGTCATGATGTCGATTGAAAACCTGATGACTTTCCCTTGGTTGGCAGAAAAAGTGACCTCCGGTGAGCTGACATTGCATGGCATGTGGACAGATATCGGTGAAGGCGGTTTGGAAGTGTACAACCCCGCGGTGACACGCTTCGAACAGGTGTAGGCCTGTTCCCTAATCTGAGGTGTCGATGGTGGTTAACGGGTCGTTAACTGAATTTGACGCAGGCTTGGGGCATGGAATTGGAATCAGTCACACTTAAATTACCACGTGAATTGTTGTCCGGTGCGCAGCGTGTTGCCACCGCACAAGAAGTGACAATAGGCCATATGGTGCGCCAACTTCTAAAGCGTGAGGTTGACCGTCAGCTTTCTTCAAAAGACATCATTACCGTGAGTGGGGAGCTTATATCGGCCGTACAAACATTGCTTGCGCGTGATGTGGCTGACGCCTGCGACTGGGATGATCTGTCCCATCGCTTGCGTCCACACGGGTACGTGTTTCGGTTGAATGAGGGCGCTCTGGTGCTCTTCAAAACCAGCTGTGGTACCCGAATCTGTAGAGGATCCGAACTGGGTTTTTCCTACGCCAGTCTCGTAAAACGTTTTGGTCAACAGATGCGCGAGCAACCCGTTTCAAATGTGGCTAATGGCGTGATGCCGGCTGGTCGATTGGACCATGCACGCCACGCTATGTTGAATAAACACTTCGCTGCGGCTCGCAATTGGCCCGACCTGATCAACCGCCTCGCCATAGAGGGAATGGAGCTGCGTCCGCTAGGGGCAGGCCTTGGCATTCATATCGTCGCAACGGGGCGCCATCTTTGCAATTCAGGCACCCTTGGCGTGCGCTACCAGACGTTGGTAAAGCGGTTTGGTACTGCACTGCCGGGGCATCCTGTTGACCCGTCAGCGGGTCAAGATACTAGATCGGCCCGCTTCTAGCGCTTCGCTTAACGAAGCACTTTGCCGTCTGGCCAGCGAATGAACTGCTCAATTTTGATTTCTTGCGTTTGTAATCCTCCAACCGCAAGATTCCACTGAACCAGACCGCGACGATCATCTATATTCGTGAGGTCTGGTTTAGGGGCTGCGTTCCACTCGATTTCAAGATCGTCTTGTTCGCTGTAGGGCACTGCGTCCAACAACTCTACGTCCCAATCTTCTGGGCCTAGGTTCTCGATGGATATCCTGACCTCTTGAGTCTGGGCACTGGTGCGACTTATCAAGCCGCGGTCGCCTTCGCTGCGATCCAATACAGTGCGCGTGAGGCGGAGGTCCTCGATAGGGCCGAAGGCTTGTACAATGTCGCCGCCTGCGGGTACCGCTGCAAAATAGCTTTGCCCAACCAATGCTCCATCAACAAAGATTTGCGCGGTGTTGGCTGCCAGCAATGGTTCGGCGGTGTCATTTGTGGTCTCTGCCATAAGAAATGCTGTTTGATCCTGTGCAGGAACAGCACGCGCAAAGACCCGAGCGTCAAACTCCAATGCATCCAATTCTACCCGTGCACCTTCGGCATTTTGCGCAATCGTGATGAGGTGAGGAAGCGTATAGGTCACACCAGGCCCGTCGAAATTAGGTTGCGCCGCAACTGCGTCCTCCATCATTGCAGGTTCTGGAGTGGCGAACATTTGCGAGCTTGAGCTACCAACGGAACGCTGCAATTTTGCACGCAATTGTGGATCATCAAACCTCAGCAATTGAGGGTAAAGCTCAGATGGAACAACTTGCCCGCTGGGGGCGAGGGTGGATAGCGTCAGGGTCACATCATCCCAGTTTTCTCCAGTGTTTTGGTGAACGATGGCTGCGCGGCGGATCGTCATTTGGCCACTGTCATCAGTTGTTAAGGCAATGTCATAGGTTGGTTGCCATGACGCACGTGCAGGATAACTGACAGAGGCGATAACAGTGCCTGCTTCGGTCGCATTTACGGATAGGGCCAACAACGCCTTTGGCTCGGCAGGTGGCGTAAGGGCTGCTAGTGCGGCGCGGGCATCAGCAATATCCTGAACACGATCTTTTCGATCTTCACCAATGCGGCGCGCGGCGCGCTGGGCATTGATCTGCGCTTGTGTGGCGGAAAGGGTCTGAGCCTCAATCATCTGCGCCAAGTCAGCTAATGCCAACGGATCGGATGGGAGTGTTTTGCTAGACGAAAGGCCATTCAGAAAGGTCAGGCGTGCTTGAGCGGCTTTCACCGCTAGGTTCGCATCTTGAACGCTGTCTTCCAAATCACGCAGAGAGCGCTCGGTTGTCTTGATCAGCTCTATGGCCTCTACAACGGCTTGACTGTCGCCATCGGGTTGGGGAGGGAGCGCAGAAGTGCGCAGACGTGTGCTGCCAATATCCGCGCCAGTAACGCTGGCACGCAGATTACCTGCATCTACCCATTGTGGTAGGTCGGGAAGGATAATCTCATGCGCGCCTGCATCGACCTCTATGTTGACCTCACGCGTTACCACCGCAAATCCGGCATAGACGGTTGCGGCAGTTGGGGCCGATGTCACTGTGTATGTTTCGGCCAAGGCCGGAAACGGCAGCGCGACGAGTGCGAGAGGGAGGAGGCGCATGTCTATCTGATCCTTTTTAGGTACCAACAACATGCAACGCTGTGCCCCAAAGAAAAAGGGGCACCCTTTCAGGCACCCCTCAGCGTCTTCCGTATGCGCGGAATTCAGCCTTTCTTTAGAACTTCGCGACCTAGCAGCTCTGCTATCTGCACAGCGTTCAGGGCAGCGCCTTTGCGGAGGTTGTCAGAAACGCACCACAGGTTGATACCGTTGTCAATTGTACTGTCCTGACGGATACGGCTGATGAAGGTTGCATAGTCGCCAACGCATTCGATCGGTGTGACGTAGCCACCGTCTTCACGCTTATCGATGACCATGATACCCGGTGCTTCGCGCAGGATGTCACGCGCTTCGTTCTCGTCAAGATGGTCTTCGAATTCGATGTTGATCGATTCCGCGTGGCCAACGAACACAGGTACACGCACACAGGTTGCCGTGACTTTGATCATTGGGTCGACGATCTTTTTCGTCTCGACCATCATCTTCCACTCTTCCTTGGTATCACCGGAATCCATGAAAACGTCGATCTGCGGGATCACGTTAAACGCGATCTGCTTTTGGAACTTGTTTGGCGGCACATCTGTGACAGGGTTGTAGATGCTTTTGGTTTGATCCCACAGCTCGTCTGCGCCTTCTTTGCCCGAACCGGATACGGACTGATAGGTGCTGACAACGACGCGCTTGATTGTGGCACGGTCGTGCAAAGGCTTCAGCGCGACAACCATCTGCGCAGTCGAGCAGTTGGGGTTGGCGATGATATTCTTGTTAGAATATTTGTGAATGTCCTGTGGGTTTACCTCAGGTACGATCAAGGGAATATCCATATCGTAGCGATAAAGTGACGAGTTATCGATCACAACACAGCCGGCTTTTGCCGCTACAGGCGCGTATTTTGCTGTGGCCTCGGAACCTACGGCAAACAGCGCCATGTCCCAGCCCGTGAAGTCAAACGTATCAAGGTCTTTCGTCTTGAGTGTCTTATCGCCAAAGCTAACATCCGTGCCCAATGAGCGGCGGCTAGCCAGCACAGCAAGTTCGTCCACAGGAAACTGACGCTCGTCCAGAATCGTGAGCATTTCGCGGCCCACATTTCCGGTGGCACCTACGACTACAACGCGATAACCCATCTCGTTTTCTCCAATATTGATGTTTGATGGTGCGGGCCTGTTATACCGCTTTGTGGCTTATTGAAAGGGGCAGGGGCCTTAGGGCTTTGTATCGGTCGAAAACAGATAGATAATGAGACCAATAGTCATCAGTGCCGCAAAGAATATCAGGATAAGCGTATAGGGCAGAGCTTCGACCGCTCCACCAGAATATCCGGTATAGATTCGTCCAGTAGCGAACTGTGCTACACCAACCCCGCCGATGCTGCACAGGTTCAATAGGGTCACGCCGCGCCCAACCAAGTGACGGGGCAACAGGCTGCGGCCATGGGCCATAATAGCAGGGTAGGTAGATCCAAACAGACCAATGGCGCACATTAGAATGATCACCCACGTTACGTTAGTGTCGACCAAGAGGATCATTCCGACAGTGGAGAATAGGATGCCGCAGCTGCCGATAAAGATGACCCATTTGCGGGTGCCAAAAATCCGATCCAACGGGCTGTAGGCCATAGGCCCGATCACCATTGCGATGCCCATTGCAAGGGTCGCCTGACCAATCAGCCGCGGCTCGGCGTTAAACACTTCGGTGAGGTAGGGTCCAATCCACAGGCCGCGCAATGCGCCAACTTCGGCGTAGCTGACCAGCATCAAGGGAAATATGAACCAAAGCGCGCGGATGCGCAGGACCTCTGCAAAGCTGCCCTTTTGTTCAGTGGGCTCTTTGATAGGGTCGCGTACGGCAAACCAAATACCTAGGGCTGTGAGGCTAGACAGTGCGCACAAACCCCATAGGGCTGCGCGCCATCCCATCGTTTCTGCAGCCAGCGTTGTGGGGTAGGAGGCAACTATATTGCCTAATGTGCCGACCCCAACCATCAGTGCGGCCAGAAAGGCAAAACGTGCGGGCGGGTGATCCAACGCAAAGATATAGTAAGAGGCCATAAGAACCGGAGCGCAGCCTACGCCGATCAGCGCCATTGCAACGGCAACATGAATGGGTGATGTGGCCAGCGCAAATACTGCAGCACCGCCTCCGCCACCCAACAGCAACAAGGCAGCTGCCGTGCGGCGCGGGCCTATCGTGTCCAGCGCCCAGCCAATTGGTGGCTGCATCGCCGCGAATGTAATGAACCAAAGCCCAGATGCAAATGCGAGGTCTTCTGGCGTTGCTCCGATGTCTGTCGCTAGAAAGGAACTAAGGACGGCCAGAAAGGCACGGAAGAACTGGCTTAGAACATATGCGAATGCCAGTAGCGCGATACCAGCGTTCATTATTTTGTAGCCTGCCATTTTTGCGCAAGTTGGCGCGCAGCGTGACCGAGCATCAGCACATCGGCACCTACGGCTACAAATTGCGCACCTGCAGCGATAGCATCCTGTGTCATGCCATCACGTGTGGACAGGATACCGGGGGCTTTCCCGGCCGCCTTGATCCGCGCTATTGCCTCCATGATTGCAGTTTGCACATCAGGATGGTCGGCATTGGACATGTGCCCCATATCAGCGGCCAGATCGGCAGGGCCAATAAACACGCCGTCTACACCTTCAACAGCCAGGATTTCATCTAATGCCGCTAGCCCGCGCAGATTCTCGACCTGTACTAGCAAGCAAATCTGCGCATCTGCCGTTTGCCCGTAATCGCCAATTGTGCCGAAGCGAGATGCGCGGGCCAGCGCATAGCCAACGCCACGATCACCATGTGGTGGATAGGTGACATCGCGGACCAATTGACGCGCTTGATCGGCGCTTTCAACCATCGGGACCAGCACAGTTTGGGCACCAGCATCCAATACTTGTTTAAGCATATAGGTCTCGCCGACGGGTACACGCACAACGGCATGTGAATCGGTGCCATCAATCACTTGAAGTTGGGACAAGATTGAACGCAGATCATTCGGCCCATGCTCTCCGTCTACAACCAGCCAGTCAAATCCAGCTTGTCCCATCACTTCGGCGCTGAAGGTATTGGCGAGTGCAACCCAGCACCCGAATTGTAGTTCACCCGCAGCGAGGGCTTTCTTGAAGGGATTTACAGGTGCAGGCATCGGCGTGGTCCTTTTCAGCGGTTTCGCTGCACACTAGCGCCGGATCGTTGGACTTTACCAGAGGCAGTGATGCTTGTGTCTTTCCCGAGCCAGAAGAGAAGCGGTAGACCTGCTTCTTTTTATGATGTGGATACCTGAAAGTAGCTGAAAAATTGCTGGCATTTCGGAAACATGAGCGTCAAAGAACCTTGATCACGTCCTTATCTATGGCCAGCATATAGCCACGCCGCGCGATGTTTTTCACTAACAGTTCGCTCACCATTTGATTGCCCAGCGTATCGCGAAGACGTTTGATCCGTGTGGCACCCGCTGCTTCATCACAGTCTGCGGCGGCGCGGCCGGAAATTACACCTTCGATCTCGGACCCCGACATTACATCATCATCCATACGCGCCTCTGCCAGAACGGCGAGTGTTTCCAT